>JACCDL011438441.1_pt1 | contig 13907 bp, 7 predicted proteins | sample 7441931 | NCBI WGS metagenome assembly JACCDL01 (sample SAMN15323437, study PRJNA562643) | freshwater metagenome | isolation source: river surface water | place: USA:Blue River Watershed | collected 2017-08-16 | reverse complement strand
CTTGGATTAGCTTGTTTTTCAGTTCGATTCGGGACAACTGCGCCTCCTTGGGCTGCTCTTTTTTACTCATATTATTTATAAATCCATTAAATCGTACTCCTTGCGAAGGTCAAGGAGCTTGGCGGACTCGGCGTTCCCGTTGTCGGCGCATGCACAGAACTCGATGATTCGACGAAGCTCCCTGGAGAAGAGAGAACGCTCCCATCGCCACCCGGAAGGGCCGAATTGATCGCCAAAAGGGGGAGGTACAACGAAGAAGTCGTAAATGGTAGCCTTGGTCTTCCCGCTCTCGGGCGAGGGCCTGAGGATTCGACCACGTCTTTGGATCGACTGCCTAGGATTCGTAGAGCTGGCCAGGATAAACGCCGTGCTCAGGGAAGGTACGTCTATCCCTTCGTCGAGGCACCTTATGGCAACAAGGCCATCCAGAGCGCCTGTCCTGATCGACCTCAATAGCGCGTCCCTGGCATCTGTGCTCTCGTTAGAGGTGAATGAACTTACCTTAAGTCCGGCATCTCCAAGAGCCTTGATCACGTTTTTGAGCTGCTTCCCTTCATGGGCATGCCCCTCGGATTCAGTAGTTCCATCGCTGCAGTAGAAAAGCGCTGCCCGAGGCCTAGATTCGGATACTAGTGCCTTAAGAGCGGTGATTTTATTCGCAGCAGCCCCGGTTATGCGGGCGCGTTCTATCAACAGAGTCTGCACCGCATCACTCATTTCGGAATCTCCTCCGAATGAGTATTTTGCAAGTTTCTTGGTTATTTCTGCATAATCCGCAGCCTCCTCATCGGTGAGGCTGATTCTTACCGGATAATAATCGTAGTGGGTAAGAAAACCCTCATCGATGGCTCGGGAAAGAGGAAACTCGAAGACGGTCTTTCCGAAATACTCCTCAAGAAAGCGCGTCCCATCTTCATCATGAGCCCTCACAGGCGTCGCCGAAAGACCTAACCTAAGCTGAGCGGAGGCAGGTAAAGCCACTTTCATTTTTTCTGCTCCCAGATTGTGGACCTCGTCGCCGATGATGAATAAGCGTAAGCCTTTTGACCTGGCAATGATCGACTGAAACACGTCAGACCTAAAGCTGTCGTTGGTCACGCAGCTCACGACCACATCTTTAACACGATCCCTAAGGCCGACCAGGGAGGACTCCAGCATCGGCGCCCAATCAGAGGAACTGCCATAGCATCCGATCGGACTTACTCCCCAGTTGATTATATCGCCCTCCCACTGTTTGCACAGGTTTACGTAAGGGCAGATGACGATTATCCAAAGACGGTCGTTATCCTTATCCTTACTCGAGATATGCTGCGCGATGAGCAAGGCCGTCTTCGTCTTTCCTGTACCGGTAGCCATGGCGAGAACCCCCTTCCCTTTGTTAGCACGCCACTCTTTTAGTGCGTCATGCTGGTATGGCCTCGCCTGGAAGCCTTCAGTGGGAATCTTAAGTCGCCTATCAAGCCACTGAGGCTCGACGCCGAATTCATCCGGGTTAAATTCATTATCGGTCCAAATCGGAGCACCTTGCGTCCCTTTATATCGCTTGAAAAGTTCGTCACTGGCTTTTGTGAAATCGATGACATTTAGCTGAGTAAGCTTACCGTCCCATAAGTCCTGGAACTCCTGAATCTTATCATCAGTCCGCTCGGGCTCTCTCCAGGAAGCAAAGCAGTCAATTGACTCGTGATTGTTGACGAGTCCTCCTGCCGTCTCGTTGATTGAACCCGTGAATGCTACGGCGTTTTTACCGTCACGAAAGACACCGATTTTCTCATGAAAAATGCCGCGACCTGCTTTCGGGTAAGCCAACCTGATTTCAAGCATCCCCTCGGACACCATCCAGGCCAAAGCGGACATGCAATCTGCCTCGACCTTGGAGACCACATCTTGCATAGATCGGGTTGCGATTCGTTTGAACAACTCAATCTTATCGGTAGAAGTATTGCGAAGTGACTCGATGTCGCCGTCGGTCAGGTCAGGCGATGCGACAAGGCGCATTTTCCCCTTATTCTTCAAGACCATATGAACCACTCCGCGTGCTGCGAGGCTAAGGCTTGAACTTGTGAAATAGCCGACAGCGCGGTCGTAACTCACAGATTCCTTGAAGCACGGAACATAGAAATCTGGCACTACAAAATCGCGCCCAGTTCTATACGAACGCTTCAGGACTCCATTAAGTTTATCGAGACCCATAGGTTATACTTTCCAGATTTTCGCGGCGTGGCTGCTTAGTTCGATGACACGCGATCGAATTTCAGCCGCCTTGACCAAAGAACCCTGAGCGACGCTACGATTAACAGGACTGTCAATCGGTCTGCCCGAGGAAGGCCGAACGACCTTGATGTTACCGATCATCCTCACGCCCTGCGCATACTGCACCGCATCCGAATAACCCATCCTCAGGAACTCGGGACGAGTGGGCTCGGCATATACAGGCGAAAGGAAGTCTAGCTCGACTTCAGAGGTGTCGACATCTTCGCGATACAGTAAGTCAGGACCACGCTGCATACCGGCACCCAGACGAATAAAGAAGGCCTTCCACTTACGGCTGCCTGGATCGATGGAGGTATGCAGCAGGCTCGTGATGAAAACGTCATCAGGAGGAATCTGATGGGAAGCATCAGAGAAGAAACTCCTTACGCCGTTCTCAATCTCCAAAGGTTCCGTTCCGAAGGCGTCTTTCCCAAGAAGGATCGCGAGTTCCGAGAACGATTTATCGATTGAGTTGGTAGTCTGTGCGCAGATCGACATGCGGATGAAGACCGATTCCAGGACGAAACTTACGCGCTTAATGGCCTCTCCTAGCTTAACCCCTGTCAACGAACGGGTGGAAGCTAGCGCCATCAGTGGGACGCGATGCATGACAGCAGAGAAACTATGGAGCACCGAGAGGCAGGAGAAGTAGCCCTTCTCCTCCTTCATGGCTGCGTAGATATTTGCCGCGTCCTTAAGTTCGGACGATTCACGCAACAACCCCGACTCCCCTTCCGATTTAACTACAACGCGGAGGCGTTCGCTGTAAGCGTCGAAAAGTCGGCTTTTGACCACCATGCCGTATCGGCTCAACCAGTAAGAACGAAGAAATCTTACGCGTTCGGCGTTCGTGTCGATAACCTCATCGATGGAATCATCATACTCTTCCCAAGCCCGCTTTACCTTATCCTTAACGGATGAGGAGAACTTATTAGCGTTCATGTAGTAAGAGCTCCTGATGAGCTCATCCATCTCGAGTTTCATGCCCAACGCATTCAATGCCTCGAAAATGCGGATTCCGTCGGTCTGAGCGGCTGCGTGGATGCGAACAAGGGTCACCTGGTCGAGCAGCACGGAGAGAAGCTGGAAATAGGCGGTCTTCACCTCGATACCACGAGCCGAACAGGCGGCCTGGACCGCCTCCTGCACCATTTCACCCACGATGACATAGGCCGAATAAATATTCTTATCCTTAACGAAATCTCGGGCATTGATGACGTCGGTGGGCCGCGCAGGATCAGGGTCGGTAAGCACGCGTAGCACACCCTTGGGCACCTCTGAAACAATCTCCTCAAACAACGCCTTATCCTCCGCCTTACGATGAAGCAGCTTGGGAACCTTCGCTTCAGTACGCCAAAGTAAACGGAATGCATCCTGCGCAACAGCATTACCTCTATCAAGCGTGAGGAGTCGGCCCGCCACCACTGAAACCATGATAGATAGAGTGGTAAGCCGTTGTTGCCCGTCGACCACCTCATCGCATCCGTCGTCGCCAGGACAGAAAACAATCGAGCCTAGAAACGCCGACTGGCCTTCATTTTGTCCGAAAAAAACCAGGATATCGGAGAAAACTTCGTCGATCTGCTTAGCCTGCCATTTGTACTCGCGCTGGTACCAAGGCACATTGATGCCCTTTGTATCTGCCAAGATACTGCGTAAGGTCTTAGCCGAAGCTTCAATGGACATTATATGAATATAACAAAAATAAACCTTTATGCAATAATTAGAAGGCGTCCAAGCAAAGAACAAAGCCTCCCATTTGGGCCTCAAACCAAGGCCTAGTTATCAGGGAAACAAATTGCAAACATCCTCAACAAGCTGCTTCTGCCTGAGTTTAAGTCGATGGGGCAACTGGCAGTTATTGTCGCGGCGGGCTGAGAAATCAGCCGGGGGCGGTCGCAGCCTGAAACGGAAATCGCGTCATTCAGGCAAGTTATTGTCAGAGATTCTGCTGCACCGCTTGACCCCGCGTTCGACAGTTGAAGAACCTTGTCCTCCTTTTCTAGCAGGTTATTGAATGACCACCCCCATGAAAAGTTACTACAGAGTTATGCTAGGCCGGAAGAGCACTCATGCGGAGTTATGCCTGAGGGGTGGCTTCATCGGCGTAGACTTCGGGGTAGCGCAAAACCTCAGCAATAGCTTCACCCTGGACTGGAAGGAGTTTGGCCGGAAAGTGGCGCCAATCTATGCAGCCAATCGCCCGGACAAGTCCAAAGTCGCCGCCGGACTGGCATTTGGCGCTCTTTGGACCATCGGCAAGGGCATGCAGATTGGCGATGTCGTACTAGCCCCTGACGGCGATGGGTCGTATCTCGCCGGCGAGGTGATCGGGGGCTATACATATGTAGCTGACCAACCCCTGCCCCACCGTCGTCCAATCCGTTGGCTGGATGTCGTCATACCTCGCCAGAACATGAGCGAAGGCCTACTCGGCTCGGCCAGCGTACCGCTCACGGTCGTCGGGCCCAACGCCATTACGGCACATGCCGAAGAGATCGAAAGGCTCATTGTCGCAGACCCCTCCACCCCCACTTCTCCATCTGATCCAAATCAGCCCTCGACGGAAAACAGCTTCGCCCTCGAGAAGCACCTAGAGGAATTCCTGGTGAGCAATTGGAAAAGCACTGAACTCGGACAGGATTACGACATCTATGACGGCGGGGACGGACTTGTCGGGCAACAGCTCCAGACAGACACCGGCCCGCTGGACATTCTGGCCATCAGCAAGGACAAACGCCGGCTACTCGTCGTCGAACTCAAGAAAGGACGCGCAGCCGACGCCGTCGTCGGTCAGGTCCTGCGCTACATGGGATACGTCAAGGAGGAGTTAGCCGAAGCCGACCAGACAGTCCTAGGAGTCATCATTGCCAGAGACGACGATACCAGGCTTCAGCGCGCCCTATCCATGGTCCCTTCAGTCAGCTTCTACCGTTATCAGGTCAGCTTCCGGCTTCATAAAGTCTAGGGTTTAAAAGATTAAGCAGGATAGCCGCAAAAATCGGCCTACCCTTCAATCTGAGTAAACTATCGGACCGATGATCAAAGAAAGCAGATCGATCTTGCCACTGAGGCAGATTTGAGATTGATCTGACAGAGACCGGTATCAGACTCCCAGACCATGCCCACTTCTAAGACCAAAAAGTCCCCTTCCCGCCCCATCAAGGCCGCATTGGATTTCGCCCAAAGGGTCATCGATAGCTTCAAGAAGAGGAAAACTGAACAGTCAAAAGAGCCAAAGGCCGTCCTGAAGGCACCCAGCAAACCCTACAAAGTGGTCGAGCTCTTTGCAGGCGTGGGAGGCTTCCGCGTAGGGCTTGAGAGCGTTCTCAAAGGCAAGGCCTTCAAGGTCGTATGGAGCAACCAGTACGAACCAGGCAGCGCAAAGCAGTGGGCATCGCGCGTCTACGAATACGCCTTCCGAAACGAAAAGGGCTCGAAGCATTCGAATAAGCTGATCGAGGACGCCATAGCCTCAGGCGAAGTCCCTCCTCACGATGTGCTCGTCGGTGGCTTCCCCTGCCAAGACTACTCGGTAGCCAAGCCGAACAACCAGTCTCGCGGAATCGAAGGCAAGAAAGGCGTGCTTTGGTGGTCTATCTACGAAATCGCCAAGAAGCACGAACCTAAGTTCCTGATTCTTGAAAACGTCGACCGACTGGTGAAGTCGCCTGCTAAGCAGCGTGGCAGGGACTTCTCCATCATGCTCAAGTGCCTTGCAGACCTTGGCTACATCGTCGAATGGCGAGTGATCAATGCAGCTGAATACGGCATGCCCCAGCGCCGCCGGCGCGTCTTCATCGTCGCCTACAAGGCAAAGGAAGAGCTCGGCAAAATTCGCGCCAAGCAGACACCTGAGAATGTCCTTCTCAACGACGGCGTCCTTGCTCGCGCCTTCCCCGTCCAGACGACCAAACCAGCAGTCATCATCGAAGATGCCGAGGAAGACTCCGAAGACGAATCCAAGAAGAAGACTCAAATGGAACTCTTTGAAAAGGCCAGCTGGAGTCCCGATCATACCATCATAGAGGGCGAACCGCATGAGCTGACCGAGAACTTCAATAAAGGCAATGCCAAGCACGACCCGTTCAAGAGCGCCGGCCTGATGATTCCAACCAAGTCAGGGAAGCCTGAGGTCTGGACGGCAAAAGTTTATCCAAGCCACAAGGGTGAGCGCATCAACCTAGGCGACCTCCTATCCCAGCCTGAAGATAAAGTCCCAGATGAGTTCGTCATCGATGCCAAGTCACTTAAGTCCTGGGTCTACCAGAAAGGAAACAAGGCCGAGACACGAACCAATTACCTGACAACCTTCGGGCACATCCAGGCCCTGTTCGAGAAATCAGGAGTTAAGGCTAAGCTAAGCAATTCCCAGAAACGAACCTGGGGGAAAGTACTTACTGAATACTGGAAGGAAAACCACACGACCGGAAAACCCGTCGCTATTACTGACGAGGAAAGCGGCAAACAGGTGAACGTCTCTTGGCAGCTCATCGCCGACACACGCTTTGATTACGAATTCAAGGAAGGGCCGCTTCCGATGCCCGACCCCCTCAATCGCCCCTTCCGTACCATCATCACCTCGGAAGGCGGCTCCTCCCCCTCCCGCTTCAAACACGTAATCTGCCGGGAGTGCGCAAAGAACTGGGCCAAGAAAGGTAAAGTTCTCGATCATGACTGCGTCAAGGCTGGGAGGTTGCGTCGTCTTACCCCTGAAGAACTCGAGAAAGGCAACATGTTCCCCGCTGGACACACACAGTTCTGCATGCTCGATAATAAAATGGTCGAAGTAGATTCAAAACACCGTGCATTTTTCATGGGCAACGCATTAGTCGTTGGTATTGTAAATAAAATAGGCAAAGTCCTGGTTAATGAGTCACGGGTCTAACTACTACTTCTCACGACCGGAGTTTAATCGAAACGACAAGGACTCTGTTCTTAACTGGGCCCAATGGCTCAAAGGAAAGTCCCTCCAGGATTCCTTTCAACTTCTCACCGAGGATCAGATAAAGGAAATATTGCCTGAGCTCGAAAAGTTAGCCAAAAATATACAGAAGAAAACTGCTTCTGGGAATTACAAAGGCGACAAAGGGATAATAGGCCAAATGGTAGAAATGATACATTTTGGACTTAAGCGTAACTCCAGAAAGGGCGCTGATTTAGCAGAAGCCGGACTTGAGCTTAAAACTACAGGAATTGAGCTGAACCCCAAAAGCGGCCACTGGGAAGCCAAAGAGCGCTTAACGCTTACGCAAATCAACTACGAGCAGTTGTTAGACTCCCCAAGAGAGACTGACGTTTCCCTAGTCATGAAAGGGTTAGATAACGCACTGATTATTGTTTATTTTTACCTTAATGCTGCCCCTTTCTTTTATCAAGCCGATGAGGCCGTCACCGTCGAATCGATGCTGAAGACTAAGTTTGCGGGTGCCTTCCTGTGGAAGGCTAACGATCAAATCCTTCTAGATGCCAATCGAGACTGGAGGCTTATAAAGGCGATGTGCGAGTCTGGGTATGCTCACATGATTTCTGAGAGATATTCTGCTTTTTTGGGATGTGCACCACGGGGCATGGGTTCAAGGAAACTTGGGAAAGAGGATGCAGACTTCAGCGCACAAACCGTGGAAGAGGCCCAAGGCCAATATGCACTTAGAGCCAACTGCCAAAAACTCGGAGTTTCGCACGAGACTGCTGATGAAGTCTATGCATCAATAACCGAACGAGAAAAGCATCCGCGTAATCCACGAAAGGGCTACGCTCTACCTCCCCCAGGTCACCACAAAATCGAGAAGCATGGAAAGTATCCGAGACAGAAACGGGCTTTCACTATACCTGACCAAAGTCTTACAAGGGTAATTCTAGATAAGCTCGATATTAGCTAATAAGTTTTGGGAACCAGATTCGACTTGGGGCGGCTAGGCTTTAACTCTACAATTAGTACTGCTACGGAGTCAGGCCGTACCCACCCAGAGCCTAATCCGAAACCGGCACTTGTTTAGTCGGTTTCAGGTTCAGCGCACCAAGGGTACGGCCTGAGCCCCCTGTCCGTCACCTTACTCATCTGATGCGGTGTGCCTGGGAATTCGGGTTGGCAGGCAAACCCAACGCTTCAGTTTAGTTGGCACATACTAACGGGACCTACCCAATCACGCCATGAACCGTGTTAGGACCACCTAGGTATCGATGCGGCACCACATCAGTAAAATCGACGTTAAGTAACTATGGAAATGTAGTCGCTAGAACTAAAGGGAATGATATCCAAAGACCATCAACTATTGCCTTAATGAATTAAAACTTCCCACAGATCAACCCCACAGAAAAAGCCTGAATAGGAAAATCATACACTTAAGTAAACCGAGACATTTCTCACTGAATCAGATTCAGTTAAAAAACACAGTCGTGAATCTTAAAAATGAAATCAAAGAATAAAACTAAAACTCTACCGGAGCTCAGAGAATGTTATCTGGCCAACCGCCCGATCGCGATCGACTTATTTTCAGGCGTGGGAGGCCTCTCACTTGGACTTGAACTAGCTGGATTTGCGATAACTTCACACGCAGAAATCGATGAAACTGCGGCACGCTACGCTGAATACAACTTCCCACTGACACGGACACTCGGTGGAGCAGAGACAGGGGATATCAGGCGAATCAGCGGCAAAAATCTGATTGTTGATGTGCCAAAGGGGACAGAAATCGCACTAATCGCCGGGGGGCCGCCTTGCCAAGGTTTCAGCTTTGCGGGCAAGAAAGACCGTACAGACCCACTGAATGACCTGGTCCTCGAAATGACCCGAATCATTCTAGAATTGAAACCCATGTCTTTTTTAATTGAGAATGTTCCCGGCATAAAATCAGGGGACGTATGGCAGTTAGACGAGGCCATTAAGCGCCTTAAAAAGGTCTATAGACTATCTGAACCAAACACGCTCTTCGCTCCTGATTTCGGAGTACCACAAACACGAAAACGTGTATTTGTTTTGGGCATCCGCCGTGATATTGGGACCACCCCGGAGCATCCCTCACCAACCCACCTTCCCCCGGGTTGCGAGCAGACATTGTTCTCCCCATCTTCCTTGACCCCAACGGCAAGTGAAGCGCTCGGTGACCTTCCTAATGTAGACGCGTATGCACACCTAGTAAACGGCGATGAAGTAAAATATAGTTGCGCACCTGAAAACGAATTCCAGCGCATCATGAGGAGTCCGAGCATATTAGCTAAGCGACGTGGATACTCCGTATCATGGGATGAGGTGACCTGCACCAACTGCCGGAGAACTCAACACGGTGAAGATCTAACGATGAGACTGTCAGCCCTTGGGCCAGGACAAGCAGACGGTGGGAGCGGAATCAGGAGACTTGAACCAGACGGACTAGGAACCACAATCCGTGCAGGAACGACGTCTGAAAGAGGAAGTTGGAGCGCACCACGCCCCTGCCACTACGAATACGCACGCGTATTGACGACCCGTGAATGCGCACGGTTGCAGACCTTTCCTGACTGGTTCCGTTTTCATCCAGTCAAATGGCATGGGAATAGACAGGTTGGGAACGCCGTACCAGTTTTCCTAGCCGAGGCAGTAGGAAAAGCACTTTTTAGCCAACTTGGACTAAAGGGCATAAGTTCAGATATTCCAGCCATTGAACGAGATGAAAATCTGGTAAAAAAAGATATAGAAAAGGCTGAATCAGCGCGGTTTGATATTAAAAATATTTCCCACAAAGTCACCGGAACACGTAAACCGGGGAATGCCCCACGGAACAAGACCCGCCCAAGCAATCCTTAAACATGAGCAAAATAATTGAATTCTTCGGTCATGATATTTCGAGCCGCGGAGTTTCATCAAGCAAACTCAAATCCCTGCTTAAAAATCAGTCTTGCCCATACAGGAATAGCCGTTGCATAAAAACAAGGAAATCAAGTCCAGAGATAGCGATTGGAACATGTGTTGTCACGCATTCGGAGAGACCGGTAATCATCTGCCCCCACAGGATGCTCGAAAAAAGAAAAGTCTTCGCAGACTGCATTCATCTACTTACGCTACATCAGCCAGGAAACGATTTTCACGTCATACCAGAAGTAGAAGTTCTTGGAGGAATGGTAGATTACTTCTTGGTTTCATCAAGGGGAGGTAAGGTTCGAGACTTCGTTGGAATTGAACTTCAAACAGTTGACACGACAGGTACCGTATGGCCAGAACGACAAAGATTTCTTAAGTCCAAAGGCTTAACCGTAGATGAGCGTGACGTAGCTTCATCGAGACCTTTTGGCATGAATTGGAAGATGACAGCGAAGACAATTTTAGTGCAGCTCCATCATAAAGTTGAAACATTTAGCGCATTGCAGAAGCATCTAGTACTTGTGGTGCAGGATGTTCTGCTGGACTATATCAGAAAAGAGTTCGCAACTTCCCACCTTGAAACGGATGCAAGAGTTGGGGATCCGATGCATTTTCATGCTTACAAGGTGGACAGTGGATCCCTTCAGCTAAGTTCGCGACTCAGTACTGACGTGGAGGGTGTAGCTTCAGCTTTAAATCGAAAGAATTCAGCATCTCCTTCCTTAGCCAACATAACCACTACCCTAGAGAGAAGAATTGGGCCTGCCACGAGACTTGTGATTGCCTGAAATTTTTATTTTCAAAATAAATCTATAATACTACGCAAGCACCCTAGGTGCCGACAAGTGGCGTATCGCATCACGTAACTGCGCGAGAGAGAATACTGGCATATTGAACTGCTGCGAAGCAGGAGTTCAACGTCATGGTCGGAAATCCCTACCTGGGGCGAGGCCACGTGTGGATAATATCTAGCCTTACCTTAGTAGCGGAGGTTGCAGGCAAGCCCAAGCTGGGCATAAAGAGCCCTAACCTTCATGGCGCTCAAGGCACCACAGTTCAGCGGTTGGTCTAAAGCTCTAGCTGAAGTGGTAGCTTCGTGCCTGGTTGAAGAGGCACGTGCAGGTACAAATGTGCAAACCGGCCAAAGGCCTGTGCAAAAGTGTAAAGGTGAAGGCACACTGATCGACCTTGGTTCGCATAGAGTCATCGTTCCTTCCAGCTTCGCATCTCGTCTCATCCAAGAACACCTAGCCAAGCAGGCACCCAGCGGCCTCCTTCTCCCTGAATTCCAGACCCCCGACAAGTTCCTCAACTGGGGAGATAGTATCTCCAGTGGGCAAGTTGACACTGGGACACGGGGACACGGGGGCGAACAAAAGACATCTAACAGAGGCTTCGTGGCGGCCAAGGAGACTTGCCTGCTGGCGTGGGTGGAGGTTTTGACGAGTCCGCATTTCTCGCGGACGGATTTCCCGGCGCTGTTCCCGGCGGAGTCGACCCCGGACTTCACTTTCGAGGAGGCGAAGAAGTTGGCGGAACAGCTAATGCAGTTGCGCGATCAACTGGGGGCTTCCCGTGATGGCCATGACTTCGCGGCGGTGGCCGCGGTAGTGGAGACGAACCCCGAACGCTGGAATAACCTCCACCGCCTCGAGCTGGCCTACCTGAACGTGCTGAAGCGCCTAGGCCAGCGTGACCATAACCAGGTCCGCACGGAACTGGCCAAGGGAGACGGGATGCCGGAAGGGGTCACGGACGTCTGGCTAGTGGGCCTGCTGGAACCGCAGCCACTACTGATCGAGGCGCTGGAACGTCGCAAGGACCGCCTCAACATTCATGTGATCATCGGTGCGGATGAGGCCGACGCGGCGCTGTTCGATGCGTGGGGCCGACCTGACCCCGCCCGCTGGGCCAATCGCCAGACACCTTGGCCGAACTTCAAGGACGCAGTCCACCTGGCGACCGACCCGACCCATGCGACGGAACGTCTAGCCGAACTACTGAGTCATACGAAACCCGACCACGGTGCCTTCGCGGTCGCCCCGTGCGAACGCGAGACCTACCCGGAGCTGATCGCCGACAAGCTGCGCAGCCTCGGCGCCGAAGCGGTCAACCCTCTGGGCGAAACCCACGCGGGCCACGTCCTCCACCATCGTCTGCGCGCCTTGCTCGACGTCCTGGATACGCCGACCTTCGCGACGCTGCGTCGCGCCCTGCTCCACCCTCCCCTCGCCGAACGGCTGACCGGCGGACGCATCCCGTTCCATCAGTTGAACACCCTGCTCGATGCGCTCAGCCAGCTTAAGCCGCCGCAGGACCTCAGCCACACGCTCGACTTCGCCCTGAATCTCCCGCAGCCGCCGGAAAGCGACCGACGCGGACGCTTCCAGTGGAAGCAAGTCGAAGGCCTTCGCCAGCCGCTTCGGGCCATCCTGCAGAAGGTCGCCGAACTCGACGCCCTGCCGCCACGTGAACTGGCCGCACAGCTGATAGTGCTTTCGATGGACCCGCCGAAGTCCGGCGATCCGCTCAGCTTGGAGTTCTCGAAGGAAGTCGCCGACGCGCTCGAGGAGACCCTCCGCTCCCTTTGCGCCTACCAGCATGGCGTCACGCTCAGCCCGACCGAGTGGGTGCGCCTGGCGCTCACGCTCACTGGGGAGCAGCGCTTCCGCCAGAGCCTCGCCCTGCAGCCGGTGAACCTCCCGGGCTGGATCGAAGCCCCGTGGGACCCCGTGCCACACCTGGTCGTCTTCGGGCTCACCGATGACCTGATCCCCCGGGCCAGCCATGCCCACCCCTTCCTGCCGGCCAAACTGCGTGCCAAACTCGGCCTCACCACCCAGGAACACCACTTCGCCAACGCGGCCTACACCTTGGAGCGCCTGCGACGCTCCCGCGAGTCCGTCGACGGAGACCGGACCCACGGCCGCTTCGACGTCATCGTGCCCCGCTTCGACGACAAGGGCGACGGCCTGCGCCCCTCGCGCCTGCTGTTCCAATGCGCCGACGACGAGCTCTCGATGCGGGTCCAACACCTGTTCGAACAGGAACTCGAGACCGCCCCGGAACCCTATTGGCAGATCCCTGCACCGCTGCGCTTCGATCCCGCGGCCCGCGCCGACCAGGTCACCTCCTTCCGCCGCAGCCTCTCCGCCACGGCCTTCAAGGACTACCTGACCAACCCGGCGGACTTCTGGCTCAAGCACGCCCTCGGGATGCGCGAGACCTCGCACGACGACCTGGAACTCGACCGCGCCGGCTTCGGCACGCTCCTGCACGCGGCGCTTGAGCAGTTTGGCAAGGATGTCTCCATGCGCAAGGTCGCCGACCGCGAGCGGATCGCTCGGCGGCTCTCGGAGTGCCTCGACGCCCATTTCGCGGCGAGCTTCAGCGCCGACCCCGAGCCGGGGCTGGTCTTCCAACGCGAGACCGCCCGGGAACGCCTGCGCGCCTTCGCTTCCCTGCAGGCTTCGCTGGTGGCAGACGGCTGGGAGACCATCGAGGTCGAAGGCCGCCTCCCGAAGATGACCTGCCACGGCGTGGAGGTCGGCGGACGCTTCGACCGACTGGACTACCATGCGACCAGCGACACCTGGCGCGTCTACGACTACAAGAGCTTCGACGAGATCAAGGAGCCCGGGAAGGTCCACTCGACCAAGCTGAAGTCGAACTCCCGTCAGAACCCCGACTTCCATTTCCCCCGGACCGAAACCCTCAAGAGCGGCAAGGCCAAGGAATACACCTACCGCTGGGATGACCTCCAGCTGGCCGTCTACCACCGCAACCTATCCGACAAGGACGCACGCGTGCATGG
>JACCDL011132258.1_pt1 | contig 13909 bp, 15 predicted proteins | sample 7441931 | NCBI WGS metagenome assembly JACCDL01 (sample SAMN15323437, study PRJNA562643) | freshwater metagenome | isolation source: river surface water | place: USA:Blue River Watershed | collected 2017-08-16 | reverse complement strand
GGTAATGAACAAACTTTTGAAAGAACCGCTCTAAGTGCCAAAGATGCGATTGTTCTCTCGTAACCTGAACCTGATGACATTAGTTTTTCGATACCCGTTGAGTTGTCAATCATCCAAAACTCCACTTCATTTTTATCAGAGATTCTCACCTCTAATTTGAACTCTGCAGAATCCATAAGTAATCTTTGGAGTTCTGAATTGATTACGGGCATCATGTTCTTCATAATCATCTTGGATATACCGTTCTTACCGTATATCTCCAAGTACAATTTGTAGATTTTACCCTTCTCTTCCTCTTCAGAAATCTTTTCAATGTTTTTCAGATTATCTGATATTTTCTCTTGGTACCTTGTGATGTTGGTTGTAGATGTGTTGATTTTGAAGTTGATACCGTCTTTTTCTTTTGACAGCTCCCCAAGACGCATATCAGCCTTCATAATCTTTTCATCAATCTTTTTGTTCTCTTCAAGTTTTTGTTGGTTGTCTTTAAAGTTTTGAAGTTTGGTTTGTACTTCCTTCTTTTTGATTTCAAACGACTCAACTTGAATCTCCAACTTTTCTTTGATTAACTTGTTCTTCTCGTACTGGTCAAACTCACCTTTAAGTTGTGTGAATGATTTCTCTTGTGTAATTGCACCTTCCAATTGAATTGAGTTATGACTCTTTTCAATAGTCAAATCATTCAACATACCCTTTTTCTTTTCGGTGTATTCTGACTGAGCTAATACGATACCACAATATTGACACTGTAGACCCCCATCAAATTCTTTCAACTCCGATTCAATGTCTTTAATCTTTGAATCCAAAGAACCAACCTTCACCCTTAGTTCCGAAACCATTTCTTTGGCCTTATCATGTTGGTCTTCATGATAATATTGGGAAGGTTCAACAACATTGATTGTGTTAATCTGAGACTTTGTATCAGATATCTTGCTGTCATAACCAAGAATCTCTGTTTGCAAATTTTCAGGATTAATCCTTAGAAGTTCTGCATCCAAACCGGTATGTTTCTTTTTCAGTAGTTCATCTCTGAACTCTTGTCCAGTCTTGATTCGGTTCTCTGACTCTTTCAATTCAATCTCAAAAGTTTTGATGTTTTCTTTTTCAGTTTCAACTGAAGTTTTGTACTCCTCGATTTGTTGTTTCAGAGTGTTAACATCATAAATGTTTGAAATCATACTTTTGGAGAAATTTGAATACATCTCTTTGGCTGTATCCTCCTTAAGTTTTAATGAGTCAAGACCTAAGAATCTTGATAGGACCGCACCTCTTGCAGTTGGTTTGGATTCAATCAATTCTTCCAAGTTGGTTGCCGTTGTTAAGATGGTCATCAAAAAGTCATCCATACTTCCAATAGATGTCTTAATGAATTGTTCCGTCTCTCTTCTTTGTTCTCCTGTAAAGTTTTGAAGACTACCATCACCCAATTTCTTGAAGAAGTCCAGTTTGGTACTCACGTTCCAATCCCCTTTTTTAGACATCTTTCTTTCAACCTCACGGACAATAATGTAATCTTCCCCATCAATCTGAATTTCACCTTCAACATTAACCTTATTGACATCTCTAAATCTGTTGAAGATTTCTTCTGCCTTTGCCGTCTTTGTTGTTGTGTTGAAGAATAAGAATAATAGGAGGTCCACAGTCAATACTGTTTTACCACCGAAGTTTGGTGGATTTGACTCTACGGTTGCAATCCCTTTGACCTTATCAAAGTCAAGGACTTGATTGTCACCAAAAGACAAGAAGTTAGAAAACTTAATCTTCTTGATATACCATTTTTTGAAAGATGTTACTTCGGTTTTTTCAGATGCTATCTTCCTTTCAACAACTGAATCGAGTTCTAACACATTTTCCTTAACCTCTTTTGAGTATTCACCGTTTTCCAAGAACTTAACTATCAACTCTCGTTGGTAGTTTTCGTCCAAGATATTCATGGATACATCAACAGATTGCATTACATCTTCCGACGCTTTAACTTTGGTAACAACATTAATGTTCTTTGAGTTATACTTTTGTTCAAAATAAGACTTAACCCTCTTGATTCTTTCTTGGGTGAAATTCTCTGGAGAGTCTTCCCATACTACTTGAACGTATGGATTTTCTAATGTTGTTACATCTAAGTTATGTGTCATATAGGTATAGTTTAAATCTTTTGGTGGATTGAACAAATCCATTAGAGTTTTATTTGAAAGTCTTGTGATGTTGAGACATCTTGACCCTCAACACTTCCTTGACGATTCTTTTCTTCACGAAGTCTTTCAACTTCTTTCATCATCTCTTGTTGCCAAAGATTCTGAATTTGTTTCTGTACACCTTTGATGCGAGCGTTTCTTGCCGCAACTTTCTTTCTGTGTTCTTTTGCCTTTTTACCCATTGTTGTTTTTTCTTTGTTCTTTATAATCTAATAAAAATCCTGCAAAAACCAAAATATTCATACCAAAACTTGCAATTATTTCATGAATATCTTGATAAATGTTTGTCATAAGATGAACATGCCCCACCATCCAAAAAGGAATGGATAAATTGGAACTTATCCAAATTAGAAGATACTTCAAAAATATTTTAACCTCTTTGAACATCTTACTTGTTTTCGAACCATTCGATAATTGAGTTGATTGCCCATACTCCACCTGATGCTAACATACCATCGAAGAAAACTCCGATGATTGGGTTGATTCCCAAGAATTCAGTAAATGGTGAATGAACAAACGCTCCCATGAAGAACCCAACCCACGTTGATGTACACATCATACATGATATAAGTCCTGAGATGAACTTGAATATTGGTTGAAACGGTGTAAAAGGGTTGTCACCCAATTTATGGATTCCCTCACGTAAACTTGTGAATATACTTCCATAAACTAAAATTTGACTCATGCCGTAAGCGGCGATTAACCACATTAATAAAATCATTTTATTTCGTCATTTAAATTTGTTGATGCCAAAAAGATGGCTCTTTTGTTTGGTTGTTCTTGTAATAATAGAACATCCTTCTTTAATTGTAAAATCAGTTTATCCTTTTCTCTCATTTGTTCTCTCAATTCCTGTAAGGTCTTTTGTAACATTTGATTTTTACTTGTATCTACAACTTCTTTTACCACTTCTACTGGTGGTTTAGCTAAAAGTTCATCTAAAGAATGTCTAAGTTCATCTAGTTCTTCAACCTTCTTAGACATTTTATCTTGGAAAATATTTTCATTTTCAGTGGTTATAGTGGAAAATTCTTTCCTTAATGACTCAATTTCAACCTCTTTAGTGGAAAATTTTTGTCTAAGTTCATCTAGTTCCAAATCACTTTTAGACATTTCAGTTTCCAACTGTTGTATTTTTAACAACAGTTCATTTATCTCAGTATCGTCAGTTACATAGACTTCTTTTTCAACTACTCGCTCTATCGGGACTTCTTTGATGACTTCTTTGATGACGACTTTTTCAACCGGAATTTCTTTAGTGACTTCAACAACTTTTTCAACCACTTTTTCAACCGGAACTTCCTTGATGATTTCTTTTTCAATTGGTACTTCTATTATTTTTTCTACAGTTTTTATTACTTCAACAGGTATTTCCACCCGTTTTTCAACAATTACTTCTTTTTCAACTAATTTTTCATACACCTCAGGTGTATTTCCTAAAAGTCCGTATTTTTCAATCCTAAAACCTTTTAGATAAGAATCTTTAATTGTTTGGTCAGGGTCCAACTCATTCATCTTACAAAAAGATATGAGGTCACTCCATTCTGACTTAGTAAATGAAATATTCTTCTCTACACCAAAAGACATGTTATTGATTCAATAATTTTTCAGTACCGTTTTCCAAGTCTGTAATGTCGGTAATCTTGAATTTCAAGAATGGTTTAGGATTTGGTAAATCAACAAACGTGTAACTGTCTTTGGATATTTCATATATACCATACCCGTGTTTAGTTATCGTTTCTCCAAAATTTTGTTGAATGGTCGAACCAACCATGTAAGCACGTTTATTACCGGGAATATCAAATACCTGACGCTTATGAATATCACCACAAAGAACAATATCGCAACCGGCAAACCTATCAGTGTCATAACCATCCTCAAAAGTATAACCAATATCTGTTTTAAGACCGACAATAGGTCCGTGAAAAAGTCCAATTTTGAACTTGTCATTTTTTTCAATTTCAGGTTTAATATTATGTTCTGTTAGAGAGTACACTACCCACTCAACATTCGAGTCCGAATATACACCTTTATCCTTATAATAAAAAACCATTTCATTATTTAATGAGTCAACTATTGGTGATAATGCATCAACTCGTTGTAAATTGTTTTCCAAAAAGTCGTGATTACCAATAATAACGATTGTCTTAGCAATCTTAGAACATTCTGTCAATGTCCAAGCAACAAAGTTTATTAACTCTGGTGTCATTTGGTTTTTTGAGTGTACCAAGTCACCTGTGAACACAATACGGTCAGGTGCTAGTTCACCCCACTGTTTGAACATATCCTCTAAAATGGAACGATATAATTCATGGTCTTTGAATAACCTTACGTGTAAATCTGAAAAGTGTACTATTTTCTCTATCATAACTTTAATAATAAGAAAAAACTATAGACAACTCAAATATCTTTCACCTCTATCACACAAAAAAGTTACAACAACACCTTTTGGGTTGTTTTCCTCAATCCATCTTTCTGAAGCCAATACGTTAGCCGCCGCAGAAATACCTACAAAGTAACCAGTTTCTTTAGCCAGTTTACGAGCCCTTTCTTTAGCATCTTCTGTTGATACTGTTACTACTTGATTTACCTTCGTTAAGTCTACTAAAAACTTTGACCCGTCACCAATACCCTGAATACCGTGAAGACCTGGTTGTCCTCCACTCATAACAGGTGATTCCGCAGGTTCAACAGCAATTATTTTCATCATCGGGACTAATTCTTTCATCTTTAGTCCTGCACCCATGAGAGTACCACCCGTACCTGTACCACTAATGAAAGCCTCAACAAAAAGTCCTCTAACACTACACAATTCCTTAATAATTTCAGGTGCTGTAGTTTTCCTGTGAGCTTCGAGATTCAATGGGTTTGCAAATTGATTACAGTTGAACCAACCATTTTTTTCGGCTAATTCATCTCTAAGTTTGATAGCACCGTCAAAGTTTCCAGGTTCAACCTCAATTAATTCAGCACCATACAATCTCAACATCTGTTTTCTTTCTTCACTCATGTTTGATGGCATAACAATTTTACAATTGTAACCTCTCTCAGCCGCTAACCACGCAAATGATATACCCATATTACCTGAGGTTGCTTCAATGATGGTGTCACCTTTCTTTAAAAGTTTTCGACGTTCAGCATCATTAATAATGAAAGTTGCCGGTCTATCTTTTATGGACCCCGTAGGATTCATAAATTCAAGTTTTACAAATAATTTTTCTGATAGTTGATGTATACCAGTTTTACCTACGTTGTCGGAAAGTCTCATTCTTTTGGATTTAAGATGTCATATTCAGCATTGATGTGTCCACAAGAATCACACGCATATGTTTCCATTGGTTGATATTGGTCTTCACCCGTGCCGACCATAAATTTACTGATTTTTTTAATTACTACCACCTTTTTGAAAAAAAGATTTTCACACTTTTCACATGTGACATTTGGACATTCCAAAAGATTTATTCTTAATTGATTTTGTTCCATATTTAACGTTTTAATTGACAGAATGATACGATAATATATCGTTGACCTGTAAGGACTGGTAGTCCACCATGTCTATGTGTAATTTGACCCGGGTGAATTGAGATTTCTCCTTTCTTACCTTTCAACTTACTTTTTTGGTTTGGGAAATAAGTTCCGCCACCTTCAAAATCTTCAGTGTTTAGTGTAACAACAGAAGTTATTTGACTCATATCATGATGAAGAGCCAAGTGATATTGTGCGTACGGATGATAACGAGCTAAAAAGTTTTCAGAGTGCATTTTTAACCATGAGTCCTCTTCCAACTTGTACATGTATTTAGCCATCGGCCAAATATATTCTTCCAAGATATCTTGATATATTTCTTGGAACCCAAGGGTCTGTAAAACCATATCGGTTGTTGGATAGTGTTCATGTCTATCAACTGTCCAACAATTACATGACTCAGCTTCGTCAATTATGTAGTCACAAAAGTCTTCCGTAAAAGCGGGAATAGTATAGATGTTTGGAAGTTCTTCCGTGGTGTACATGTCCCATTTTTTACTCAACAGTTCGGGACGTAAAAACTGTGCCTTCCAACCCGCTTTGTCTTTGAAATAACTGTAAAGTTCGGGATGTATTGGATTTTTCTTTTTAACTTCTTGTTTGTTCTCCATATTCTCTTGCTAATCTTAAACCAATTGCTATAAACCGTCCACCAAAAAAACCATAAAGGATTGGGTAATTGTCTACAAGAATAAGTAATATCATACCCATAATTGCAAAGACATAAGCCCAAAAATATTTGGTTAAATTTATCATTACGGTATCAAGTAACTAAATAAATTATATCTCTCACCTTTTGATATTAATCTTATACCATATCTGTGAGTGATTTGTCCTGGAAACATATATAAATGACCTTGTTTAGGTTCAATTACAGTGTCATACTTTGGAAATATTAATTCTCCACCTTCAGACGTTGAATCTAACTTTATGTAACATGTAATATCAACATAATCATGATGAAGTCTTATGTCTTGACCTTCCTTCATTTTTTGAATCATATTGTCACCCTTAACTTCTTTAAATCTTGAGCCCTCTGTTCTCCATCTGTGATATGAAATACTCATCGCAAATTTCCTAAGAACATCGTTCATCATTTCATCCATGTTCAAGTCTTTAAGATGGGCTACATCAACAGGTGTTCCCCACCTTGGGATTTGTTTCCAACTTACACCTGATAGGTTATCAACTAACTTGTCACAAAACTCTTCTGTGAAAAATGGTATCTCCAAAACATCGGGACACGGTTCATTCAACATTAAGTCCCATTCCCCCGACCTTAACTCTTTTCTAAGATAAGTCTCTTGCCATTTTTCGACATCAGACCATTCATATATTTCAGGATATTTCATAAAATAAAAATAATGTTCGTTTATTTTAAATAAAGACCCATGTCCATTTCTAATATTCTATTGATGATTTCTTTTGGTACTCTGAACTCTTCATATTCTGAATTATCTTTCAACAATACCACAATACATCCAAGTAGTTTTATGTTACCATACTTGGTACCTTCTAACATCTTCAACAGTAATTTACCATAGAAAGGTAACTGTAAGTAATAGTGTCCAAGTGCAGTACTTGGGTAATCTTGAAAGGGTGAATACATGGGTTTGGTGAAATCATTTTTCTTAAAGTTCTTTTCTTTGTTTGTTTTCCAATCTGTAATCAACAATCCAAACCCATCACCTGATGCATTCAATGTCAACCAAACCTTGTCAGGTTGACCTACGTAACCCAATTCAGGATGACCCAACACCATTTCAGTATCCAATAGAATCAAATTTCTTTGTTCCGATAAATTCAAATACTTCTTTCCTGCATTTATCATACTATCACCTTTAGTAATTTGTGATAGGTCACACTCAAAAATAGGTTCTCTAACGGACTTGAAATTTCCGTATCTACCAACCACTTCTTTTTCTAAGTTGAAGTGAACTCTTGAACCCATGTTAGATGCATAATCACCCGCAGCTTTCCACTCATCCAACAATCGTTGCATTTCAACCATGTCTCCCTGAGCCTTTTTATAAGCAATATCCTCAGCTGGAAATTCTTCATAAAACTTTTTTAATACTTTTGATACCGACGGAAAATCGTTTCTATATTTTCCATCTACATCTCTCATAAAATAGATGTGGTCATCCTCTAAAAAGGATAACTCAAATTCATTTCTCTTTTTGTCTAAGATTTCTCTAATTTCTTCCGCAATTTTCTTTAAATCACTCATCGTTCTAATTTTACGTAACATTCGGGTGGAATTTGACCTCTCAAATCACCCAAGTCTTTATCTACCGGTAGTTTTACTATATCTATCCTACCATATAGTTTACCACCACTTAATTTATCATATACCCTTTTAGCATCCTCCCAAGCATCACCATCCAAACAAATAATGATTCTTCCCTTACACTTGTCATACAACTTTTCCCATAACAAGTCTGAAACATATTTACCCAAAAGTGGAATAGCGTTCGGTACAAAAAAACCGTCAAACACACCCTCAACAATAAAAACATCTTTTTCCCAATCTATTCTACTTTCATTGAATATAAGTGTCTCTTTTGGTAACGTTGGGTTTTTATATTTTACCCGTGTGTTTCTTGCCCATGAACGAGCAATAAAATAATTCAACTCACCCTTCTCATCATAGGAAGGTACGATGATACGACCAGCAAAAGGTCCTTCGGTTGTAAAACCAATATCATAAAACTCAATCATTTCATCTGTTACCCCTCGTTTTTTCAGATAATTGTATGCTTCACGTCGTGGTATATGTGCGTGGTGAACATCTTTAAATTTTTGGTAACCTTCAGGTAGTTTAATCTTATCATAAACCTTTTCTTTCTTTTCGAATTCATCAGGTCTAACTAACTGGTATATTTCTTTGTCTTTTTTCGAACCCCACTTGTCTATTAATCGACCTAAGTGTCCTTGGGTTCCGTTTGTCTCGGCACAAGCCCAACACTTAAAAACGTGTTGACCATAGTTGATTTCCAAGTTTCCTTTTCCATCACCATGGTCTAACCCTTTAATATCATGTGAACATACGGGACAGTCGAATGAAATCTGTGATTTGTTATCGTAGTGGGCGTGTGGTTCACCCAACATATTAATCAAAAGGTCGATAACTAAGGATTCATCACGCTCCATAACCTACTAAAGATAATAAATTATGAAGTTAAATCAAATCACCACAAACCATTCATTTTCATATAACCTCTAACACAGGTATATGCATCCGCTTGGTCAAAGTTTTCCTTCTTCAGTGTATTGTTTTTGGTATACAACCAAACAATTTGTGGTTCGGCATCCGATACTAATTTCCAAACAATTTCTTTCTTGTCGACACTCTTGTCAACACCACCGAATAGAACATCTTTGTTTCCTTTTCCTTTTTGTACCAATTCAGGCCAAGCATATCTTCTTGAATTACTTGTTGAAATGTAAGACGGTACAATACCCAAGATTGTATAAATTGAACGAGAAATCATTGAGTTGTATCTCAATAACGTACCAACGGTCCAAATATTGTTTGAGTTAAGTAATGGTTCTTCAATCACAACTTTTGTGATTCCCAAATCTTTGTAATTGACAAGTTTTTCCTCGAAGGCATCAACCTTCATAAGAAGCTCCTCGATTTTATCTTCAGGTTGTGGTTTGATAACCGGTGAGAAGTGAGTTAACTCCAATAATTTCTGTGTTTGAATTTCAAACAAGGACCACCCAATCGTTTTTGTTGAGATATCCAACCCCAATACTTTTGGGGTATTCTTCAAATCTTTTGCCATATTCTTTAAAAATCTAACTTAATCTTGTACTGTTGTACCCCCTGTCTTAATTCAGGAGATTGTACCTTACTGATAATCATAAGGTCTTTGTTAGAATTATAAAGACCAATTTCAGTAACATACGGAGGAACAGCACCGTTCCAAGTTGGATTTGAAGAATGTCCAAACTGAGCTTGTCCTAAGTTAACCAAATATTGCATTTCATAGATGGTCGCTTGAATGTCAGTTTTTAAAGAACCGTAGAAGAAATACTCACTACCAAAATTCATTTGAGTATCTCCCGTTTGTGGCAAATCGATGTAGTTTTCTAAACGATAGTAATTTGTTGAACCAGTATACATATCGTTTGTTAATTGTATTGTTGTACCTGTCAAACCTGAGAATGTAATATAACCATTAACAGAGGTTGCAGATAATTGGTCAGTCACGTCAATCTCTAACCAATTTGATGGGTTAGGTCTTGTTGAACCAGTGACTAACTGAGCCAATACTTTCATGTTGTTAGCTGTAAATCCAGAAGGAATACTACCTGGGTCTGAGTTCAAGAATGGGAACTCACCTGCGAACCTTATTGTAATATCTGCAGTGTCAGGAGGACAATCAGGATTGGTACCTGTAATACTTGTGTAGTAATTACAATGTAATGACTGAGTGAATGCAGTATTTGTAAATGTGTAAGTAACCCACATAGTCTGTCCTGTACCTGAAAGAACACCCACATCACTACCTGCAGTATTGTTGAATGTATTTGGAACAATAAGTCCTAATTTAGGTGCTGGTAATGTCCAGTTTCTATTTGACTTATATGACATCGCAGCTACCAATTCATCGTCATCAATAGTGATTATTTTTAAATCAGGCCAAACTTTACCAACTCTGTTTGGATATCCATTACTATTTGGGTTTGTATCCCAAAGGTGATAGTATCTAAGACCAGGGTCAACTTGGTTTGAATTCACTCTTGATTCAATGTATTGTACTTCATCCAAATTCAAACTATCAAAACCTCGTGGGTCAGTATAGAAAGATTGACCCATAGTGGTTCCTGTAGTTTTGTGCCACATTAACCATGGTAAATCCAATCTAAAATTAGCTAATTGACCTGTTGCACCTGATTGTGTTGGGTCAAATATTTCTGTAGCGAATTTCTCACCATAGTAGTTGTCAATATCATGATTAGTATAGTGAATTATAGCAACGGCTTTTTGATTTGAAGGTGATAGATTAATTTGTTCATCAAATGAATTGTAATAATATGTTGAACTAGTATCGTCTTGACCTCCATTAGAGTTATAACCCAAGTATTCTTTTGTACCACAATACCCTGAAGATTGGAAATAATTGTAATCTAAATCAGGATAAGCATATCCTGCAGGTGATTCTGTCCAAGGAATATTCATATTCCATATTTTAACGAAATCACTTGATACGTCACAATTTGATTCAAAATTGAATGCATCTGTTGGCCAGTAGTATGATGGTGTAAACGCATCGTAAAATGGTGTCATACCTGAAGGGAAGAAATAAATTCTCGCATCTCCTGATATACCCATAGCATCAAAGTCAGGAATGTTTCTATCAACTTCAACAGTTACCGTACCAGTAGTTGCTGTTGTACTACCTGTTATCGCAACAACCTGATAAAATAAAATAGGGAAGTTACCACTCCAAGAACCACAAGCACCATTACCATCCATATAAATAACACAATAGTCACCTGGTTGGGTGTTTGCAGTATAAGTGTTACAAGCCGAGTATGAAGCCTCGAATGTATTACCTGATGCAAATGTAGAAAGGTCTGCAACCCAATTTGATGAATATGTATATGCCGATGTTGTGAACGCACTAAACGAACCTGAACTACCAGTAAAAAATCCTAATGGTGCTGCCGAATTGAATATGTCATCAATTTGAGAATTTTGAAATGGAATTCCAAATGTTGAACCTGAGTTTGAATCAACAAACAAAGGGTATTTTATTTCAGCTTTATTTTTTTGAGGAACTGGTGTTTTGTTTTGAATATTATAATCGGCTTGAAGTACGTTAAATGTAGAAATATTACCATCCACACAGTCGTAACAAACTTCACTATCCCCAACTTGGAAATAGGCAATATCAAATAGTCCTTTTGACATTGCTTGTCTACCTGCGTCAGTTAAGACGGTGTTAATTAGTCCTGAGGTATTTTTGAGTATATATCCCATATTCTGATAAATAGTTTGATATTAATTTTTAAGTTATATTAGTTGTATTAGTCAACCCAATTGATGTTGCTGATGGATTTGCTGTACCACAAGACAATCCTGATACTGAAACTGTATTAACGGATAGACTGTCAGTTGTAGAACCGTAAACAGGACATGCAGGTTCTTCAGGGAATGGATTAGTAATGATTGAGGTTACTGTTCCACTTAAACTACCACCGTAAGGTATTGTTACTTGATATGTTCTTGTAAACGCTGAGTAGTCTTGTGCAGAATTAGGACAACCCGCAACCCCATTAGTTCCTGTAGTTACAGAACTAGCTGCGGTTAAAGTTGCCGTTGCACCACCCACACCATTTATTGTAAATCCACTACTAAAGCTAGCATTTTGTGTTGGTGACGTTAATTTATTATTGTATTGAATGTGTGTTAATACCAAATTAAATGTTAATGAACCACCAACAGGTAATGCCGGATTAACATTAGCAGTCCAATTCATAGTCTTTGTTGCACTTGTTGAGGAAATCAAACCATTTGTTGTAGTTTGATTTAACACAATCGTATATAATGTAGATGATGAACCAGCACTTATCGTGTAAGATTTATTAAGAGTATCACCATTCGAATCAGTGATAGTAATCACACCCGTTCCTGAACATAAACCACTAAAGAAGTTAGAAGACTGACTTGGACCGTAATTAACTTGGTAAGTATATGGTCCAACACCACCAGATGCATTGACTGTTATAGTTCCATTACAGTTACCTAAACATGACTCGTTAGTTTGTGTTAATGTCGCATATAACGGAGCGGTAGAACAACTTCCACTAATCATTACCCAATTCTGACCTACTACTGTAGAACCAACATTAACCCAAGAACCCAATGGAGAATAACTCAATGTTGAGTTTATCATTGAGCCCGTTCCCGTCCAACCTGAAAGATACCAATAGCCATTTGTTGAATTAAATACCGTATTGAATGACGTACCCGTAAAGTATGGATAGTATCCATTATATCCCGCAAATCCAAAATCAAACTGACTTGAACCATCGTAGTTTTGTAAGCAAATTTGCGAAGGTGCACTTGGTACTGGTGTAGGTGTTGGCGTAGGTGTCGTTGTCGGAGTTGGTGTTGGTGATGGTGCAAAAACACTACATAACGTAGTAGCCGTATAATCACCATAATAGTCAATCACAGTGGCTGAATAAAACCCTGCAGTTACACCAGTCAATGATGTGGTATTCTGAGCACCATTACTCCATAAAATAGTATATGGTGAGGTTCCTCCTGTGATTATTAAACTCATTGAACCGTCATTTGCATATGTAGATGATGCTGGTACTGTTACACAGTCAACACCCATCGGAAAGATGGTTACTACACTACAACTATTTCCACTTAATTCTGCCATTTTAACATCCTCCTCCTACATTACAGAAGAACGAAATACCATCGTATCCGTCATTGTAATAAATTTTATTGTTCCTTGAGAACCATCTACCCGGTGCAAATGCGGTTGTTAGATAAACATTTGTATACATAATCACTCCATCAGATAATGTAGTAGCAGAATACGGAGTATAAAGTGTAATTGCAGTTCCACCACCAGTTAATCCACATGGGTCACAATCAACACCCCACGACCATAATACATTCCAAGCCCTGTATGACGGCAACGGTGGTGGTACACTAACACAACTTGCACATGAGCTGTAGATTGTTGATGGGATACCAAAATAGTTTCCACTGTAGTCAGTTCTGATAAATCCTGAAGGTGTTGAATATGGCGAAGTGTATGCACCTACGTAAGACCAACAAGTTCCACTATAATTAATTGTCATACCCGTAACAGTCACACCTGAGACTGGTTGTGTTTGTACCACAATACTATTTGTTCCTGTACACGCTGAGAAAACATATACAGTACTTGCCGGAAGTGATGAAGAAGGTGTTGGTGATGGTGTTGATGTATTTGTTGGGGTTACTGTTGTGGTTGGTGTTGGTGTTAATGTTGGTAAATATGATGAACAATTAGCTAATTGTGATACAATATAGTTGAAAGTAATTGTAGATGAACCTTGAAGTTCTCTAACGTATGTAACAGCGGTTAATCCTGAAGTTCCAGCACTAAAGTTAAAGTTTCCAACAAAAGTAGTACCCGTAGAAATCGGTGTACCACCAGATAGTAATAAAT
>JACCDL010954337.1_pt1 | contig 13922 bp, 9 predicted proteins | sample 7441931 | NCBI WGS metagenome assembly JACCDL01 (sample SAMN15323437, study PRJNA562643) | freshwater metagenome | isolation source: river surface water | place: USA:Blue River Watershed | collected 2017-08-16 | reverse complement strand
GTATCTCCATTTTCAATTTTGCAAGTAGCTTGATAAATTATCGCGCCTTCATCATAATGTTCATTCACCCAATGAATAGTAATACCTGATTCTATTTCACCTGCTGCAATAACTGCTTCATGCACTTTTGCTCCATACATTCCTTTGCCACCATATTTTGGCAACAGTGCTGGATGAATATTGATTATTCCTTTTGCATTGCCTGTACCCGGTTGAAATGCTTTCACTAATACAGCAGGAACCTTCCATAAAAATCCTGCTAATACTATAAAATGAATATCTGCATTGCGTAAACTTTCTATATAACCTGTTTGCGCAAATTCGGTCTTATTAATAAGTAAGGTTGGGATGCCTTTTTCTGCTGCAATATTTAAAACACCAGCCGAAGGAACATTACATACCACTAAAGAAACTTTGATGCGATTGCTTTTTTCAAAATATTCAATGATTTTGCGCGCATTAGATCCCGTGCCGGATGCAAATACGGCTATATGAATAGGTCCATTGGAAGCAGGGGTGTTTGTAGGGTTCAATCCACCTATCAATTTAGCCCCTACACGGCTTAAATAACCCTTAAAAAAGGCAAACTGACCAGTGAAAAAACTCACAAAAAGTACCGAAAATGGCCATAAAATGGTCAAAAATAGGGGATAAATGAGCCAAAATGCCCAATTTCGCTCCAAAATCACCAAATCCAGAATTTTGGTACAAAGCCTTCCACTTAAGCTTCCCCCTAAGGCAAAAGTGAGCATCACTAGCCAGAACTGTAGGGGTCCTAATCCCCATTTTTCCTGTAATTTGTTCAATTTGCCCATAGAGTTATACTATTTGGCCTCAAAGGTGCTCTTTTTTTCAAATAAACCCCCTTATTTCAAGGCCATTTTTTGGCCCCTTTGTGTATTGTTTACATTTTCATGACAATTATCACCTTTTCCATGCACAGCCCCTTGAAACTCAATCCTTATTGGCAAAAAAAAACTACAATAAACTTACTGTTTAATGCGTTTCTTAACTAAATTTGCACCCGTTCAAGGATATTTTTCCACACTAGACACTGTTTGTGTATATGACAATTTTAAGAAGCCTAGCTAAGATCGTTTCGATCTTCCTATTTATCACCTTTAGTTCAACTATCGGTAATCAGTTAAATGCGCAAGACGGGAAAGCACTTTTCTCCCAAAATTGTGCGTCTTGTCACGCCGTTAATAAAAAATTAACGGGACCTGCATTAGCCGGAGTAGAAGACCGTTGGTCTGAGAAAAAGAATTTGTATGCATGGATTAAAAACTCTGCAGCGTATTTAAAAACAGGAGATCCTTATGCGACTAAATTATACGAAGAGTATAATAAAGTTGCAATGAATCAATTTCCAGGTTTATCTGACAAAGACATTGATGCAATTTTAGCATACATCAAATCTGTACCTGCAGCAGGCGCAGCGCCAGCAGGCGGTGCAGCAGCCGATGCATCAGCTCCAGCTGAAGATAGTGATAGCACTTTAGTATTTGGTCTATTGTCTTTAATCTTAGCAGTAGTTGCCATTATCTTATTACAAGTTAATAGCAATTTGAAAAAATTATCTGATGATGCATCAGGTGTTCCTGCTACAGAGCCCGTTCCTTTTTATCGTAACAAAGCATACATTGCTTTTGTAGCCATTATATTTTTTATTGCAGGTGGTTACATGACAACTGTTGGTGCAATTAATTTAGGACGCTCTAAAGACTATCAACCAGAGCAACCTATTTATTATTCTCATAAAGTGCACGCAGGGGTGAACCAAATTAACTGTCAATATTGTCACACTGGAACTTACCAAGGTAAGCAAGCTACTTTACCAAGTGTGAATGTGTGTATGAACTGTCACGCTGCTATTAACGAATACAAAGGAGAGCCTTTGAAAAAAGAAAATGGCGATATCGTGGATGGTACTGCAGAAATTAAAAAATTATACAAATACGCTGGTTTCACAGAAGGTCAACCTTGGGATGCCTCTAAAGCAAAACCAATTGAGTGGGTGCGTATTCACAACTTACCTGATCACGTTTACTTTAACCACGCTCAACACGTGAACGCTGGACAAGTTGCTTGTCAACAATGTCATGGCGATATCCAAAAAATGGGAGAAGTAAAACAATTTGCTGACTTAAGTATGGGATGGTGTGTAAACTGTCACAGAGAAACAAAAGTTCAGTTTAAAGACAATGGTTTCTATAGCATCTATGAAAAATTCCATGAAGATTTAAAGTCTGGAAAAATTGATAGCACTAAAGGAATCACTGTTGAAAAAATTGGTGGTACAGAGTGTCAAAAATGTCACTACTAGTATTTAACAAACAAGAGTATTAAATAAGACGCGTAATATTTTATATACATTATTATGGAGCAAAATAAGAACTGGCAAAGCTTTGGTGAATTAAACAAATCTGAAGCCTATAACAAAGAGGTGAACAACGAGTTCAAAGAAGAACTTCCTTTTGTAGAAGACCACAGTGGTTTTTTACAAACGAAAGCACCTCGTCGTGACTTCTTAAAATATTTAGGTTTTAGTACCGCTGCTGCTGCAGTGGCTGCGAGCTGTGAAATGCCAATTAAAAAAGCAATTCCTTTCGCTAACAAACCAGAAGATATCGTTCCTGGTATCGCTGATTATTATGCAACAACCTATGTGCAAGATGGTGATGTGGTAAGTGTGGTTGCTAAAGTGCGTGATGGTCGTCCTATTAAATTAGAAGGAAATACCTTGAGTCCAATTACAGGTGGTGGTACCTCTGCAAGAGTGCAAGCTGCTGTGTTGGATTTATATGATACTGCACGTTTACGTTTCCCAACCATCGCTGGTAAGGAAGCCACTTTCGAAGCAATTGATAAAGCGATTGCTGCTGAATTAAATGGAGCTGCAGTAATTGTTACAAGTTCAATTACTTCTCCTTCTACAAAAGCAGTAATTGCACAATTCTTAGCAAAATATCCAGGAAGCAAACACGTTACTTATGACGCGGATTCTTTTAGCGGTATGTTATTAGCAAATGAAGCGAGCTACGGTAAAAAAGTAATACCTTCTTACCACTTTGAAAAAGCAAAAGCAATTGTTTCCTTAAGTGCTGATTTCTTAGGTACTTGGTTAAGCCCTGTTGAATTTGCTAGACAATACGCAACTGGTAAAAAAATTGATGAAAAAAATCCTGCAATGAGCAAGCATATCCACTTTGAAACAGTGGCTAGCTTAACAGGCTCTAATGCAGATGAAAAATATTTATGTCGTCCTTCTGAAATCGGCGCTATTGCTGTTGCTTTATTAAGTGCAGTGAAAGGTGGTGAAATTGCAGGAGTGGATGCAAAATTAAAAGCAGGTATCCAAGCTGCTGCTAAAGCATTAACCGAAAATAAAGGTGCTGCATTAGTAGTTGCTGGTAGCAATGACAAAGACGTTCAAGTAATTGTGAATGCTATTAACGATGCCATCGGTGCCAACGGCACTACTATTAACTTTGGTGCAACTGCTAATTACCGTCAAGGTATTGATAGCGAATTTGCAACATTGGTTGATGAGATGAACGCTGGTAAAGTAAACGCGGTATTGTTCCACGGAGCAAATCCAGTGTATACATGGCCTGCTGCTGATAAAGTAAAATCGGGTTTAGCAAAAGTGAAAACAACGATTTCCTTTAGCGGTAAATTAGATGAAACGGCTACCGTTTGTAAATACGTAATTCCTGATCATCATTTCTTAGAAAGCTGGGGTGATGCAGAAGCAATTACTGGTCATATCTCTTTCATTCAACCTACAATCGCTCCCTTATTTAAAACACGTGCGTTCCAAGACTCCTTATTAAAATGGTCTGGTGATGCTACAGAGTATACTACTTACGTTAAAAATTTCTGGTCTGCTAAATTAGGCGGAGAGAGTGGTTGGAATAAAACTTTACAAGACGGTGTAATTAATCCAGCAACACCTGTAGTGAGTGGTGCTAGTATCAATGCAAGCGCTGTTGCTGCTTCTTTGATTGCAGTAAATGCAGTGAAGCCTTCTTCTAAAATTGAATTAGCATTATATCAAAAAGTAGCTATTGGCGCAGGTCAAGGTGCAAGTAACCCATGGTTACAAGAATTGCCAGATCCTGTGACACGTGCAACTTGGGATAACTATATTATTGTTTCTCCAGCAATGGCGAAAACTTTATTAAACATTGACTTAAACAACGGTGGTCAAGCCGATGCTTATGAGGTACAACCTCCTAAGAAAGTAGTTAAGTTAACTGTGGATGGAAAATCTATTGAACTTCCTGTATTGATTATTCCTGGAACGCATCCTCAAACTGTGGGTATCGCGGTAGGTTATGGTCGTGCAGAATCAATTGGTAAAGCAGTAGTAGGTACTGGTAAAAATGCATATCCTTTGGCTTGCATTAAAAATGGTACCGTGAACTTTAGCTGTGCGGATGTTACTTTAACCGTTACAGGCGAAACCTATCCTGTTGCTTTAACACAAACACACTTCCGTTACGATACTACACAAGGTAATCGTACCGAGGTAATGAAAGAATTAACCTTAGCAGCATACAAACATCATCCAACTGAAATTATTGAAGAGCGCGCGAGTGAATTCCGTGGTCAAATGATGGGTGGTGATAAAATGACGGACGAACAAGTAATTGCCAACTTTGCTAAAGACGCAACTATTTATCCTGTGTACGATAGACCAGGTATTAAATGGGGTATGAGCGTTGACTTAAATGCTTGTAATGGTTGTGGCGCTTGTGTGGTTGCATGTAATGCAGAGAACAACGTTGCGATTGTAGGTAAACCAGAAGTTTTACGTGGTCATGAAATGCATTGGTTACGTATTGACAAATATTTTAGTGGAGATATGGAAAATCCAAATGTGGTATTCCAACCATTAATGTGTCAACACTGTGACAACGCTCCTTGTGAAAACGTTTGTCCGGTAGCTGCAACAAACCACTCTTCTGAAGGTTTAAACCAAATGACTTATAACCGTTGTATTGGTACGCGTTATTGCGCGAACAACTGTCCTTTCAAAGTTCGTCGTTTTAACTGGGCTGATTACACAGGTGCAGATAGCTTCCCTGATAACCAAGAAGGTGAAGTGAACGATGTAGTAATGAACATGAATGATGACTTAACTAGAATGGTATTAAATCCAGACGTTACTGTTAGATCTCGTGGTGTAATTGAAAAATGTTCTTTCTGCGTTCAACGTTTACAAGCTGCTAAATTAGATGCGAAGAAAGATTCTCGTCCAATGGTAGATAGCGATATCAAAGTAGCATGTCAACAATCTTGTCCTACTAACGCCATTACTTTTGGTAACGCAAATGACAAACATAGTGCGATTACTAAAGTACGTGTTGAAAATCCAAACCGTCAGTTTTATGTGTTAGAGCAATTACACGTATTACCAAACGTAACTTACTTAGCAAAAGTGAGAAACGCAGACGAAGCGGAAGGACATGGTGAAGCAAAAGCAGCACACACTGAAGCAAAAGCAGAAGGTGCTCATGCTGACAAGCACTAAAATAAAGCGAAGGCTTAAAGTTGAGTAGAAATTAAAAAGAGTAGATAGTAATAAATAATTAGAAATCGAATAAGATGCATTTAAAGTACGAATCACAACTGCGCGAACCCTTAGTATACGGTAACAAAACCTATGCTCAAGTAACGGAAGAAATCGTGCGACCTATTGAAGCCAAACCATCTCGTTTATGGTATATTGGTTTTTTCATTGCTGTTACCTTACTTATGTTTGGTGCTTACAGTGTGTATCGTGAGGTAACTTACGGTATTGGTCAGTGGAACTTGAACAAAACCATTGGATGGGGTTGGGATATTACCAACTTCGTATGGTGGGTAGGTATCGGTCACGCGGGTACTTTGATCTCTGCGGTATTATTATTGTTCCGTCAAGGATGGAGAACAGGTGTAAACCGTGCAGCAGAAGCGATGACGATTTTCGCCGTTATGTGTGCGGGTCAGTTCCCTATCTTCCACATGGGTCGTGTATGGATGGCTTTCTTTGTAATGCCTTACCCTAACTCTCGTGGTCCATTATGGGTGAATTTTAACTCACCATTATTATGGGACGTATTTGCGATCTCTACTTATTTTACGGTTTCCTTATTATTCTGGTACTCTGGTTTATTACCAGACTTTGCAACGGTTCGTGATAGAGCTAAAACTGCATTGAGAAAAAAATTATATGGTATTGCTGCATTTGGTTGGACAGGTTCTACTAAGCACTGGCAACGTCATGAAAGTTTGTCTTTAGTACTTGCTGGTTTATCTACACCACTTGTATTATCAGTACACACGATTGTATCTTTTGACTTTGCTACTTCAGTAATTCCAGGATGGCACACTACTATCTTCCCTCCTTACTTCGTAGCAGGTGCGATCTTCTCAGGTTTCGCGATGGTACAAACCTTATTATTAATTGTAAGAAAAGTATTTGGTTTGACTGACTATATCACTATTGGTCACATTGACTTAATGAATAAAGTAATTGTACTTACAGGTTCTATTGTAGGTATCGCTTACTTAACAGAATTGTTCATGGGTTGGTACTCTCAAAATAAATATGAAGGGTATACTTTCTGGTATAGCCGTGCTTATTTATTTAGCCCTTATGGTTGGAGCTATTGGGGTATGATGGCTTGTAACGTAATCTCTCCTCAAATTTTCTGGTCTAAGAAAATGAGAAGAAACGTGTTCGTTACTTTCTTCATGAGTATCATCGTTAACATTGGTATGTGGTTTGAGCGTTTCGTAATTATCGTTACTTCCTTATATCGTGATTACTTACCTTCTAGCTGGTCTGTTTACTACAGCCCTAGCATCTGGGAGATTGGTTTTTACGTTGGAACTTTTGGATTGTTCTTCACTTGCTTCTTCTTATTCGCTAAATACTTCCCAGTAATTGCTGTGGCAGAAATTAAGTATGTATTAAAGAGAAGTGGTGAGTCTTACAAACCAGAGTTTGATTCTATTGAAGCGCAACCGCTTGATTCATTTGTTCACGATCATGCGCACGCACATTAATTATTAGTTTAAGAAATATACTATGGCACAAAAGAAATTAGTAGTTGGTTGTTTTGATGATGAAAAAGTATTGTTTCCTGCAGTTAAGCAAGTGCGAACTGCTGGTTATAAAATCAAAGATGTGTATACACCGTTCCCGGTGCATGGTTTAGACCACGCTTTGGGTATGCGTGAAACAAGCTTACACACAGCCGGCTTTATTTATGGTATCACAGGTACGACTACTGCAATTAGTTGCATTAGCTGGATCTTCACAAAAGATTGGCCTTTAAACATTGGTGGTAAACCTCACTTTGCTTTACCAGCATGGATCCCAATTATTTTTGAGTTAACAGTATTGTTTGCTGCCGTAGGTATGGTACTTACTTTCTTATACTTATGTCAATTGGCTCCAGGGGTGAAAAAACACCACTTTCATAAAAGAGCTACTGACGATTTATTTGTAATGGTAATTGAGTGTACTGAAAAAACAAATGCCGACGATTTAAAAGCTTTATTGGCTTCGAATGGTGCAGTGGAAACTGACATTCAAGTTGCTGAAGAAGATTGGTGGTTTGGCACTTATGATACAGAGAACGATAACTTATATAAGCAAGTCGCTCACTAAAAACCAACAACTTGCTCGCAGGTTGTGAGAAAGAAAAAACGTAAATGAATTAAGAAATAATAAGATGAATAAATTTTTAGCAATAACATTCTTAGCCGCATTAGTTACATTAACTAGTTGTAGCGATGTGAAGCGTACTCCAGGTTCTATCTATATGCCAGATATGGCGTATAGTCGTGCAATTGAGTCATACACTGACTTGGCCTACTTAAAAGAGCAAGGTATCAACTTTGATGCTAAGCCTGTTGCAGGTACTATTGCACGTGGACATGATATGCCATTTGCAATTGCAATGGATAAGCCGGGTGACACCGTTAATTATTATGCTTCAAGAAGCGTAGCTAATCCAATTGATTCTATGTCGGCTAAAGAAACTGCAGAAGCGGAGCGTTTGTATTTAATTAACTGTGGTATTTGCCATGGCACTAAATTAGATGGCAACGGTCCTTTGTATAAAGATGGCAATGGTCCTTATCCTGCGAAGCCTGCTACTTTGGTAGGAGATGTAAAATATGAAAGCATGCCTGCTGGACAAATGTTTTACTCTGTGGCTTATGGTAAAAACTTAATGGGCTCTTATGCTTCTCAATTAAGCAGACACCAACGCTGGATGATTATTAAATACATCAAGGATAAACAAGCCGCTGCTAAAAAAGGATAATTAAGAAAAATAATAAGTAAAGAAATCAACGAGCGCAAAGATTTTAAAAAGATTATAAATAAGAAACGATGGCATCTATTAAAGAGCAATTTGAAATTCCTGGTAAATTAAAAACATGGGCTTATGCTTTAATTGGCATTGGCGGTGTTGCCTTATTGTATGGTATGTTTACCAAAGGATTTAGCACAGACGAACATGAGCAAGTGCACTTTTGGGGTACTTTGATGTACAACACTATTTTCTGGACTTTAGTGACCAATGCTGCGATGTTCTTTTTATGTTTCAGCACCATGGCACAAGCTGCTTGGATGCAATCTTTTAGAAGAATTGCGGAAGCGATTTCTACTTTAGTACCTGTGTTTGGTGCCATTACTTTTGCAGTGTTAATTTATGTAGTAGTTGGACACAAGCATCACATTTACCATTGGTTGGATGCAGAAGCAGTTGCTAAGGATCCTATCTTAAAAGGTAAGGTTGGTTTCTTGAATCCTACTTTCTTTATTATATGGACTACTTTGGCCATTGGTTTATGGTCTTATTTTGGATACAGAATGCGTCAAATTTCTAACGAAGCGGATGCTGCTCCTATGGATGCAGAAACAGCAAGAAGTTTTAACATTCGTAGCATGACGCGCTCAGGATTTTTCTTGGTGTGGTTTGGTTTAACAGTAGCTTCTACTATTCCTTGGTTGTGGTTAATGAGCATTGATGCACATTGGTATTCTACTATGTATAGCTGGTATACTTTTGCAAGTTCATTTGTGGCAGGTATGGCATTGATTGCACTTTGGGTGATCTATGTAAAAAACAAAGGCTATTTAGAATTAACGAATTCAGAGCACTTACATGACATTGCTAAATTCATGTTTGCATTCTCTATTTTCTGGACTTACTTATGGTTCTCTCAATACATGCTTATTTGGTACGCTAATATTCCTGAGGAAACAGTTTACTTTAAGCACCGTGTTCAAGGTCCTTACAAGCCTATTTTCTTCTTGAACTTAGTGATTAACTTTTTAGCACCATTGATTATTTTAATGAAGCGTTCTGCTAAAAGAAACTTCACTTTGGTGGCGTTCATGGCGGTATTGATTTTATTTGGACACTGGATAGATTTTTACCAAATGGTAATGGGTAGCTTAATGAAAGAGCACGTTACTTTAGGTTGGTTGGATTTTGGAATCTTAGGATTCTTTGTGGGTGTTTTAATTTTAATGGTTGCACGTTCATTAGCAAGCAAACCATTAATAGCTAAGAATCATCCTTTCTTAAAAGAAAGTATTATTCACCAAGTATAATAATTGGAACCAACTAATATTGATTTAGAAATAACGAATTAAAGAATTATGAGTTTATATTTATCTATTGCAATCATCGTCCTTATTTATGTGGTAATTTTCCAAATTGCTAAGGCGAGCGAATATGTATCTATCCTTAAAGGAGAAGAGAATAGCCGTAAACAAAACAACAAAATCAACGGTTTCTTAATGATCGTGTTTTTGGTACTAGGTTTCGTGGGTGTTTACGTATGTAACGATCTACTTTTTGATAAAACTTTATTAGCACACGAAGCGGCAAGTATTCAAGGTGAAAAATTGGATCAAATGCTTTGGATTACTTTAGCCATTACGGGTATTGTATTTATTGCAACTCAAATTTTATTATTCTGGTTTGCTTACAAATACCAAGAAGATGAAAATCGTAAAGTATTTTTCTTTGCACACAGTACTAAATTAGAGTTAATCTGGACAGCGATCCCTGCGATTACTTTAACTATATTGGTAATTTTTGGTTTACGTAACTGGTTCTACTTTACTGGAGACGCTCCAAAGAACGCAATGGTAGTAGAAGTAACTGGAAAACAATTTGGATGGATCTTCCGTTACCCAGGAAAGGATGCGGTGTTTGGAAAAAAATATTACAAAAATATTGATCCAGCTACCAACTCAGTAGGTATTATCTGGGATGATAAATTTGCACAAGACGATATCTTAACAGAACAAACCATGTACGTGGTAAAAGGTCAACCTGTTAAATTAATTATTGGTTCAAGAGACGTTATTCATGACGTAGGTTTAACTGCATTCCGTTTAAAAATGGACGCGGTTCCTGGTATTCCAACTACCATGTGGTTTACACCAAAATTCACTACTAAAGAAATGCGTGAAAAAACGGGCAACCCTAATTATACTTATGAAATTTCTTGTGATCAAATGTGTGGTAACGGTCACTACTCTATGAAAGGAGTAATCGAAGTGGTTGAACAAGAAGAGTATGATTTATGGATGGCTAAACAAAAGCCTCAATACTTTACAGCTTTCCCTGAAAAGGATCCTGAAGCTGCGAAAGCCGCTGAAGCAGCTAAAACAGATAGCACTGCAAAAGTAGCGCCAGCAAAAATGTAATTGAGCAAAGCATTAAACTTAATAAAGAAAACTTATTTAAATAAAAGGTATGAGTCACGAAGCAACTTTACATGGACACGATAGTCATGGTCACGATGATCACGGACATCACGAACACCATGATACATTCTTAACTAAATATGTATTTAGTCAAGACCACAAAATGATCGCGAAGCAATTCTTGATCACTGGTATGGTTTGGGCGGTACTAGGAGGTTTAATGAGTGTGCTTTTCCGTTTACAATTAGGATATCCTGATGCAAGTTTCCCTTGGTTAGAATCTATCTTGGGTAAATGGGCGAAGGGTGGTCAAATTACACCAGAAGCTTATTATGCATTGGTTACTACACACGGTACCGTTTTGGTATTCTTTGTATTGACAGCGGGTTTGTCTGGAACTTTTGCCAACTTCTTAATTCCATTGCAAATTGGTGCGCGTGATATGGCTTCTCCTTTCATGAACATGTTATCTTACTGGTTCTTCTTTGTAGCTAGTATTGTAATGTTGTCTTCTATGTTTGTTGAGACAGGACCCTTTAGTGGTGGTTGGACAGCGTATCCTCCATTGTCTGCTTTGGGAGATGCTTCTCCAGGTTCTAAAACAGGTATGGACTTATGGATTATCGCAATGGCATTGTTCATTGTATCTTCTTTACTAGGAGGTTTGAACTACATTGCTACTATCTTGAACATGCGTACAAAAGGGATGAGCATGACGCGTTTACCTTTAACGATTTGGGCATTGTTCTTTACTGCTGTGTTGGGTGTATTGTCCTTCCCAGTATTATTGTCTGGTGTGATCTTATTAATTTTTGATAGAAATTTTGGAACCTCATTCTATCTTTCTGATATTTTCGTGAACGGGGTAGGTGCTTTATCTAACGAAGGTGGTAGCGCTATTTTATACCAACACTTATTCTGGTTCTTAGGTCACCCAGAGGTGTACATTATCTTATTACCTGCCATGGGTATGGTATCTGAGATCATGTCAGTGAATTCACGTAAACCTATTTTCGGATACATGGCGATGTTAGGATCTTTATTCGCTATTGCTATCTTGGCCTTCTTAGTATGGGCGCACCACATGTTCGTAACAGGATTGAATCCTTTCTTGGGTTCGGTGTTCGTACTATTAACTTTATTAATTGCCGTTCCTTCTGCTATTAAAGTATTTAACTGGTTAACTACTTTATGGAGAGGTAATATTCGTTTTACACCAGGTATGTTGTTTGCAATTGGTTTTGTAAGCTTATTTATCTCTGGAGGTTTAACAGGTATTTGGTTAGGTAATGCTGCTTTGGATATTCACTTACACGATACGTATTTTGTAATTGCGCACTTCCATATTGTAATGGGTGTGGCAAGTATGTTTGGTATGTTCGCGGGTGTATACCACTGGTTCCCTAAAATGTATGGTCGCTATATGAACAACTCTTTAGCGTACATCCACTTCTGGGTAACAATGGCAGGTGCCTATATGATTTTCTGGCCTATGCACTACGAAGGTTTAGCCGGTATGCCACGTCGTTATTTCGACTACAGCATTTGGGAAAGCTTCAAACAATTTGCTGAATTAAACCGTTTCATTAGCACGGTAGCAATGATTGTGTTCATGGTGCAAATCTTATTCTTGATTAACTTCTTCTACTCTATATTCAAGGGTCGTAAAGTAACTACTTTAAATCCTTGGCAAGCGAATACCTTGGAGTGGACTACACCAATTCGTCCTGGTCACGGAAACTGGCCTGGTGAAATTCCTGAAGTACACCGTTGGCCTTATGACTACGGTAAGGATGGTGTTGACTTTATCCCACAAGATGTTCCAGTTGGCGCAGACGAAACAAGTCATTAATATATTTAATTATGCCCTGTTGAATCAGGGCATAATTATTTTATCTCTTTGTATAGGTTTATTTATTTCGGATTCATTTATTGAAATTTTTTCGTGAAAGCAACTTTAAAAAATTACGGGCAACTCATGAAGTTTACACTCAGTTTTACTGTAGTGTTTACTTGCGTAATTTGTTTTCAGTTGGCACCCAATGTAGTGGGCTTTGATTGGTTTAATATTATACTCTTGACGTTTGCGGGTTTGTGTATTACGGGTAGTGCCAATGCCATTAATCAATCCGTAGAAAAAGATACCGATGCGCAAATGAAGCGTACCAGCAATCGTCCTGTTGCCGCTGGAAGGCTTACTCAAAAGCAAGCTTATACTTTTGCAATTGTTACAGGTATATTGGGAGTAGGTTTAATGCTTTACTTTAATGTAGCTTCTGCCTTACTTTCTGCATTCAGTTTATTTTTATACGCCTTTATCTATACGCCACTCAAAAAAATAAATTCAATTGCTGTTTTAGTAGGTGCCTTTCCCGGTGCCATTCCATGTTTGATAGGATGGGTGGCAGCAACCAATGATTTTAGTATTGGCGGATGGGCTTTATTATTAATTCAATTTTTATGGCAGTTCCCTCATTTTTGGGCGATTGCTTGGGTATCACATGCAGATTATTCTAGAGTTGGATTTAAATTATTGCCTGCTAAAGAAGGACCTACTCGTTTTACAGCATTGCAATCTATCATGTATGCAGTATTAATGATCCCTATTGGGTTTTTACCTTATTATTTAGGCATGACAGGTACTTGGAGTATGTGGGTGGTTTTAATTGCTAATATTTTTATGGTGGTACAATGTGTAAGACTCTATCAAAATATGGGCGTGCCCGCAGCAAGACGCGTTATGTTTAGTAGTTATATTTATTTACCTATTGTTTATTTATCCTTATTGGCTGACAAACTATAATATCTGTATTATTAAATTTTTATTATGTCAACAGCATTAAACACGGAAAAGAAAAAAACACATCCCTATTTATTTTATCTATGGGGAGGTTTGGGAAGTATTGTAATGATGTTTGCTGGTTTAACCAGCGCCTATATTGTTAAAAAAAGCCAGGCCAACTGGTTGGAGTTTGAGATGCCTAATTTATTTATCATTTCCACTGGAGTGATTTTAGTAAGCAGTTTCACTATTCAGATGGCGGTTAAGAAATTTAAGGACCAAAATGAAAATCAATACCGTGGCTTTTTAACCCTTACGGCTATTTTGGGGGTGGTATTTATGGTTTTACAGCTGCAAGGCTTTAAAGCTTTGGAGGGAAACAGCATTGCCTTGATTGGACCAAGGAGT
>JACCDL011259494.1_pt1 | contig 13923 bp, 13 predicted proteins | sample 7441931 | NCBI WGS metagenome assembly JACCDL01 (sample SAMN15323437, study PRJNA562643) | freshwater metagenome | isolation source: river surface water | place: USA:Blue River Watershed | collected 2017-08-16 | reverse complement strand
TTTGCCCTGCAGTGCTCGGCACCAAGCGCAGAATCGCGCGCGCTAGCGTGGACTTACCACATCCTGACTCACCGACGATCCCGAGCGCCTCGCCGGCTTGGAGATCGAAATCGACACCATCGACGGCACGCAGTTGAGCCGGCTTACCAAACAGCGCAGTGCCCACCGGGAACCACACCCGCAGATTACGGATGCGCAGCAAAGGTTCAGTCATGGGCGTCGACTCGGATGGGGAAGTGACAAGCAACCGCTCTGTCTGTCGCCACATTCAACGCGGGACGCTCGCTTGCACAACGATCCGCGGCAAGCGCACAGCGTGGATGGAAGGCACAACCATTCGGCAGACGGCGCGGATTCGGCGGTTGGCCGCCGATGGCCTGCAACGGTGCATTACCGACTTCGTCGATGCGAGGCATCGATGCCAACAAGGCCCGGGTATAGGGGTGTTGCGGCGCCAGCAGGATATCTTTGACGGCACCGTGCTCGACGATACGTCCGCCGTACATCACCACGACCCGATCCGCGATCCCAGCCACCACACCGAGATCGTGGGTGACGAGGACCATCGACATGCCACGCTCGCGCTTCAACTGAGCGAGCAAGGCCAAGATCTGCGCCTGGATCGGGACATCGAGCGCCGTCGTCGGCTCGTCGGCAATCAACACCGCAGGATCGCAGGCCAACGCAATCGCAATCATAACGCGCTGCCGCATGCCGCCCGAGAGCTCGTGCGGATATTGATCGAGCCGTCGCTCGGCGTCGGTCACCTGCACGAGCCGCAACAGCTCGAGCGCGCGCTGACGCGCTTGTGCTTTGGAAAGCCCGCGATGACGAACCAACGATTCGCCAATCTGATCGACGACCCGAAGATGTGGCGTCAACGAGGTCATCGGATCTTGGAAAATCATCGCGAGCTTCGATCCGCGCACGGCATTCAATGCCTCGCGATCGTTACCCAGCAACTCCGTCTCACCGAGTCGCGCCGAGCCACTCACCGACGCATTTCCCGCAAGCAAACCCATGACGGCCAGAAACGATTGACTCTTGCCAGCACCGGATTCGCCCACGATGCCAACGCACTCGCCCGGCGCCAGCTCCAGGGAAAATTCATTGACGGCCGGCACCACCCCATCCGGGGTCGAGAAGCGCACGGCGAGATCGCGAATCGACAGCACGGCACTCATCGTTCACGCGGATCGAGCGCATCGCGCAATCCGTCTCCGAGAAAATTGAAACAGGTGAGCAGCGTCACCAGGAACCCCGCGGGAACGAGCAACATCCACACGGCCGACTCCATTTCTTGCGCTCCCTCGTTGATCAGACTACCGAGGCTCGCTTGGGGCTCCTGCACACCGAGCCCAAGGAACGACAAGAAACTTTCGAACAGAATCATCTGCGGAATCGTGAGTGTCGCGTAGATGATCACCGGTCCGATGACGTTCGGCACGATATGCCGAGCCAAAATCGATCCGGTGCCGACGCCGGAGGCGAGCGCTGCCTCAATGAACTCCTTGCGTTTGATCGAGAGTGTTTGACCACGCACGATGCGCGCCATCGTCAACCAACCCACCGCACCGATTGCGAGAAACAGCACGAAGATATTGCCGCGATCAAACAGTGTCGAGAGGATGATCACGATAAAAATGTAGGGCAGCGAATAGAGGATATCGACGAAACGCATCATCAGATTGTCGATGCGACCACCGAGGTAGCCAGCCGTTGCACCGAAGGCCACGCCAATGAGAAGCGACACCAGCGTGGCGAGCAAGCCGATCTGCAGCGAGATCTGAACGCCCGCAAGCGTTCGAACGTAGAGATCACGTCCCAAGCGATCCGTGCCCAACCAGTGATCGTTCGGGCCACCGGGCGGCACAGCCATATGATCCCAGTCAATCGCGTCGAAAGAATGGGGCGAGAACGACGGTCCTAAGAACGCCAGCAAACTGATCAGCAGGATCAACGTTGCGGAGACCATCGCCGCCCGATTGCGCCGAAGCCGACGCCACGCGTCCGCCCAAAACCCGCGCGCGGTGGGTTGAGCCAACTCAGTCATAACGGACCCTCGGATCGAGCCAGCCGTAGAGCAAGTCCGCCAACAGATTGAGCGTCAAGGTCAATCCACCGTAAACCACGATCATGCCCATCACGAGGGTGTAATCGCGATTGATGGCGCCTTGCACCAGATAGCGCCCGCTACCAGGCAAACCGAAAACGGTCTCGACGACGAGTGAGCCTGTGATGACGAATGCGGTGGCTGGACCCAAGTAGCTCACGACCGGTAACAGCGCGGGACGCAAGGCGTGACGCAAAATCACTTGCCGTTCCGGCAGTCCCTTGGCACGTGCCGTACGTACGAAGTTCGTTCGCAGCACCTCGAGCAAACTGCCGCGTGTCAGACGAGCGATATACGCGATGACCGGCAGGGACAAGGTAATGACCGGCAACACGAGATAGCGATACTCGCCCGCCTCCCAGCCCGCGACTGGAAACCAGCGCAGATGCAAACCAAAGATGAGCGCGAACAGAGGCCCGGTGACAAAGCTCGGCAAGGCGATCCCAAGCACGGCAACCGCCATGATTCCGTAGTCTGTCGGACTGTTCTGCCGAAGAGCCGCCAAAGTTCCAAGTGGAATCCCGACCAGCAAGGCCAAAAGGACGGCCGATAGCCCAAGCATGAGGCTCACCGGCAAACCCTGCGCGATCAGCTCGGTGACCGTGAAATCTTTGAACTTGTATGAAGGACCGAAGTCACCCTGTGCGAGGCCACCGAGATAGCGAACAAACTGCTCGGGTAGCGGCTTGTCGAGACCGTAAGCCGCCTCGAGGTTCGCCTTGACCTCAGGCGGCAGCGTCTGTTCTTCGTCGAACGGACCACCCGGCGCAAGCCGAATCACGAAGAACGACAACGCAATGATGATGAACAGCGTCGGAATGACGCCGAAAATCCGACGCAACGCGTAACGCAGCACGACGAACTACAGGTTTTCGGTGATGATGAACTGCGGCGAGTCGGCAAATTCTCGGAACTGAGCCGCCACCTGTTGCATCTTCTCCGTCGCCACATCCTGACCGAGCTGCTCGAGGCTCTTCAGATCGATGATCTCGATATATGTATAGGGCGAGGCGCCACCACCGAGCAGCCCACTCGCCTTGAGCACCTCGAAACGATTCACCGACGGCAACGCGTTGACGATCGGCAGGTCGGTGTCGCGCGCAAAACGTTCGTACGCTTCGACGCTGACGCCGGGTTTCAAATTGAACAGCACGACGATTTTCGTCACGGATCCCCCTTCCTTGAGACGAGGCGCAAGCAGGTGCGCGGCCCGAGTCTAGGGGCCTCGCGCCGCTCGCCGCAAGCGATGGCCAACCGCCGGTCAGACCGCGGGCGTAAATCCCATGAGACTCACCGGGATTCCATCCGGATCCAGAAAGATCAATTCCTGGAAAGTCCCGTCGGCTCGCGCATACGCCGACGGCCCGGCCATGATCGTCACACCCTCGAGCGCCGCGAGTCGTGTGGCGATCTCGGACACGCGACTCGTCTCGAAGACGAGGGTGGCCTGTCCGTAGAGGGGAAACTGCCGCGGACTGCCCGTCTCACCCATCGGGCGCGGCGCCGTGTCGCGAATCTCGTACAGCCCGATCCAACCGAATGACTCACCCGGACGCCCGAGATGCACGATGCGCAGGCTCGCTTCTTCGAGCCCGACCATCTTGGCAATGGCGGCGCCCTGTAGTTGCTTCTCCTCGAGCACCTCGAGACCTAGCAGATCGCGATAAAGCGCGAGCGAGCGCTACAAGTTTCGCACCCAGAGCGTCACCCGCTTCAATGGCGGTGCCACGGCCGACACCGTCACAGTCCGAGACAGCCCGGATTCATACGCCCGGCGGGATCGAAATGCTGCTTGAGCGACTTCAACAAACTCGCCGCCGACGGCTCGAGGGATTCCTGATATCGGTAGAACTTACCGATCTGGAAGCTGACAGCACCGGCCTGCATGAATGCTTCGGCCAGGTCGCCACGCAACGCCGCAACAGCCGCGGCAGCCGCAGCGTTCGGCTCGAACTTCGGCAATTTCGCGAGGTAGTCGGCATCGAGCACGCGCTCGTGGAAGCCGAGTCGCGCATCGGGCCAATACAGCACGGGTTCGATCAAAGCGGCGGATCCGGCGATCGTCGCGCACAGATAGCCACGATCGATCTCGTACTTCTGCATCGCTTCGGCATGCTTGGCAAACACGGCCTCGCATTTCTCGTACATCGCGAGTGTCTGCGAGAACGGCACCGAACCATGCACGGGCACCCATCGCTCGCCGCCTGGACCCAACATGCTGTTGAGTTCGGCGAACGGATTGGCGCGCATCACTTTCGGTACGGTGTTTTCGACCTCGATACCCTCGCGCGTCATGATCTGCCGGACGATCGCCGCTTTCGCGTCGGCATCCGTCGCATCGCGACCGTCGACCGACAGATGCACTGAGAACGTGCCCTCTTCGAGGAAGTTGCGCCCGGCCATCACGACCTTCGCGCCCTCCTTCAAGCCCTTGAGCAGCGAGCCCGAGTTCTGCACCACCTTGCCGAGCGCTTTCACGTCAGCGGTGAGGCTGCTGCGCTTCATGCGTACGGCTTGTAGCCCGGGATCGAAACCGAATTGTTCAGAAGCCACATCAGCGCGAGCGACATCGGCCATCGCTCGGAACAGCGGACCGGCTTCGCGGAACGTGAACGAGAGATAGCGGCTTTCGGGCAGCGGACGAATCAAGCGGAACGTCGCACGAGTCTTGATGCCGAGCGCACCGCAGTCGGAGAGGAACATACCGAGCAGATCGGGGCCGATCTGTCGGAAGAATGGCTCACCATTCTTGTTCGCGTGGCTACCGAGCTTGAGTACGGTGCCATCGACCAACACGACATCGAGGCCGATCACGCTCTCGAACACCGGACCGTAGCGACCTGAACCGAGAAACATGCTGCCCTGCGACAAGGCGCCGCCGACGGACGAACGCAAACCCGAAAGCGGGCCGTAGAAAGGGGTCCGCACGCCATGCGGCGCGAGTGCATCAAACAAATCCTTCCAAGTGGAGCCGCACTCGACGGTGACGTAACAGTCTTCGGCATCGATGGCGATGACGCGATTCATCGCGAGCAGATCCACCATGATCGAGTTCGCGCGCGCGGGTAGATAACCGTCGGTGTACGACATGCCGCCGCCGCGCGGCACCACGGGCAACCCGGTTGGGGCAATCGCGCGCAACGCTGCAGACAACTGTTCGGTGCTTTGCGGACGGATGACGGCCGCCGGTAACTGGCCACTGCGATAGACGTCTTGCGAATAGAACGCCAATTCGGCCGGTGCGGTAATCACCGCCGCTTCGCCTAGCACTTGTCGCAAACTCGCCAAAGCCGTCGGAACGGCGGATTCAGCGGAGATCGGCACCACGGTTTGCATAGTCATCCATCCTCACGAAGTTCAAGTGGCTGCGCGCGAGTCTAGCGGCGTCAGCCACAGCCTAAACCAATGTTAAGATTACGCGGCCATCAGGCAGGTTCCCATGAGCATTTTGCGCAATACACCCACCTCTCCTCTACCCGAGTTCGAATACACGATCGACGTCGCCGTGATCGGTGCGGGTGCCTGCGGGCTTACTGCAGCTCTGGCCGCCCGTGATGCCGGCGCCGACGTATTGGTTTTCGAGCGAGACAAACGCCCTTGGGGCAGCACCTCGATGTCTCTGGGCGCCGTGTGCGGTGTCGGCTCGAAGGAGCAGCAACGTCATGGCATCGCAGATTCGGCGGCTGCTTTTGTAGCCGACGTCATGGCGAAAACCGAACAGCGTGCAGACCCCCGCCTCGCCCGATTGATCGGTGAGCGCAGCGGCGGCGTACTCGATTGGCTGAACGAAACGCACCAAGTACCGCTCCTGCTCGATGCGAAATGGACTGGACTTGGCCATTCGGCGCGGCGCCTGCACATCCCGCCCGGGCGCAATGGCGAGGAACTACTGGCACTTCTACTCAACGCCTGTGCTCGCGCGGGCGCCGAGGTGGTCACCGAAGCGACCGTCACCGCGCTGTACGCCGATGAATCGAATCGAATCGTCGGCCTGCGTGTCGAGCGCCCTGGCGGTGTGATCGAAAATATCGGTTGCAGCGCCGTCGTGCTCGCCACCTGTGGCTTTGGCGGCAACGAAGCGATGATCGCCGAGCATATCCCCGAGATGCGCCACGCGCGTTACTTCGGTCACGAAGGCAATCGCGGCGATGGCATTCGTTGGGGTCTTGAACTCGGAGCTGCCGCCGCGGACATGACGGCCTATCAAGGACTCGGCACGCTGGCCGATCCACAGCAGATCGTCGTACCGCATCCGCTGATGATCGAGGGCGGTTTCCTCGTCAATATTGAAGGCAAACGATTCACTCACGAACTCGCGAATATCTCGGGTATGTGTGTGCCGGTGCTGCAACAGCCCGAGGGTCGCGCTTGGGTGATCTTCGATGAACGACGGCATCAGGCCTGCCTCGAACATTCGGTCGAGCAGCGACAATTGGCTGAGGTCGGCGCCATCAAGCGCGCCGATGACTGGGCGACGCTCGAGCAACTCTGTGGTTTGCCAGCGGGATCGCTCGCTGCCGAAAATGCAGCCATCGATACCGCGCGCTCGGCTGATCGCGAGGATCATCTTGGCCGCTCGTTCAAAGATCTCGCGCCCTTACGAGCGCCTTTCTGCGCGGTGCGCGTCACCGGCGCCTTGTTCCATACCCAGGGCGGACTCTGCATCAACGAACGGGCGCAGGTCGTGCGCGCGGACGACTCCCCGCTGCCGAACCTTTATGCGGGTGGCGGAGCTGCGCGCAGCATTTCCGGCCCGGCCGTGACGGGGTATCTCCCGGCGGTCGGTCTCAGCATGGCGATCACACTCGGCGCGATCGCCGGTCACGCCGCCGCTTCACACCGAATCAGCGCGTAGCCGCTTTCAAGGCCATCACAATTTGACGCCGATCCTCAGGATCGGTGATGGCCTTGTAGCGCATGCGATGACGGCCACCGAGAAAGCGTTCGGGATCGGCAATCAACTGCTCTATTGTCTGCTCGTCCCAGACCAAACCGTCACGCCCGGCCGTCACGAAGGCTTCGCTGTAGTAGAACCCCGCCGCACTCGCCGCGCGTCGGCCGAACACTCGGTGCAGATTGGGACCAACGGCATGCGGCCCGTTTGCCTCGAAACTGTGACAGAAGCGGCACCACATGAAATCTTGCTGTGCTTGCCCCGTGAGCGCCACCGGCTCGATCGCATCCGCATACGGGTCAACTGCGGGCGGCGGGCCCGACTCGACCAGTTGCGCCGCCGTCGTAAACGGCACGACACCGAAAATGCGATACGGCGCGTAAGCAGCGAGCGCCAACATCGCGAGAATGACCACCGCATGCACGCCTTGAGTCGGCCAGCTGAGCGTTGTCGTACCTGCGATAGCCAAACGCGGACCGTTCTCGGCAGACCACGGCACACCGGGCAAGAGTCGCCATGGCGCCGCGCGATATCGCAGTGACTGCCAGAGACCGAGCAGCACGGCGAAACCAAATGCGACGATCACCAGAAAGCCAGTAGCGCTATGCAGATATCCGAAGGTGACTGACAGCCGATAACTCTCCGGCACGATCGCGGGCAATGTCACCCAACCAAACCAACTGACGGCATGTCCCTCGCTCCACGCGAACAGTGGCCCGGTGACGACGAAAGCCGAGAGCGTCCACCACAACAAGGCAACGATGCGACGAGCGAACACATCGGCCGCAACCGGCATGCGACTCGAATACGGCTCTGCCGACAAGCGCGTGACCAACCACGATCGAATCGACAGCAAGATAAAGACGGTCAACCCGTTCGAGATATGCAGGTGTTGCAAGGCTTCTCGCGCAGCCGTACCACGCGGCGTCACCCCAACCTTGCTCGATTGGTACATCTGGAAAAGCACTAAGACAAAGATCGCGATCGAGATCGCGCGCAACCAACGGCGCTGCAGCCGATCAGAGTGCAACTCGGTCAGTGTCATGGGGAAGCTCCTTCATCGGCGGCGCGGATGATCGTGTTGATGAGCGGCGCATCGTCCCAATCGAGCTGCGATACGCCCGTGCGCACGACAATCAGATCTCGCGATGGAACGACGTAAACCCGCTGCCCGCCGAAACCGTCGATGTAATAGATGTCGTCAGCCAAAAATTTCGCCGAGTGAAACGCCTTGACGGAGTAGTCGTTGTACTTTCGTTCCTTCTGCGGCGGTGAACCCAACCAGAGGTGCATCCCGAAATTGGGATTCGTCGAACTCGGCGTCTTCATCGCCTGAACCCACTCGCTGGACACCAACTGTCGCTCGCCCACCTTGCCATCCGCGGCCAGTAACCTCCCCACCCTTAACCAATCGCGCGCGCTCGCGAAGAGACAGCAGAAGCCGCGTGGCACCCCACCCTCTCGATCCATCCACAAAGCCGCTTCGGCGGCGCCCAACGGCTGCCAAAGACGCGACGCGAGGTAATCCGCATAGTGCTGACCTGTCGCTCGCTCCAGCAGCAGCAAAAGGAGTTGGGAACTGGCGTTGTTGTACTCAAAGTAGGCGCCGGGTTTACGTGAGTAACCCAACGACAAGACAGCGCCCGGCAAGTCCGAGCCCAGTAATAACTTGGTCGCCTTCCAGGTACCAAAGCGCGGCAACTCGATGCCGCTGTGCATCCGCAGCAAATCTTCCACGGTGATATCGCGTCGCGCATCGCCCTGCCATTCGGTCAACCAACGCGACGCTTTGCTATCGAGCGACGGAATCACACCGTCAGTGACCGCCGCGCCGATCGCGAGCGCGAGCACCGTCTTGTGCATCGAGTTTGGATTGGTTCGTGTGCTCGCGTCGAATGGCGGCCAATACTTTTCGTAGCGGAGTGCACCACGATGCCACACGAGTAGCGCAACCGAACTCGTCTTCGAGGCGAGCGCTTCGGCCTCAGCAAGTCGTTCCTCGGCCAGCGTCGTCGGTTCGCCGGTGGGAATGTCGCCAACTTGAGCTGCACCCGAGACTCGGACCTGCGGCTTTGCCAAGTGAACGCTCGCGGGCTCATCCAGCGGTTGCCCGAATACGAGGTTACGTAACACCGTGGGATCGGCAATCCAGATCGCGGTCGGAAGCACGATAGCGACCAAAATCACCAGCGCCAGCAAGCCTTTCAATAGCCGCCATATCCAACGCATCACATGCTCCCACCAGCTAGACGCTGCTGTTCTAATTTTTGACGGATCTCGGCATGACGGACCGCATCGATCGGATAGCGCCACATGATCAGTATCGGCAACAGCAACAGTGCAGCCGGCAACCAAGCCGCACCGAGCCGAACCCCAAACTCCACCTCGCTCGTCAGCACCTGGCTCATGTCGTGATAACCGAACCAGGAGACGAATCCGAGACCGGCGAACAAGCCAAGCCCCATCCCGAACTTGAATGTCGAGGCCAGGAAAGCCATGTGCCCGCCCATCTTGGCCGTACCGGTCGCGAGTTCGTCCGCGTCGACCGCATCGGCCGTCATCGCGGGCGGCGTGATCATTGTGCCGCCATTACCAAAAGCCATCAGCACGTTCGACAGCAACACCGGCAACACCACACCGGCGGGTACGAAGAAAAGCGAAATGTAGGCGCCGGCCGTGATCAGATTGGCGAAACAGTAGGCTCGATGCTTACCGAGTCGACCGGCAATCGGTACCCAAAGAGGCGCGAGCAGCACGGCTGCAACGGTGTTGACGATCGCCACGGTCAGTACGTGTTGCTGCAGGCCGAGCGCCTGCGAAATTAAGATGGGCTGCACGCCAAAATAGATACCCATCGTGAAGCGATCGATCGAATACGCAATCGCGAGACGACGAAACGGTGCGTTGCTTGCAAGTATCCCGAGCAAGGCACCCCATCCGGGCGTTCGCTCTTCGTGCGCTTGCTGGGTCGGCACCTTCGAAAAGCACCAAAGCACGGCAATTGGCAAGAACACGACGAAGAAGGCGCCAACTGAGGCCACGATTTGCGCGTAGCTCGGAAACGCCACTCCCTTGAACCAGATCCAATAAAAGATGCCCACGGCGGTCGCGCAGAGAAACCCGACGAAAGCGCCGCTCTCGCGATAGCCGGCAATCCGGGTGCGCTCCGCATAATCACCCGATAGCTCGCCGCCCCAGCTCTGATGCGGCACGTAGATCATCGTCCAACCGGCGTAGAACACCATCAACCAAACCAACAAGTACATCGGTGAGGCGCCTGACGGCGGTTGCAACAGGAACCACGCGGCGACGATCGAGACCGGCATACCCAAGAGCATCCAGAGGCGGCGGCGCCCGAAGCGAGACTGTGTTCGATCGGACAGAGCCCCGATCACCGGGTCGATGATCGCCTCCCAGAAACGCCCCACCGCAAAAATCGTGGCGACCGTCAGCGCAACCATGCCCACCTCCGGCGAGTAATAGACCGGCGGCAGAAAGTTGTAGAGCGGAACGAGCATGGCTTGCAGCGCCACGGTCGGCGCTGCGTAGGCCAGTAACTGGCTACGGCTGAGTGACACGAGTATCCCCCCCTAGTCGACCCCGCAGCGAAACTAAACTCCCGGTCGCGTCTTGGCCGACTACGGCGCACTCGAACCTCCACCAGATGATCACGCTACGGACAGAACGCAAAATTCGACGCCCCATCCGGTGCTCGGGCAGCGTCCGCCCGTTGGACATCATCGGCTGCTCCGGCCTAGACTCGAGCGGAGCTGGGGTTTTCAACGGGGGTTGACATGGAATCCACTCGACCGATCCGCGCACTCATTCGCGGACTTGATGCATTGACCGTTCTCAATCTGCGCAACGGGGCCACGGTCTCGGAAGTCGCGCAGGAAATTCGCTTACCGCGAACCACCACGTACCGCATCCTGGAAACATTGAGTCATGCTGGCTTCGTATATCGCGATGCCACGGATGATCGATACCGCTTGACCATCATGGTGCGCGGTCTCTCGGACGGTTACGACGACGAAGCCTGGGTGACGCAGATCGCCCGCCCTTTCATCCACGATCTCGGCAAGGACATCGTATGGCCGGTGGCGATCGCATCGCTCTCGGGTACGACCATGATGGTGCGCGAGTCGACCGATCATCGCAGCCCGCTGGCGGTGGAACGTTACTCGGCCGGTTTCCGTGTGCCGCTGTTGTTGTCATCGTCGGGGCGCGTCTATCTGGCTTTCTCACCACCGACGCAACGAGAGTCGCTGCTCGATATTCTCGGCCGCTCCAACAAGGAAGAGGATGCGCTTGCACGTAATCGTCCCGAGCTGATGAAGCTTCTGAACGATGTGCGTATGCAGGGCTACGCCTCCGCCGTCAGACCGCGCCGCGTATCCGACGAGATCAGCATGGCGGTACCCATCCTGATCGACGATCGAGTGCTCGCCGCGGTGAGCATTCGGTTCAGCGGAACGGCCGTGCCTCTGAAGCTCGGCGTCGAGCGATTCCTGCCGAAGCTGCGCGAGACAGCGAACAAGATTCGTCAGAGCTTCGTCGAACAGCAACGCGAGGCGCCGCCTGCGTTACGCGCCGTTGGCAGCTCGCGGGGTTGATCATGAACGCGAACCCTGCGATGGAATCGGCTCGGACGGCTTTGCTGCGGCAACTGCAGTCATTGCTGGGTCATGAGCATGTCGTGACGGATCCGGCCGAGTGCGCCTTCTACTCGACCGACATCTACCACAGTGGCGAAACGGCCATGGCGGTCGTTCGGCCGGGCAGCAGCGCCGATGTCGCGCAGATCGTGCAGTTGTCCGCCGCCGCCGGCGTCGCGGTCGTCCCGCGCGGCGGCGGTGCTTCGTACACCGATGGTTACGCACCGGCCGAGCGCGAGTCGATCTTGATCGACACCTCGCGCATGAATCGTATTCTCGAGCTCAACGAGCGCGATGGATATGTGGTGGTCGAGGTGGGCGTGACGTGGGCGACGCTCAACGAGACCCTCGCAGCGAAAGGACTTCGTACGCCTTTCTTTGGTCCGTTCTCGGGGCTCGCGGCGACCGTCGGTGGTTCGCTATCTCAGAACAGCGTGACCTGGGGAACCGGCGTTTTCGGTGTCTCCGGTGAGACGACGCTGTGCGTCGAAGTCGTACTCGGCGACGGTCGTATCGTCCGTACCGGTTCGTGGGGCGCTGCCAACGGCGTTCCGTTCATGCGTTCGTACGGCCCCGATCTGACCGGTCTTTTCATGGGTGATTGCGGCGCGCTCGGCGTCAAGACCGCAGTCGCCTTGCGTCTGATGCGACGTAACGCCGTCGTGATGGGCTTGTCTTTCGGATTTCCGGATTTCGCGAGTCTCGCCGCGGGGATGGAAGCGGCTGCCAAGGAAGGTCTCAACCTCACCAACTTTGGGCTCGACCCCGCACTACAACAGGGACAGCTCGGCAAGGCCGACCGTGCCACCGCAATCCAGTCGGCGCTCGCGGTTTGGAAGACCTCCCGCGGCGTGATCGATGGCGTGAAGCAGCTCGTCAAGATGGCGCTCGCCGGTCGTCGTTTCCTCGATGGCGCCGTGTTCTCGGCCCACTGGATCGTCGATGGTCTCGATGATGCGAGCTGCCGTGCCGCCGTCGCTCGCTTGCGCTCGGTACTACAGCCCTACGGCGCGGAGGTGCCTGCCACCGTCCCAACCGTCGCCAATGCGATGCCGTTCATGCCGCTCTACAACGTGCGCAGTCCGCTCGGTGAGCGCTGGGTACCCATCCACGGTTTGCTGCCGTTCTCGCGTGTCGACGCGTTCCGGGCTGACCTTGCTCGCTACTACGCCGAGCATGAGGCGGACATGAAGCGTCTGAAGATTCGCTACGGCGCCATGTTCATGACGGTCGCCACCAATGCGTTCTTGTACGAGCCGGTGTTCTATTGGGAGGACGGCTATAACGTCACTCAGTCTCGGCTGATGCCCGAGGGTTACCAAGCGACGCTGCCGCAGTTCCCCGAAAATCCGGAAGGCCGTGCGCTCGTCGACAAGATGAAGAGCGGCATTGCCGACATTTTCCAGCGACACGGTGCCGCGCATCTGCAGATCGGCAAGTTCTACCCGTACTTGCGGGGCCGCGAGCCGAACAATGCGGCGTTGATCCGCAACCTGAAGCAACTCGTCGATCCACAGCGCCGACTTAACCCCGGCGCGCTGGGCCTGTAGAATATCGGGCTGTCCAAAGCTCGCAGCGGAGTCTCTCTCGCGATGAAACGCATTCTGGTCTCCATCAAACGCGTCGTCGATTACAACGTTCGTATCCGGGTCAAACCTGATGGTTCGGGCGTGATCACCGATGGCGTCAAGATGAGCATCAACCCCTTCGATGAAATCGCACTCGAAGAGGCGTTGCGTATCAAAGAAAAAGGTCTCGCTGAGGAAGTGGTTGCCGTGTCGATCGGTCCTGCCGATTGCCAGCAGCAATTGCGCACGGCACTGGCGATGGGCGCCGATCGCGCGATTCACGTTCAAACAGACGCCATCATCGAACCGTTGACGGCTGCGCAAGTACTCAAGGCTCTCGCGGATCGTGAGCAGCCGATGCTCGCGATCCTCGGCAAGCAAGCGATCGACGACGATTGCAGCCAGACCGGTCAGATGTTGGCGGCGCTCTGGCAGCGACCACAAGCCACTTTCGCCTCGAAGGTTGAAGTCGACGGCGACAAGGTCCGCGTCACCCGCGAAGTCGATGCGGGCCTCGAAACCCTCGAAGTCGATCTGCCTGCCGTGATCACCACCGACCTGCGCTTGAACGAGCCGCGCTACGTCAAGCTGCCGGACATCATGAAGGCGAAAAAGAAGCCTCTCGATACCGTCGATCCGGCCACGCTCGGCGTCACGCCGGTGGAGGTCGTCAAGGCGGTGCACTTCGAACCG
>JACCDL010281724.1_pt1 | contig 13957 bp, 10 predicted proteins | sample 7441931 | NCBI WGS metagenome assembly JACCDL01 (sample SAMN15323437, study PRJNA562643) | freshwater metagenome | isolation source: river surface water | place: USA:Blue River Watershed | collected 2017-08-16 | reverse complement strand
GCAATATAGAGGATTCGATTCTTGAAAAAGGTATTCTCTATGGGATTGATTCGAATCTTTCGGTAGGAAATTGCCCTAATGTGAATATCAATTACACAAGCCCTGGAATTTTGCCTGCTGGGTATATTCCTGTGGTTGATTTAACAACAGGAGGATGGGCTTCTCCTTCTTTGAATCCAGCATCTATTAAAGCAGCTCCAGGAAAAGGGGCCTACAGTCTTAATGTTCAAGGTGCTAAAGGAAATACAAAGTATTATGTGCGAGCCTATGCAAAAACGGCGAAAGAAACTTTTTATGGTAATACATTGTCCTTTACAACTGCAAATTTTAAACGACAAATGGGCGTGAATTTAGGTTTTTCAAATGTATTTTGGACGGCTAGTTATACGCTTTTTGACTTACTTACTGACGAAGTGATTTTACCAGATGCGAGTGGGAATTATGCTATTTGGTATTCATCTAATGAAGACATAAACGTATATTCTACAACAAAATCGATTGCCCAATTGCCCAGCTTTTTATTTTATAAGTTCAAGACGGAAGCTAATTGCAAGCGATGGTGTGATTTGAGAAGTGGAAGGGTGAAGCCTTAGTATTTGCCGTTTATATATTTAGTTTTTATTAAATGGGTCTAAGCAGTACTTTTGCGACCTAATTCAACGCATGAGTAATAGCAAGCATATTTTTTTATTGGTTTTGACTTGGTTATTTGTTGGGGTGGGCTTTACCCAAACCAAGCAATTGCAGCTTAAAGTAGTTGATAAAGCGGGAAAGCCTTTTCAAATGGCGGTGGTATTGTACCATGCAAAGTCAAAAAATACAACTTTCTTTACTTTATCTAAAACATCCAAAAGCTTTACGGATACCTTAGGTTTTGCTAAACTAAAAGTGGATAGTGCTAGTACCTATTTCTTAAGAATTACCTGGGTAGGTTATCAAACTATTGATACCATCATCTCTTACCGATCCGATTCGGTTCAACATTTTGTTTTAAAAGAGGCATCTAATGTACTCAATGAAGTGGTCGTAAAGTCTTCTAAACCATTAATTAGACAAGAGGATGATAAATCTATAGTAGATCCAGAACCACTCGCAGCAAGCAGTACCAATGCCTATGAGACGGTGGAGAAAACACCAGGTGTTTTCATTGATCAGGATGGTAATGTTTATTTAAATGGACTATCTCCTGCTGCCATTCAAATCAATGGAAGAGATTTGAAAATGAGCCCTTCTGATATTTCGATTATGTTGAAAAGCCTTCCACCTAATGCCATTCAAAAAATTGAATTAATCAGAACGCCTTCTGCAAGATATGATGCTTCTGGGGGAGGAGGGGTTGTGAATATTGTTTTAATGAAAGGGATTAAATTAGGGATTAATGGATCGGTTAATACTGGCTTCTCTCAAGGGGTGTATGGCAATCAATATATTGGATTTAATGTTGCCAATAATAATGACAAGCTTACTTCCTATGTAAATGCGCAGTATAGTAATAACGATGGCTATTCTATAACAACATCGGACAGAATACTTTCAATAGATACCATATTAAAGCAAAATGCCAGAACCGTATCACCTAACACGTCAATTAATATGGGGTATGGTTTGGGAAAAAATATAAAAGATAAATGGGAGCTTAATTATGATGGTAGATTGAGTCAGAGTAAGTCTAACAACACCACTTTAAATAACTCCTATCTGAATATTTTGCTCACACAACAGGCTTTTAAGGTGAACGATTTGCTTTCCAATATTACCAATAAAAATGAATCTAATTTTATAAATCAATCTTTTAGGGCAAAATTAAAATTGGATACAGTTGGTGGGGAATGGGTGAATGATTTTGCGTTTAATTATTCAAAAAGCACCAATCATCAAAATTACCTGAATACTTTAACCAATAACACGGTTGGTTCTAGTGGGATGGGAGATTTTGGTAATGAAAGAAGTTATTATACCTATCAATCTGATTTGCGCAAAAAGCGTTGGGGGTTGAGTATGGAATTTGGAGTAAAGGCCTCCTTATTGAATTTTAAAAATAATTCGGTATACACAAAAACGGTACAAGGTATCACCAGTCCAGATCCCTTTAGAACCAGTGCCTTTGATTATACCGAACAAATAAATGCGGGATATGTACAAGCATCAAAAGCATGGGGCCCAGTCATTTTAAAGCTAGGATCTAGAGTAGAGCAAACCATTATGCAAGGGCATCAAATCATTCCAAAGGATACTACTTTTTCATTAAATAGAATAGATGCATTCCCTTATATTTATTTAAGTAGGAAAGTGGCTAAAATTATGGATTATGAACTTAGAGCCTTCTTGGTATATCGCAAAACCATTAGCCGACCTTCTTATGATTTTTTAAATCCATTTGCAAGATATATTGATCCGTTTTTGTATGAAGTGGGTAATCCTAATTTAAGACCTCAGTTTACCAATAATTACGAAGCGAATATCAGTGTAGATGATAAACCTATATTTGCATATGGTATCAATGAGACCACCGATATCTTTACCAATGTAGTCTATCAATCCCCAACCAATAAACAAGTTAGTTATCGCACTTATGATAATTTAGGAAGGAGTAGGGAAACTTATTTTAGATTGTTAGGGGTCATCCCTCCAGGTAAAAAGTTTTTTGCTGTATTAGGTACCCAGTATAGCAGAAATGAATACATAGGCTACTATGAGGGGAAGCCTATTTCCTTTAACAAAGGGACTTGGACCTTATTTACTTTTCAGTCCTATAAGTTAGATGGATTGTCTACGATTACCCTAAATGGTTTTTGGAGAATGAGCGGTCAACAACAATTCTACGAACTTTCTGATTTTGGCTCTTTAACTGCGACTATTAATCGTCAATTTCTGAATAAGAAATTAATTGTAACAGCAAGCTATAATGACTTTTTATTCACGAATAGAAATAATTTCACTTTGCGTCAAGGAAGTCAAAATGTAGTTGGCTATCGAGAAGCTGACTCTCGTAGATGGGGGCTTTCGATACGCTATAATTTTGGGTTTAAGCCAAAAGAAAATAAGATGGACATGCTAGACGCTGCTCCAGAAAATAAATAAGGCTCTTTAAGGATTCATTTAGTTGTTTTTTGTAGATTTAGGAGAGCCTCTACTCAATAAAATAGCTATTATGAAGATGCATGACTTTGCCGCCTTTCGTTTAACATTACTAGTCTTTTTAGGCATATCCTTTATGGGGGTCCCTTCTATCGTTCAAGCGCAATTAGTTGGGTATACAACCACTGCCAATGGTCATTTGAAATTTGAAAAACAACTACCTCAATTAGCTCAGGATACGAACAAGGTTTCCGTTCTTCAATTAACGCCTAAAGAACGTTTTCAGAAAATGGAAGGCTTTGGTTATACATTTACGGGGGGGAGTGCACAACTAATTCATGCGTTGACATTGCAAAGACAAAATGCTTTACTACAAGAAATTTTTGGCAAAGGAGTTGCGAATTTGGGAGTTAGTTATGTGCGCATAATTATGGGTGCCTCCGATTTAGATGAGAAGGTATTTAGTTATTGTGATTTGCCTAATGGATTTAATGACACTGCATTGGCGCATTTTACACTTGCACAGGATACGATGCACTTAATACCCTTATTGCAAAAAGCACTTACAATAAATCCCCATTTAAAAATAATGGCTTCTCCTTGGAGTGCTCCTATTTGGATGAAATCCAACGGCGCGAGCAAGGGAGGACATTTATTAAAACAATACTATGCAACCTATGCACGCTATTTTGTAAAATACATAAAGGCCATGCAGTCTAAAGGATTGCCAATACACGCTGTGACTATTCAAAATGAACCACAACATGGAGGAAATAATCCAAGTATGTTGATGGATGCAGCAGAGCAAACTGAATTTGTTCGAGATTATTTAGGACCTCAATTTAAGGCTGCTCAATTGAATACAGAAATTGTCATTTGGGATCACAATGCTGACCACCCTGAGTACCCTATCCATGTATTGAATGATGCTAAAGCAAAATCATTCATCGCAGCCTCTGCTTTTCACTTGTATTTAGGCAACGAAACCGCATTATCACAAGTGCATGAGCAACATCCTAATAAAAAAATATATTTTACCGAACAATGGACAGGTGCGAAAGGGGATTATGTGGGAGACCTAATGTGGCATATGGAACATGTTGTTATAGGAACCATTCAAAATTGGAGTAGTTTGGTGCTAGAATGGAACTTAGCAGCAAATGCAAAATATGAACCCCATACTATTGGTGGGTGCACCGAGTGTAAAGGTGCTTTTACGATCCAAGGGGAAGCTATTCAGCGAAATGTAAGCTATTATATTATTGGTCAAATTTCAAAGTTTGTACCTCCAGGGTCAATACGCATTGGCGCGACTGTCAATAATGAACTAGTCAAAACGGTCGCTTTTCTTAAGCCAAATGGTCAACTAGTAGCGATCCTTTTAAACACATCACCTACCCAGGAAATTTCAATAAAATTAAAGGAGAAAGCCACTAACTTTACGCTTCCCAAACAATCAGTGACTACCTTGGTTTGGTAGCCTATCAATCAGGATGTCCGTAAAGTAAACGATCAATTAACAAGACGAATAAACAAATAAGTATGAAAAAGCATTTTTTAACCATTGCAAGTTTGTGTATTGGATTATTAGCTTTTGCTCAAACCAATAAGGATGCAAAAATGTATTCCTTTGTAAATGGTTTGATGGCAAAAATGACATTAGAAGAAAAATTAGGTCAGTTAAATCTGCCTGCATCCAGTGATTTTGTAACGGGAGCGGTGAGTAGCTCTGATATTGCTGATAAAGTGAAAGCGGGTAAAGTGGGAGGGGTATTTAATATACGCTCAGTAACAAAGATCAAAGAATTACAGCAGTTTGCTGTGAATAATTCAAGATTACATATACCCTTATTATTTGGGATGGATGTAATCCATGGTTACCGTACGATTTTCCCCATTCCATTAGGCATGTCTGCAACTTGGGATATGCAATTGGTAGAAGAATCGGCTCGTATTGCAGCAAGTGAGGCTAGTGCAGACGGAATACAATGGACGTTTTCGCCGATGGTGGATTTAACTCGTGATCCAAGATGGGGAAGAGTTTCAGAAGGCAACGGAGAGGATGCATTTTTAAGTTCAGCTATTGCTAAAGCCATGGTACAAGGTTATCAAGGCAATGATTTGTCAGCACCCAATACCATTCTATCTTGTGTAAAGCATTATGCTTTGTATGGTGCGGCAGAAGGAGGAAGAGATTATAATACCACTGACATGAGCCGTGTAAGAATGTACAATGAGTATTTTCCTCCGTATAAAGCGGCTGTTGATGCTGGAGTGGCATCAGTAATGGTTTCATTCAATGAAATAGATGGAGTGCCTGCATCAGGAAATAAATGGTTGGTAGATGATGTGTTAAGAAAGCAGTGGAAGTTTGGAGGTTTTGTGGTGTCAGATTATACAGGGATACCTGAAATGACCAATCATGGAATGGGAGATGCGCAAACCGTGAATGCACTTTCAATGAATGCAGGAGTGGATATGGATATGGTTGGGGAAGGTTTTTTAAATACCATGAAAAAATCTATTCAAGAAGGAAAGGTAAGCTTAGCTCAAATTAATAAAGCTTGTGAGCGTATTTTAATTGCTAAATATCAATTGGGCTTATTTGAGGATCCCTATAGATATTGTAACGAGCAAAGATCTGCTACTGAAGTTTTTACTGCTTCTAATAGAGCAGCCGCAAGAAAAATAGCAGCGCAGAGTTTTGTATTGTTGAAAAATAAAAATGTATTGCCTATTGCGTCGGGAAAAACCATTGCATTAGTGGGTCCTTTGGCAAATGCAAAAGAAAATATGACAGGTACCTGGAGTGTTGGTGCGGATAATTCTAAATCAATAACACTTTTAAAAGGGTTAACCGATGCAGTTGGTACCAATGGGAAAGTAGTGTATGCTTTAGGTTCCAATTTAGAAGATGATGCAGAAATGCAAAATAGACAAACCATGTTTGGCAAAGATATAGCACGTGATACCCGAAGTGCAGAGGAGTTAATTAAAGAAGCTTTGGAAATAAGTGCAAATGCAGACGTCATTGTAGCCGCTATTGGAGAAGGGGCAGAGAGTAGTGGAGAGAGTGCTTCTAAATCAAATATTGATATTCCAGCTGCACAAAAACGTTTATTGAAAGCCTTGGTAGCCACTGGCAAACCTGTTGCTTTAGTGTTGTTTAATGGAAGACCTTTAACCTTAACCTGGGAACATGAAAACGTACCCGCTATATTAGATGTTTGGTTTGCAGGATCCGAAGCGGGGGATGCTATTGCTGATGCCTTATTGGGTAAAGTAAATCCATCCGGTAAGTTAAGTATGAGTTTCCCTCAAAATGTAGGTCAAATACCTGTGTATTATAATCATAAAAATACAGGACGTCCTTTAACAGGTAAGTGGTTCTCTAAATTCCAATCCAACTATATTGATGTTAGCAATGAGCCTCTGTATCCATTTGGTTACGGGTTAAGCTATACTCAATTTGAATATGGAGATATCCAATTGTCTTCAAAGCAATTGAAGGGGAATCAGAAATTAATTGCAACTGTGAATATAAAAAATACAGGTGCTTTTACAGGTAAGGAAGTGGTTCAACTGTATATTAGAGACGAAGTAGGAAGTATTACTAGACCGGTGCAAGAATTAAAAGGCTTCCAAAAAATTGAATTGGCAGCTGGTGAAAGTAAAAAGGTAAGCTTTGAAATCACTCCCGAATTATTAAAGTTCTATAATAGTGATTTGAAATTTGATTGGGAGTCAGGTGATTTTCAAGTCATGGTAGGCTCGAATTCCAAGGATGTAAAATCTGTAAAAATAAATTGGGTCAAGTAAGCTTTAGGAAATAAAGTTTACCAACTTCCGTACAAGCCCTCTTTCAGTGCCTTTTGATATTTCTTATCGTTAAAAGTGTACAGAAAGGGGGCTTTGTGCGCACCGCCTTTTCTGGTTTCAGTTAATTTATTTAAAATTCCAAAACCAATCATTTTTCTTTGAAAATTGCGTCGATCTAATTTTCGATCTAGAATGGTCTCATATAATTTCTGTAACTCGGGCATGGTAAACTTCTTAGGCAATAAATTTCTGCCAATAGGTAAGTAGGCCAGTTGCGTTCTCAATGATTCCAGTGCTTTTAATACAATGGCCTCATGATCCATCATTAGATTGTTTATTTTATGGATATCAATCCATTCGGCGCCTTCATTTTTTGCAGCAGTATCAAAATCAACTTCAGTAAAATCAATAAGTGCATAAAACCCGATGGTAATAAAGCGTTGTAATAACCAGTTGTCTTTTGGAATTTTAATGCCTAGGGCTTGATATCTATTTTGATGTATGGTAGGATCAGAACGTTTTGGATCCCCAAAGGCATTAAATTGTTGTAGGAAAATATTTTTAACACCTGTACGTTCTTGTAGCACACGATAAGCTGCTTGGTCAATGGTCTCGTCCTTGTATATAAATCCACCAGGTAGGGCCCATTTGTTGGTATTGGGCACTTTTAATAATAGTACTTTCAATATATTTTCATGGAAACCAAAAATAGTACAATCCACAGAGATGCCTGGCTGATAAATTTTGTCGCCTTTTTCTAAAATTCCCTTTAAACCTGCTGGTATCAAAACCTTTTTTGCCATGCTTCCAATAAATATTAATTAATGATTTGCTCTGTAATTTTGCCGGTGGTTTTATGTTTCAAGATCAATTTCTTTGCCCCATAATGCGTCATTTCTTCTTTCACTAAATAATGCTCCGCGTCGTATTCTACCAAATGACTTTCTTTAGTTAATCCTTCTTGGCCTCTCCAAATATCTAGTTTAACAGGCTCCCATAATTTTGATTTTGCAGAACGGTAGGCGGCATCCAAAATGCAATTCACTACATAACCATCATAGAATGTTTCTTTAGGCGCTTCTCCTTTTTCCATGGCGTTAAACATATCCATAAACATGTGGTTGTAACCCAATTCGTTTAATTCGTCCCCCACAGGGAATAACCATCCACGGTCGCTCTCTGCTTTTTCGGCAATATAATCTCCGCCTTTTCCAGTAGTGAACATTTCAAATCCAGTACGTAAAAAGCTATTTATCCAGATAGTCCCTTCTGTGCCCATCACTTCATCTCTTAAATCCAAACCTCCTCTAAAAGTCCAGCTTACCTCAAATTGCCCAATAGCACCATTTTCATATTTTACCAAACCAATAGCATGGTCTTCGGCATCAATGGGTTTTACTTGGGTATCTGCCCAACACATTACTTCTACGGGTTTAATATCTTTCCCTATATAACTTCTTGAAATTTCTACACAATGGCAACCTAGGTCTAAAATACAACCACCGCCAGCTTGCTCAATATCCCAAAACCAATCACTATGTGGGCCAGGGTGGGTTTCACGAGACTTCGCCCATAAAATACGTCCTACAGCACCTTCTTTTACACTTTGGTTGGCTTTAATAAACTTAGGCGTATAAACTAAATCTTCTAGGTATCCGTTGAAAATTCCGGCTTCTTCTACTGCAATTAGCATACGCTTCGCTTCCTCTCCATTACGACCCAATGGCTTGGTGGTCATGACTGCTTTTTTATGTTTGCAACAAAGCATCACCGCTGTTTCGTGAATATTATTTGGAAGCGCAATACAAACCACGTCCACATCGGGGTGGGCGATAGCTGCTTCCATATCCGTAGTCCAGTGGGCGCAATTATAATCTGCAGCAAATTTCACAGCCGACTCTTCACGACGGGCATAGATACTGACTACTTTATCTTTACTTCTATAACCTTGCAAGGCATCGGCATAAAAACGGCCAATGAATCCAGCTCCTAACATAGCAATACGCATGATCTAAAATTTATAAATGAAATCAAAAAAAAGCCTACCCAAAGGATAGGCTTTCAAAATGTATTATACTGCGGAAATTTCTTTCTTCTCTTTAAATCCAAAAATGAAAGCAATTAATACAGCCCCCGCGATGGCTGCTGGTGTTAACCAAATATTGGTCCACTCATGACCTGTTGCTGTTTTGTGTTGGTCTACAACAAATCCGCTGTACCAAGTACCAATGAACATACCTACACCATAAGTAGCAAAGGTGAATAAACCTTGCGCTGCATTTTTAATAGACTCGCCCGCTTTTTTCTCTGTGTACATATATCCAGTTACAAAGAAGAAGTCATAGCATATACCGTGTAAAATGATACCAGCATATAGCATCCAACTTGCATCCATGGTTCCATAAGCAAAACATACATAACGTAATACCCATGCACCCATTCCAAAAATCAACATATTTTTTACGCCAATTTTATTAAACATGAATGGGATGGCTAGAATGAATAAAGCCTCAGACATTTGACCCATGGTCATTTTACCTGCAGCATTTTCTAAACCTACTTCATTTAAGAATGGATTCGCAAAACCATAGTAGAATGAAAGTGGAATACAAATTAAAATAGCTGCAACAAAGAAGATTAAATATGATTTTTCTTTTAACAATACAAAGGCATCTTTTCCTAAGATACTTCCAAAGGAAGCTTTGGTTCCAGCCCCTTTTGGTGGGGTGTTAGGTAACATAAAGCTAATAACGCCCAATGCCACTGAAACAGCAGAAGCGACCTGGAAAGTGCCAGCAGTTTTTTCAATACCCAATTGAGCAATGATTAAACCTGCTACAATCCATCCTAAGGTTCCAAATACACGAATCCATGGAAATTGCTTTCCTGGGTCAGTCATTTGAGCAAATGCAACACTATTGCTTAAGGCGATAGTTGGCATATATAACAAAGAGTAAACTAAGATTACCCAATAAAAACTACTGTTGTCTACTTTGGTTGCATAAAACAATAAAGCGGCACCCACTAAATGCAAAACGCCCATAATTTTTTGAGCAGCGAAAAATTTATCTGCGATCATTCCAACAAAAAAAGGAGAGATGATAGTGGCTATGGCTCCCGCGCCATAAGCAGCACCAATTTCAACTCCTTTAGATCCTAATACTTCGCCCATATAAGTTCCCATGGTTACATACCAAGCACTCCAGATATAATATTGGAGGAACATCATGACAGATAATAAAACACCGGTTTTCAATTTCATAATTGTTTGGTTTTAAGCGTTAGTATTTGTACTAGCGCAATCGTTTAGTAAATCGTTAGTTTGGTTTTTTAAGCGAATTCAATATACTAATAAATCTTAAAAATGGAACTAAAATCTCCCCATTTTATAGGCTCAATGTGTTGCAAGGACACAAAAAAGCCCCAGCTAAAATGGCCGGGGCATCAATAGTTCTTTGGCTATTTAAAAGTACCTTCTATTTTAGGAGGCTTCTAATGCTTGCAAAATGTCTGCTAAAATATCTTCTCTGTGTTCTAAACCTGCTGAGATGCGAATTAATCCGGGGCTAATACTTACTGCTTGTCTTTCTGCTTCTGATAATTTAGCATGTGTAGTGCTTGCAGGATGTGAAGCGATACTTCGGGTGTCTCCCAAATTAGCAGTTAAGGAAAGCATTTTTAAATTATTTAAAAATGATCTGCCAGATTCAATTCCGCCTTTTAATTCAAAACAAACAATGCCACCTCCATTTTTCATCTGCTTGGTTGCAATGGCATGATGAGGGTGAGTGGTTAGGAAAGGGTGTTTGACAAAATTAATTTTGGCATGTCCTTGTAATTTTTCTGCTAGGTATAAAGCATTGCTACTATGACGTTCCATTCTTACTTCCAAGGTTTCTAAACTCTTGCTTAATATCCATGCATTAAATGGAGATAGAGAAGGCCCCGTACTTCTGCAGAACAAATAAATATCATGGATCAAATCTTTTCTACCTACTACCGCACCTCCCAATACACGTCCTTGTCCATCAATCCATTTGGTAGCAGAGTGTACTACTAGATCCGCACCCAAATCAATTGGGGTTTGACCGATGGGTGTAGCAAAACAATTGTCTACATTTAAAATAATATTATGCTTTTTAGCAATGGCACTTACCATACTAATATCAATCACCTCTAAACCTGGGTTGGTAGGGGTCTCTAAATAAATCATTTTAGTTTGAGGGGTAATGGCCGCCTCCCATTGCTCAGCGGTAGCACTAGCTCCAACATAACTATAATCAATACCATATTTAGGCAGGTATTTTGAAATCACCGTATGGGTACTTCCAAAAATAGAATTGCAAGATAAAAGGTGGTCCCCTTTTTTTAATAAAGCCATAAAGGAACCAAATACAGCACTCATCCCACTCGCGGTGGCAAATCCATCTTCTGCATTTTCTAATACACAAAGTCTATCCACAAATTCTTGTACGGAAGGATTAGAGAATCGACTATAAATATTGGCATCGGTTTCATCCGCAAAAGCAGCGCGCATGTCCTCGGCATTATCAAAGGTAAAACTACTCGTCAAGAACAGAGGGGAGGCATGCTCGTGTTGAGCTGTCTGAGGAATCCTTGTTCTTATTAATTTAGATTGATTATGCTTCATGCTGCTATAGTTAAAATGAAAACTTGCTTTGTAATATTGGTGCCGGGTTGATTTATAGGATCTCTATATCCCAAGTAATGATTGCACCTGCTGCTCTTAATGTTGCAGCTACTGAGCAATATTTATCCATGGAAAGGGCGCAAGCTTTTTCTGCCTGTTCTTTACTCATGGTGCCTTTAAATTTAAAATGAATATGTATGGTTTGCCACAATGCAGGTTCTTTGCCCGCCTCGCGTTCTCCATCTATCTCCATTTCAAATAAAGTAATGGTTTGTTTTTGTTTCTTTAAGATCATCACAATATCTACACCACTACATCCACCTAGTGCACTTAACAAAGCTTGCATAGGACGAACTCCGTTGCCATGTCCGCCTTGATCCACAGGAATATCCATGGTCATGGTTTGTCCTGCTTCATCTGTGGTTACAAATTGATAATCCTGGTCTATTTGTTTTAAATGAATCCTTGCCATAGGTGAATGCTTGTTAGTATAATGAAAGTAAAAAAAATGGTACCTTTGCAAAGGTAATTCAAATAGATACTTAGTTCGCAATTAGCATTCAAAAAAATGGCTCCATCCATATATCAATATAACCATCCTTTTGCTTTAGAGTGTGGCGTTAGTTTGCCCAAACTTAAAATTGCTTACCATACTTATGGGGAATATACTCCTGGAAAGAAGGTAGCTTGGGTTTGTCATGCCTTAACAGCCAATAGTGATGCTGCAGATTGGTGGAAAGGCTTAATAGGTGCGGGTTATTTAATCAATCCATCCGATTACTTTATTGTTTGTGCAAATATTATTGGTTCTTGTTATGGTTCTACAGGTCCTTTAAGTGTTGAAGACCTAGGCACAGAAATTAGTTTGAATCATTTTCCTACGCTAACCATACGAGATATGGTGCAAGCGCATATTTTATTGAGACAACATTTACAGATAGATAGCATTGATTTATTAATGGGAGGGAGCATGGGTGGTTACCAAGCATTGGAGTGGGCCATTTCAGAACCCAGTGTAATCAAGAAAATGTTTTTGATCGCGACTTCCCCTTCTGAGAGTGCATGGGGTGTGGCGGTGCATACGGCACAACGTTTAGCGATAGAGGCAGATTGTACTTGGAAAGAAGCAACTCCCAATGCAGGTGCAAAAGGGTTGAAAGCAGCACGCGCCATTGGTATGTTAACCTATCGTAATTATGGTATTTTTCAAGAAAAGCAAACTGATGAGGATCCAGAGAAGATCGATAATTTTAAAGCGGCTTCCTATATCGAATACCAAGGAGATAAGTTGGTGAAGCGCTTTAACGCTTATAGTTATTGGTTGTTAACGAAATCTATGGACAGTCATCACTTAGCTCGTAAGAGAGGAGGAGACTTAATGAAAACCTTAGCTTCCATTCAAATACCCACTTTTATCATTGGTATCAATAGTGATATTCTTTGTCCTTTAGATGAGCAAAGGTTTATGGAAGCCCACATGCCCAATGCTCAACTCACTGCCATTGATTCCCTTTATGGACATGATGGTTTTATTATTGAGGGCCCTCAGATTTCTAAGCTACTCAATAGCTGGTTGGTTTCGCAAAACGGTTAGTTTACTTAAATAGTAATTGCGCAATCATGAATACTACCCCTAATGCTATAATGATATAGGTACTCCAATTATTTCTTTTTGTATAAAATACGTAGAAGATTGCGAATAAGAACAAGGATATATTCAATATCATTCCCGTTTTTATATTGAACCAAGAAACTTGCTTGAAAAAAAAACTTTGCGTTAGCATTGTTAATGAAGTAATTGTTAAAAAAACTCCTTTTTGAATTTTTGTCATAGATTAAATTTAGTGGCAATCATTATAGTCAATTTGACTGTGGGTTCTATTTATTATTTCTTCGTAATATTTAACCAGGGAATAAAGGCGCTGGTTTGCTTTTTGTAGTTTTCAAAATCAGGGTGCATTTCCATTTTCTTTTCTAGCATTGGAATGCCGGATACCTTTAATATCAAATAAGTAATGGTGATTGGGCCGATTAGGGTTATCCAGCCCAAAGGCAGGCTGCATGCAATGATCCAAATTCCCCACCACATGGTTACCTCTCCAAAATAATTTGGATGTCTAGTGATGGACCAGAGACCTTCTTGCATTAATTTGCCTTTGTTCGCTGTGTTTTGTTTAAATCGAACCAATTGCAAGTCACCTAGGGTTTCAAAATAAAAACCGATAATCCAAATTGCGAGTCCGCATGCATCTATCCATGAAAGGTTAGTGGGTGCTGCTTTGTTTATGAATAAAATGGGTAAACTGATGATAAATAAAAAAATTCCTTGTAAGATGAATACTTGAAAATAAGACCTTAACAAAAACCATTTACCCCATTCATTACGCCATGCTAAATATCGATAATCTT
>JACCDL010954393.1_pt1 | contig 13982 bp, 11 predicted proteins | sample 7441931 | NCBI WGS metagenome assembly JACCDL01 (sample SAMN15323437, study PRJNA562643) | freshwater metagenome | isolation source: river surface water | place: USA:Blue River Watershed | collected 2017-08-16 | reverse complement strand
GGCATTTGGCGGCTTTTTGCGACCGCTGGCGGGCACTACAGTCTCTACGGAACGACGCACGTAGTGAGGGTCCATGAACACTGAACAAGCGAACAAGATGCGCACCGGCAAGGGCTTCATCGCCGCCCTCGACCAGAGTGGTGGGAGCACCCCGAAGGCACTGCGCCTGTACGGCATCGAGGAATCCGAGTACTCCGGAGACGCCCAGATGTTCGACCTCATCCACGGCATGCGCACGAGGATGATCAAGAGCCCGGCCTTCAACGGAGACCGCGTGCTCGGAGCAATCCTCTTCGAGGGAACGATGGACCGCGACATCGACGGCATCGGCAGCGCCGAGTACCTGTGGTCGAAGAAGGGCGTGATTCCATTCCTGAAAGTCGACAAGGGTCTCGCCGATGAAGCGAACGGCGTCCAGGTGATGAAGCCGATGCCCGAATTGGACGCGCTCCTCACGCGAGCCGTTGCCAAGGGAATCTTCGGAACCAAGATGCGCAGCGTCATCAAGCTCGCCAACAAGGCCGGCATCGACGCCGTCGTGAAGCAGCAGTTCGAAGTCGGTCGTCAGATTCTCGCCGCTGGTCTCGTGCCGATCATCGAGCCCGAAGTCGACATCAACAGCCCGGAGAAGGCTGCCGCCGAAGACCTGCTGAAGGCTGCGATCGCCGCCGAACTCGCCGCGCAGCCGGCGGACAAGCCGATCATGTTGAAGCTCACGCTTCCGTCGACCGACAACTTCTACGCCGACTTCGTCAAGCATGCGAGCGTGCTCCGGGTCGTCGCGCTGTCGGGCGGCTATTCGCGCGAGGATGCCAACGCCAAGTTGTCTCGCAACAACGGAATGATTGCAAGCTTCTCGCGTGCGCTCACCGAAGGTCTGTCGGCCAAGCAGAGCGAGGCGGACTTCAACGCCATGCTCGACTCGACGATCGCCGGCATCTACGCCGCGTCGATCACCTGAGGCGCATCGCGCGTGACGACTGACGTCCAGCAGCTGATGACTCGGCTCTCGGGCCATCAGTACATCGATGGCGCGTGGCGCGCCAGTGCCGGTCGTCGAAGCGCGATCGTCGATCCTGCGACGGATGAGCAGATCGCAGAATACGCGCATGCGACGGCCGAGGAGATTGATGCCGCCGTTGCCGCCGCGAACGCCGCACAGCGCGTCTGGTGGGCGATGAGCGCGCTCGATCGAGCGGCAGCACTCCATGAAGTCGCTGCGAAGTTGCTCGAACTCAGCCCCGAGACGGGTGAGTGTCTGACGCGCGAGATGGGCAAGCCCTACCGCGAGTCGAACTGGGAGGGTGGCGCGTCGGCTTCTGCGTTCCGCTACTACGCGGAACTCGCTCGTCACGACCAGGGTCGCATCGCCGGACCGGCGATTGTCGGCCAGATGCACATGACGCTGAAGGAGCCCCTCGGGGTCATCGTGTCGATCGTTCCGTTCAATTTCCCCGTGTTGCTCTTCGGCTGGCAGGCAGCAGGTGCGCTCGCTGCCGGAAATGCGATCATCGTCAAGCCATCAGAACTGACGTCCCTCACGTTGGTGTCGGTGATGAGGGCCTTCGAGCATCTTCCTGCCGGGCTCGTGCAAGTCCTGACCGGTGGTGCAGAGGTCGGTCAAGCACTGGTCGGCCACGAACGCACCCATGGGGTCGCCTTCACGGGCAGCGTGGCTGCCGCACGTGCAGTCGCCAAGACCGCCGCCGAGCGCTTCAAGCCGGTGCTCACCGAAGCATCGGGGAACGATCCGTTCATCGTGATGCCGTCGGCACCGCTCGATGCAGTCGCACGCGGCGCGACGTTCGCAGCGTTCCTCAACTGTGGCCAGGTGTGCACCTCGGCAGAACGTTTCTACGTCCACACCGACATCTACGACGATTTCCTCGACGCCTTCGTCGAGCAGACCCGAGCATTGCGCATCGGAAGCGGTCTCGATGCCGTGGACATCGGCCCGCTTGCGTCGAGTCGGGAGAGGGATCGAGTCGAACGACTCGTGGCGCGTGCCGTCGAGCAGGGCGCGCGCGTCGTCACTGGGGGCCGTCGACCCACACACCTGTCGAAGGGTGCGTTCTACGAGCCGACGATTCTCGAGGTTTCCCACGACCACGAGATCATGCACGGCGAGTGCTTCGGACCGATCGCGCCGATTTGTCGCGTTGCCGACCTGGATGAAGCGATTCGCCTCGCGAATGATTCTGAACTCGGCCTTGGTGCGAACATCTATACCGAGGTCCTCGAGGAGGCCTTCAGGGCGATCCATGAGATCGAGTCGGGGATCGTGTGGGTGAACACCCCGCTCAACGACAACGACGCGGTGCCGTTCGGTGGGCGCAAGCTCACCGGATCCGGTCGTGAACTCGGTGCCGAAGGACTGGACCAGTTCCGACGCTCCAAGATGGTGATGATCGCGCCGCGAGCCGAGCCCGATCCCGAGTGGTTCCCCTATCCGGACTCCGACTCCTTCGGAGCACAACGGGGCTGAACAGTGGAGCGGGTGACGGGAATCGAACCCGCATAACCAGCTTGGAAGGCTGGGACTCTAGCCATTGAGCTACACCCGCGAGACGCGAAGTCGTGCACACATTCTAGCCGAGGTCGACTGCGACTCCTTCGGCGCGTACTAGGCGTGCAGTCCGTCGACGGCGTTCAGTACTTCGCCCCCATCGTTGTGGCTGTGGGTGAATCCGCGGCGACGTTCTTCGGCGACCGTCGATTGGCTTCGCAGGGCGACGATGTATGCGCGCCGATAGCTGGATGCGGAGTAGTTGCCACCAGAGCCGTGGAGGACACCTTCGTTGTGCACGGTGATGTCGCCACGTGAGATCTCGACGGGTCGCATGACGTCGTTCGGTTGGAGGTCGGTGACGAGAGTGTGGCTGGAGGAGCGATCGCCGTGCAGCGGACGGTGACGTCGCACCGGCTCGAGGTGCGAACCGGGGAGGAACTGCATGCAGCCGTTTTCGACCGTCGAGTCATCCACGGCCAGCCAGCACGTGGCCGTGCGTCGGTCGTCGGTGTCGATCCAGTACGCCTGGTCCTGGTGCCAGTGGAAGATCGCATCTGGTCGACCAGGTGACTTGGCGAGCAGTTGATCGAAGTCGATGGTCATCCCTTCGCCGCAGAGCTGCTCTGCAATCGAGTGCGCGCGACGCTCGAAGAGATTTCCCTGCCACTGCGGGTAGTACTTGCGGGGAAGCATCACGTTGACGACCGCGTATCCGCGTGGATCGGTCCCGTGTTCGCCCGTCGTCATGTCGTTGAAGTCCTTGCCGACGACGTGGATCTCTCCACGCAGGAACCGTTCGTAGACGTCCTCGATCTCGTTCATCTCCTCGGGAGACATCACGCCCTTGAGGTGGACGTAGCCGTCGCGACGAAACGAGGCGATCTCGTCCGGCGTCAGACGGTAGGTGTCGCCTTGGCGGCGGTCGTCACTGCTTGGTGAGCCCACGGTCGCCACGATAGTCAGTCCTTGGTTGTGTGCGCGACGGATCAGTCGAGGGTGAAGATGATTGCCACTTCGGGGTCTTGTGGGACTCTCTTGATCTTCTCGATGGCGACTTGGGCGATCCACATCAGGGCAAGCATCCGATAGGTGAGTGGATACTTGCGTCTGACCGCCTTGCGCACCCGCGTTGCTTCTTCACCGGAGACGATGCGGGCCGTCGCATGGAGCGGCTTCGCGTCGGACAGGAGTTTGCCGCCCATGTCGCACGGCGTGATCGTCACGCGGGGATTGTTGCGAATTCGCTTCACCTTGCCGACGTTGTTGTCGGTGATGACGCCGAACGATCCGCCGAGGTCTGCGAACCAGACCGGAGTCGCAACCGGTTCGCCAGTCTTGCGAAACGTGACGAGCGAGACGTACTTCTCCTTGGGATCGAGCATGGTCAGAGCTGGAGGCTCTTGGTCTCCATGAACTCCTCGAAGCCATGGCGACCGAGTTCGCGACCGACGCCCGACTGCTTGTAGCCACCGAACGGTGCATTCACGTTGAATGCGCCGCCGTTGACCTCGACCTGGCCGGTTCGCATTCGTCGTGCGATCTCGATGCCCTTTTCTTGCGTCGACATCCACACGCCACCCGCGAGGCCGTAGACGGTGTCGTTGGCGATGCGGACGGCATCGTCGATGTCCTTGTACGGGATGAGGCAGAGGACCGGGCCGAAGATCTCTTCTTGGGCGATCGTCATCGAGTTGTTGACGTTGGTGAACACCGTCGGCTTCACGTAGTAGCCATTCGACGTTCCCTCCGGTGCGCCGAGACCACCGACGAGCACGGTTGCACCCTCGTCGATGCCCTTCTGGATGTAACCCTGCACGCGGTCGCGCTGGGCGGAGGAGGCGAGCGGTCCGAGGTTGGTTCCCTCGGCGAACGGATCGCCGACCTTCATCTTCGATGCGGCGGCTGCAGCGTGTTGTTCTGCTTCGGCGAGCTTCGCAGCGGGAACGATCATGCGCGTCAGCGCAGAACACGTCTGGCCGCTGTTCAGGAACGCCTTGCCGACGCCCGACATGACCGCCTTTGCGAACGTGGCATCGTCGAGGTCGTCGCCGATGATGTTGGCCGACTTGCCACCCAGTTCGAGCGACACCTTCTTCACGGTTTCCGCTCCAACCTGAGCCACACGCTTTCCTGCGCGCGTCGAACCGGTGAAACTGACCATGTCGACGTCCGGGCTCGCGGCGATCGCCTCACCGACGATCGGGCCGGTGCCGGTGACCATGTTGAACACGCCAGCGGGGAGACCAACCTCGTGGATGATCTCGGCGAGCATGAACGCATCGATCGGGGCAACTTCGCTCGGCTTCAAGACCACGGTGCATCCCGCGGCCATCGCAAAGGCGACCTTCGCTGCGATCTGATGCAGCGGGTAGTTCCACGGCGTGATGCAACCGACGACACCGATCGGCTCGCGCACGACGAGTGACGTGCCGACCGTCTCGGAGTAGTCGAACGACTCGGCGACTGCGGCTGCTTGCTTGAACGAATTGATCGGCAGACCGACCTGGACGAGCTGGCTGAGCATCTTGGTCATGCCGGTTTCTTTAGAGATCACCGTGGCGATCTCGTCCATGCGCCCGGCGAGTGCATCGCCGATTCGGCTCATGTACTTTGCGCGTTCCTCACGGGGGAGACCCGACCACGACTCGAAGGCGGCGCGTGCTGCGCGTGTCGCGTCGGCGACGTCGGCTGCGGTGCCTGCGGGAATGGTGGCCATGACTTGTTCGGTCACGGAGTCGTATACGGAAATGGTGTCGGCGCCGGAGGGCTTGACCCACTGGCCGTTGATGTAGAAGTTGGTGTAGGTGGTCACGCCACCATTGTGCCAGTCCTAGGCGTCGGCCTCGTCATCGGGTTCGTCGATTTCGGGTATGTCTGTCTCGCTCAACTCGGGGATTCCCTGCTTGGTCCGCATCTTTTCGATCGCCCGGATCGGGACACCCAACTTTTTGAAGCGCGTGCCGTCGGTGGCGATGTCGTCGAGTTTTCCGGCGAACTTGTCGAAGGTCGTCTTCACCTCGTCAACGGCCCTGACGTAGTTCGCCCACTCCTTGTCGAACTTGTTGATCTGCTGCATGATCGAAGCAGCGGTCTGCTCGGTGTGGAAGCTGTCGGTGGCCTGACGGATGACGACGAGGAACGCATACAGCGCGAGCGGCGAGCACAACACGACCTGCTTGGAGAGTGCGTAGTCGATGAGTGTGGGGTCGGCCTCGTGGACGAAGCTCGAGATGCTCTCGTTCGGGAGGAACATGAGGACGTAGTCGACGGCTTCTTCCTTGGCGTTGTTGACGTAATCGCGCTTGGCGAGCGCATCGACGTGACCGCGCACCGCCTTCACGAATTCGGTGCGGGCCTGCGCGCGAAGCGCATCGGTCTCGGCAGAGAAGTGCATCGCGTATTTGTCGAGTGGGAATTTCACGTCCATGAACAGCACGCGATTCGGCGGCATCATGAACTTGTAGTCGGGCTTGCCGCCTGCGGAGTTGACGTCCTGCTTGGTGTAGTTGACGTTCTCGATGAAGCCGGCCGCGCGCAACATGTCCTCGACGACGCGTTCGCCCCACTGGCCACGCTTCTGAGAATTGGAGAGGATCTCGTTCAGGTTGTCGGTGCGCTTGGAGAGTGCTTCGACGGCCTTGCCGACACTGTCGTACTGGATGTTGTTCTTCTCGCGCAGGTTGCGCAGTTCGACCGACAGGGCCTCGAGGCTCTGGTTCATCTTGTTGGCGATGCCGTTGAGGGCCGTGTCGATGACTTGAGCCTTGGTTCCGAGTTGGTCGCCACCAGACTTGGCGATGGTTTCCGAGGCGAGACGAATCGATTCTTCGCGATCCCGACGGGCCTGCTCCGACAGCGCGGCAAGCGCATCGGACAGTGCATCGTTGACGGCGCTCGTGACCTGGGACGTGACATCGAGGGCGGGAGCAGAGGTCGATCCCTGTTTCCCGTACCGCGCGATCACGAGCGCAACGAGAGCAATGAGGACGAGGAGGAGTACGACGAGAATGATGTCCATCAGCCGAGAGTACCGATGGGGTGTATCAGAAACCAGCGCTAGGCGCGCGGGTGGTGGCAGGCGACGTAGTGGCCATTGCCCGCATAGGTGAGCTGGGGCTCTTCGGCCGCGCACTTGTCGGTGGCGGCCGGGCAACGGGTGCGGAATCGACAGCCCGAGGGTGGGTTCGTCGGCGACGGTGGTTCGCCCTCGAGGACGGCGCGGCCAGAGACCTTGGTCGGGTCGGGGATCGGAACGGCGCTGACGAGCGCGTGGGTGTAGTGGTGCAACGGGCGCTCACTCAACTCGTTGGCTGGGGAGACTTCGCAGATCTTTCCGAGGTACATCACGACGACGCGGTCACTGATCGCGCGCACGACGGACAGGTCGTGGGAGATGAAGAGCAGCGACAAGCCGTAGCGCTCCTTCATGTCCTGCAAGATGTTCAGGATCTGGGCCTGGATGCTCACGTCGAGTGAGGACACCGGCTCGTCACAGATCAAGAGCTTGGGCTCGAGGGTGAGCGCGCGGGCGATGCTGATGCGCTGACACTGACCGCCGGAGAACTCGGTCGGCTTGCGGTCGCCGACGACTTCGGGGTCGAGACCAACCGACGACAGCAACTCGCGAACCTTGGCCTTGCGTTCCTCATCATTGCCACGGTTCCACACCTTGAGTGGTTGCTCGACGAGAGCATTCACCTTGAGGTGCGGATCCAACGAGCTGATCGAGTCCTGGAAGATCATCTGCATCTTCGGGCGAACCGTGCGCAGTGCTTCGCCCTTGAGTGCCGCAATGTTCGTACCGAGGAGGTTCACCGAACCCGAGGTGGTGTTGATGAGGCGCATGATGCCCTTGGCGAGGGTCGACTTGCCGCAACCAGATTCGCCGACGACGGCGAGGGTCTCACCCTCGATGATGTCAATCGAGATGCCCGAGACCGCCTGGACAGCAGAGCCGTCTCGACCTGGATACTCGATGACGAAGTCCTCGACGCGCAGGACGGCGTTGTCGCTCGAGCGAAGGTGGGCTTTTCCGGTTCCGGCCATGGTTACTTGCCTCCCAACGGAAAGAAGCAGCGGTATGCGTGGCCGTTGCCTGCGTCGGTGAGTTCCGGGTGCTCCTTGTGGCACTTGTCGGTGGCATACGCACAGCGCGCAGCGAATGCGCAGCCGACACGCTCGGCCACCGGGTCTGGCGGCGTTCCAGCGATCGCGGGCATCCGCTCGCCGGGTGCGCGGTCGAGTCGTGGGATCGACTTCATCAGCGCCTCGGTGTACGGATGGCGCATGTTGGCGAACAGTTCCTTGGTCGGGGCGATCTCGACGACTTCACCGCCGTACATCACCGCGATCTTGTCGGTGTGGGTGGCGACGACACCGAGGTCGTGCGTGATGATCACCATCGCCATGCCGAGACGCTGGCGAAGCTCGCCCATCAACTCGAGCACCTGGGCCTGCACGGTCACGTCGAGCGCCGTCGTCGGTTCGTCGGCGAACAAGATCTCTGGTTCACAGGCAATTGCCATCGCGATCATCACGCGCTGGCGCATGCCTCCCGAGAGCTGGTGCGGATATTTGACGACTTGCTTGTCGGGCTCGGGCAGTCGCACGAGGGCGAGCAGTTCGAGCACGCGGGCGTTGGCGGCTTCCTTGCTCATGCCCATGCGCTTCACGAGCGCCTCTGCCATCTGCGGTCCGACGCGACGCACGGGATTGAGCGCAGTCATCGGGTCTTGGAAGACCATGGCGATCTGCTTGCCCCACAGCTCACGAATCTCCTTCGAGGTCATCGTGAGCAGCTCGACGCCGTTCAACCTCACGCTGCCGTCGCGCTTCACGCGGCGACCACGCAGCAGTCCCATCGATGCACGCGACATCACGGTCTTGCCCGATCCGGACTCGCCCACGATGCCGACGCTTTCGCCCTTGGCGATCGACAGCGTCACGCCGCGCACTGCCTTCAACTCGCCGCGCTTGGTGTTGAACGCGATGCGCAGGTTCTCGATCTCGAACATGTTGCTCATATGCGCGACTCGCGTCCGTCGATCTGACCGCGGAAGTAGTCACCGAAGTAGTTGAGTGCCATCACCGTGAGGGCGATGGCTGCAGCAGGAACGAGGGTGGTGTGCGGCACGATGCTGATGTCGCCGCGGTTCTTGGCGAGCATCGAACCCCACGACTGGCCTGGGTCGGTTCCGACGCCGAGGATGGCGAGACCGCCCTCGACCACGATCACGACACCTGCGGCGAGGAAGCCCACCGACATCATCGACGGCACGACGTTCGGCACGATGTGTGACCACAGGATCTGGCGGCGCTTCATGCCGACGGACTCGGCCACCATGACGAACTCACGGCCGGTCCACGAGAGAGCCGCGGAACGCGCGATCCGTCCGAGAATCGGGATCAACACGAAGGTGATCGAGATGATGAGCACCAGGATGCGGGGCATCGCCGCCTGCGGATTGAACGGATCCGGGCTGGCAAACACCGCGACCATCGCGAGAGTGAGGATGAGCGTCGGGACCGAGAGCGTGACGTTGAAGTACATCGTGATGACCGAGTCCAACCAACCGCGCCAGTAGGCCGCCACGATGCCGAGCGCACCGCCGAGGATGGACGCAACGAACACCGAGACGAACGAGATGACGATCGACCAGCGGGTTCCATGGATGACCGCAGCCAACATGTCGATGCCGTCGAAGTCGGCACCGAGGATGTGGCCTGGCGAGAAGAGTCCGGCGCCAGCGCGCTCGAAGTCGTTCACCCTCCAGTCGGTGATCGGCAACATGTCGCCGAAGGCGCTCAGGAAGGCACAGAGCCCGAGCCATGCGCTCGAGAGGTAGAAGCCGATCGGCTTGCGGTCAGGCCCCACGATGGCTCCTCACGCGCGGGTCGATCACGCCGTACAGGATGTCGACGATCACGTTGAACACGATGTAGGCGACGGCAACGAGGGCGATCAGCGACTGAATCGCGAGGTACTGGCGGTAGTAGATCGACTGGGCGATCAGGGTTCCAAGGCCATCGAAGGCGAACACTGACTCGACGACGACCGCACCACCGATGAGGGCACCCATGTTGAGTGCCGCTGAGGTGAGCAGCGTGAGCGACGATGGCCGCAACACGTGGCGCCACAGGATCCACTGGTTCGACAGACCTTTCGAAGAGGCCATCGTGACGAAGTCTTCCTTCAGCGTGGCGATCGTGTCGACGCGCAACAGTCGGGTGAAGGTGGAGATGAGTCCGATTGACAGCGCGAGAACTGGCATCACCATCGACTTGAAGTGCTCGCCGACGTTCTCCGTGAGTGGCACGTAGCCGACAGGATTCACGAGTTCCAGCTGCACGCCCAAGATGTAGGCGAGTGCGAGGCCGACGGCGAAGTTGGGGATCGAGGCGAAGGCGAACAGCGTGTTGCTGATCGTCTTGTCGGTGCGAGTGTCGGCCTTGTACGCGAGGAAGATGCCGAGCGGAATCGAAACCAAGAGCGAGAACAACGTGGTGTAGGTCATCAAGAAGAGCGTCCGGGGAAGCGTGAGGCCAATCTGGTCACGAACCGCGACACCACCGTCGGCGACCGAGGTGTAGGTCTGGCCGAAATCCCCGCGGACGAAGTCCTTCAACCACGACCAGTAGTACTGGAAGATGTTGACGTCGAGGCCGAGTTCCTTGCGCAAGACATCGTGCTGCTCGGGCGTCCCGAAGGGGAGGAGCGAGGTGACGGGGTCACCTGGAAGCAGGCGCACGATGACTGTGATGCCGAACGTCACGAGAATCAACACGAGCACGGCACGACCGAGCTGTTTGGCAATTCCCCCGAATTTCCCCACGGACCACATTCTTGTGGTTCGGCAGGGGGATTACAAATCCAGAAACGACAAAGGTGCGGTGGTTTCCCACCGCACCTTTGTGCGACTTGTCATCCGCTTACGCGGATGTGGTCATCAGCCCTTGGTGACTGATGCGATGTCGAATCCCGAACCGGAGATGACCGGGCGGAGTGCGCCACCGGGGAGCGGCGTTGAGCCGATGCCCTTGACCTTGTTGTTCCAGACGAGCGTTCCACCCTCGTTGTAGGTCGGAACCTGGTAGGCCTCTTCCGACACCTTCTTTACGCACGGTGCGAATGCAGCCTTCGTGGCTACTGCGCGTGCGTCCTCGAAGCACTTGGTCAAGGTCGGATCGGTGAATCCGAAGCCCGAGAGTTCGAGGTTGGTGTTGGTGACGAACAACAGACCGAAGTCTGCGTACGAGCCCGAGTTCACGTTGAACCAGGATGCCTGCTGCTGCAGGGCGAATCCGCGCAGGATCAACTGCGTGGAGGTCACCGGCGGCATGAGCGAGCAAGCGATGCCTGCTGCGCCGAGCATGTTGCAGATGGCCTGGTTGGCCTTGGTGGACTCAGTGGTCTGGTTCACCGGAAGGACGACCTTCATGTCTTGGCCGGTTTCCGTCTTGTACTGGGCTGCGTATTCCTTGGCCTTGGCCACGTTGTACGCCGGCGAGATTCCCTTTGCATAGAACGGGTGCATCGTCGGAGCGATCGCGGTCGACGCATCGCCGTTGCCCTTCGTCATCAAGGTCGCGAAGGCCTTGGTGTCGATGGCGTGGGCGAAGGCGAGACGTGCGCTCTTCTTGGCGAACGGCAACTGCGTCGAGTTCAAGTGGAAGTTCCACGAGATGTCGCGCGGTCCCTGGAACACGGTCACCTTGGTCTTGAGCTTCTTCAGCTCGTTGATCTGGGTGCCCGAGGTTGCGCCGAAGGTGGCGATGTCGGCCTGTCCGGTGCGCACTGCGTTTGCACGCTGTGCTGCGTCACCGACGTACTTGAACGTCACGGTGCTCGCCTTGGGGAGCTTCGATCCGTCCTTGGCCTTGCGCCAGTAGTTCGGGTTGGCGACCAACACGGTGGTGTTCGGGTCGACGCCCTTCGACTTGACCATGAATGGTCCAGTACCAGCAGCGACCGTCGTTCCGCAGCTTGGGCTGAGGAGTGATGCCGACGACATGACCGTCTGGCGACCAACGCTCCACAGGTTGTACGGGAAGTTCGGACGTGGTGTGGCCAGGTTGTACTGGACCGTGTAGTCGTCGATCTTCTTGAAGAAGGCGGCCCACTTGCCGGCGATGACGGCAGACGAGTCAGCCGGCACGCGAGTGCGTGGGTTGAGTGCTGCGTTGATGCCGGCCATGTCGAGCCATGCGATTGCAGGGAGTGAACCCGCCTGACCCTTACCAGTGAATGCCCTGATCAAACCGAGGCTTGCGAGCATGTTGGTCTCGATGGTCTTCGATGTCAGCTCTTCGCCGTCGTGGAACTTGACGCCCTTGCGGAGCTTCACCGTCCACTGCTTGAAGTCTGGACTCGACGAGTAGGCCTCGGCGAGGTAGGGCACGATCTTGCCCTTGTCGTTCTGGATGGTCAGCGTCTCAAGAACGGAGTTCTTTGCCGCCACCTGGTCGACACCTGGCGAGTCCTGATTGCACCAGCCGGCGTCCGGCTCGTTGATCATGATCGTCAGGTCGTTCTTTGCGGTGGCCGAGACCGTCGCAGCACCGCTGCTCGGGACTGCGATCGTCGATGCTGCGAGTGCAACACCGAGGGCTACGGCCAGACGCTTCCCGATGTGGGAAGAACCCAGTTTCTTGTTCATCTTTTCCCCCTCTTCATCACCAGGTGGTGATGAGTTTGTTGGGTGTCAGCGTATGCCCGTCGGTGTGCTTCGTCAAGCGAGCGGACACGTGCCCACTAACTAACCGAGTGGTAAAAAAGGCTTACTTGGCTTGGATTTGGCGCAGTTGAGCCAACGGGATGTGGCAGCGCAGGAAGTGCCCTGGCTCGGCCTCGACGAGGTCCGGCTCGACGCTCGTGCACAGGTGCTCCACACCGCTGCCTGCCATCCGCGGGCAGCGTGGGTTGAGCACGCATCCCTGTGGCGGATTTGCCGGGCTTGGCACTTCGCCGCCGAGGCGCACGCGCACGCGCTGCGACCCGTCGATGGCGGGAACGCTCGAGACGAGTGCCTCGGTGTACGGGTGGTGCGGTCCGTTGAAGACCGTCTCTGCCGAACCGAGCTCCATGATCCGACCGAGATAGAGCACGGCGATGCGGTCGGAGATGTAGCGCACGACGCCGAGGTCGTGCGAGATGAACACGTAGCTCACGTTCTCCTTGTTCTGGAGATCGACGAGCAGGTTCAAGATGTTGGCCTGCACCGAGACGTCGAGTGCGGAGGTCGGCTCGTCGCAGACGACGAGTTGTGGCTTGCCGGCGAACGATCGTGCGATGGCGACGCGCTGCTTGAGACCACCCGACAACTGCGTCGGCTTCACGCTGTGCAGGATCGGATCGACGCTCATGTCATTGAGCAACACCTGGGCGGTGTCCTCGGAGTCACTGCGCGTCTTGCCGGCGAGCTTTTCGATCGCGCGTGCCACGATGCGCATCACGGTGTGACGACGATTGAGTGCCGAATCGGGATTCTGGAACACGATCTGCACCGAACCGACTTCGCTCGGGCTGCGATCGCGCAGCGTTGCGCCGAGGGTCTGTCCGTTGAGTGTGATGACCGAACCTTCGTCGGGTTGGGTGATGCCGAGGAGGTTCTTGGCGAGCGTGGTCTTGCCCGAACCAGACTCACCGACGAGACCAAGAGTCTCTCCCTTGCGAAGCGACAGTGAGACTTCGGTGAGCACGCGCACGTCGCCGGAGTCCTGGGCGAAGGTCTTGGACAACTTGGAGATGTTCAACAGTTCGCTCGACGATCCGGACGCGCCTGACTGGCCACCGGAGCGTGTGCCGTCGACGGCGCGTGGCATCGAGGCTGCCTGTTCGTGGAATGCGCAGCGCGCGCGGTGTCCGTTGGCGAGTTCGACGAAGCTCGGCGGAGTCGTGCGGCACGTGTCCTTGGCGATCGCGCAACGGTCAACGAAGACGCAACCCGGCAAGGTCGCACCGAGTGGTGGAGGCGTGCCGGGAATGGTGTCCAAGCGGTCGGTCTGCTTGTGCAATCCGCCGCGCGGAATGCAACGCAGGAGTCCCACGGTGTAGGGGTGGTTCGGCTTGTGCAGCACCTCTTCGGTCGGGCCCTCTTCGACGAGCGCACCGGCATACAGCACACCCACGCGGTCGCACATCGTGCGGATCACGCCGAGGTTGTGACTGATGAAGAGCACCGCGGTGCCGGTTTCGGCACGCAGCGCACGAACGAGGTCGAGTACTTCGGCTTCGACGGTCGCGTCAAGACCCGTCGTCGGTTCATCGAGGACGAGGAGGCGCGGATTCGACGCGAGTGCCATCGCGATGATCACGCGCTGGGCCATACCGCCAGAGAGTTGGTGCGGGTAACGCTCGAGTACCGCTTCGGCGTCGGCGATCTGCACGCGCTTGAGGGCGGTGAGCGACAACTCGCGGGCTTCATCTGCGGACTTGCCGAGGAGTTCGTACACCTCGGCGACCTGCTTGCCGACT
>JACCDL010100798.1_pt1 | contig 13991 bp, 13 predicted proteins | sample 7441931 | NCBI WGS metagenome assembly JACCDL01 (sample SAMN15323437, study PRJNA562643) | freshwater metagenome | isolation source: river surface water | place: USA:Blue River Watershed | collected 2017-08-16 | reverse complement strand
TGCGCTGCCCTCTGCGCTGCCCACTGCGACGTCGGTGCACCCCATGCATCGGTTTCCCAAAGGGGCGCACCCCGGTACCTTCCTGCATGCGCTGATGGAATGGTGTGCCAATACGGGCTTTGAGACGGTGCTCCAGACACCCGACACCTTACGACAACAGATCACCCAGCGCTGCGCTGCCATGGGTTGGGACAGCTGGGGGGAGCCGTTGTTCGACTGGGTTCAAACGCTGCTGACGACTCCCCTACCAGCGGGCTCTACCTCGATAAGCCTGGACACCGTCATCACGGCCCGGGCCGAAATGGAGTTCTGGATCGAAACGCGGCAACTCAATTTGCAAGCCTTGGACCAGGCGGTCACTCGACACACCCTGGAAGGGCGACCCCGCCCGGCGCTGGCCTGCGAAACGCTGCATGGCATGCTCAAGGGTTTCATGGACCTGGTGCTGGAACATGAGGGGCGCTATTACGTGGCGGACTACAAGTCGAACTGGCTGGGCGCTCATGACGGCGCTTACACCGCGGCCAGCATCGAAGCATCCATTCGCGCCCACCGCTATGACCTGCAATACGTGCTGTACCTCTTTGCCTTGCATCGCCTGCTGGGCTCACGCCTGCCCGACTACGACTACGACCAGCATGTGGGCGGAGCGCTGTACCTCTATGTCCGTGGCATTACCGCTCCCACGGCGGGCGTGCACTTCGACCGCCCCCCCAAAGCCTTGATGCTGGAACTGGACCGTTTATTTGCGGGCCACTCGGGAGGCGTGTCATGACACACCCGCTGGATAGCCCCCTGAGCCTGATCACGCTGCTGGACCAATGGGTGATTCGCGGTTGGCTGCGCGAGCTGGACGTGGCCCTGGTGCGCTTTCTGCACGAGGAAGTGCCGGATGCCCCCTGTGTTGTATTGCTGGCGGCAGCACTGGCCAGTCATCAACTCGGACGCGGTCATGTCTGCCTGGATCTGCGCCGCACCCTGGAGCAGCCGGCTGAGACGCTGGCCATCCCCCCCGATCGATACCAGCCCCCGGCGTTGCCAACGATCCCCCAGCCTGACGATGTCCTGAGCGGATGGACGCTGACCACCTGGTGTGGCGAACTGCAACGCGCCGACCTGGTGGACGATGGCTCGGGCCAGGCTCCCCTGGTGTTGAGTGGAGATCGGCTCTACCTGCGACGCTATTGGCACTTCGAGCGGGAAGTTGAACACGCCCTCGAAAGCCGCATGGCCCACAGCCACGCCCTGGCAGCGGCGTGGCCAGCGGATCGGATGCGATCAGCCCTGCAGCAACTGTTTCCACCGTCGGGCGAACCCGCGATGGACTGGCAAAAGATAGCCTGCGCGGTGGCTGCTCGCAGTGCCTTCAGCGTGATCACCGGTGGGCCGGGGACGGGCAAGACCACCACCGTGGTTCGACTGCTCGCGCTCTTGCAGCACCTGGCCCTGTCGCAAGCGCCGTCCCGTCCGCTGGTGATCCGCCTGGCGGCGCCCACGGGCAAGGCTGCAGCTCGCTTGAAGCAATCCATCCGGCGAGCCATTCACCAACTGCCCTCGACCCTTGGCGATGAAACCTCAATGGCTGAGCTCATTCCCAGCGATGTCACCACCTTGCACCGTCTGCTGGGTTCGCGTCCTGACTCGCGGATGTTCCGCCACGATGCCCGTCACCCCTTGACCCTGGATGTGCTGGTGATCGACGAAGCCTCGATGGTAGACCTGGACATGATGGCCGCGACGCTGCAGGCGCTGCCACCGCGGGCGCGCTTGATCCTGCTGGGCGACAAGGATCAACTGGCATCGGTCGAAGCGGGGTCGGTTCTGGGCGAACTGTGCCAACGCGCAAGCTCAGGGCACTACAGACCCGACATCGCGCAAGGCTTGCACGACCTCACCGATCAGACGATTCCCCTGAACCTGCAAGACCCACACGGTCGCCCCCTGGACCAGCACATCGTGATGCTGCGCCACAGCCACCGGTTTGACGCCAGCAGTGGCATCGGACAACTGGCCGCGGCCGTCAACGCAGGCGATGTGCGCGCCATTGAGCAGGTGCTGTCCGAAGGCCATGCAGACTTGATTGAGCACCACCTCCCCACCCTGGAAGACACGCGGCTGGATGACGTGGTGCTGGGACCCAGGCACGACAGCGAGGGGCCACAGGGGCTGGCCGGCTATCTTCACATCATGCGAACGGAACGCCCCGAGCTGAACGCCGACACCTCGGCATGGGCCAACTGGGCTCTTCAGGTGCTTGCTGCGCACGGACGTTTTCAATTGCTGTGTGCCTTGCGCAGCGGTCCTTATGGCGTGATCGGACTGAACCGGCGTCTGGAGTCCATCTTGCAGCGCCATCGCTGGATCGATCCCTCTGAGCCTTGGTATGCGGGGCGTCCCGTCATCGTCACCCGCAATGACTACGCGCTGGGGCTGATGAACGGCGATATCGGAATCACCCTGCCCTGTCCCTCGCGTCGTCGCGACACCGGCGAACTGCAATGGAGCTTGCGAGTCGCATTTCCCACGCATGATGACGCCAACCCCATCCACTGGGTGCTCCCCAGCCGACTGTCCAGCGTCGACACCGTCTATGCGCTCACCGTCCACAAGTCACAGGGGTCGGAGTTTGAGCACTGCGCCTTGTTGCTGCCCCCCGAGCGCAGTTCGGTGATCACACGCGAACTCATTTACACAGCGATCACGCGCGGCAAATCGTGGGTCACCCTGATCAGCACAGGCCATCGTCGCCTGTTGCAAGAAGCCTCGTTGCACCGGATCCAACGTTCGGGTGGACTCTTCGATCAGATCAATCTGGATTGACGTGGCGGCCTAAATCCACGACCATCGCCGTCATGGTGTCGATCGGCTGTTTTCACGCGTCATGAAGTTTCCCCTGGCCATGGCTGTTGCGGCGGTGGCGCTCGCTTCTCTGAGCGGCTGTGCCAGCCAGTCCGCCATCACCTCTTCCTCGCTGGACCCGGACCACCCGGCCTACCGGTCGCCTGAGTGCCGTCAGGCGCGTGGCAATGCCTGGATACACCAGGACCTCAAAGTGGCCCGCCTGGTGGCCAGCCCCGCCGTGGTGTGGTGGGGTGGTCCCATCACGGCCATCCCAGTCTTGCTGACCAATGTGGGTCTGAGCTATGCAGACAAACAGGACGCGTCCGAGATCGCCGCACGTTGCGGCGGTCAGCCCAGCGGTCAACTCGAGATTGCTGCTGGCACCGTCGCCGAGACCGCCTTGGGTGTGGCCGCCTCGGGGGCGGGCAGTCTGATGACCAAGGCTGTGCCCAGCAAGTGATCGGGGCGACAGCGATGGCTGGCTTGCCCAGCCAAGCTGAGGGACAATCCCACCCCATGAATCCACACACAGCACCGTTGCGCCCGAGGGGGACGTCCTGTCTCCTCAGGACTTGGCCGTTGATCGCCGGCCTGTTGGGCGTGCTGTCCGGTTGTGCCAGCGCTCCCGCCAACCTGGCGGGTGTCTCCACCAACCCAGATTCCCCGGCCCCGGCCTACCAGCCTCAACGCGGACAAATGGGCAAGGACGTGATGTGGCTGCCCACCAGCGCCAACCTGGTCAAGACCATGCTCACCGCGGCGCGGGTGACACCCGACGATCTGGTGGTCGACCTCGGGGCGGGCGACGGCATCATCCCCATCCTGGCAGCGCAGCAGTTTGGCGCGCGTGCGCTGGGCATTGAGTACAACCCCAAGCTGGCCGCCTATGCCCAACAACAGGCCGAGCGCGCCGGCGTGGCTGACCGGGCTCGCATCATCCAGGGTGACATCTTCCAGGAAAACTTCAGCGCCGCCACCGTGGTCACGATGTACCTGCTGCCCGAACTCAACCTGCAGTTGCGACCCACCCTGCTGGCCATGAAACCGGGCACACGCCTGGTCTCGCACGCGTTTGACATGGGCGACTGGGAACCCGACCAGGTGCTGGGCACCGAGCGTGAGCGTGCTTTTTTGTGGACGGTACCGGCGCAATTGGCGGGCCGCTGGAGCTTGCGCAACGACCAAGGACAGGTGCTGGGCCAGTTTGAACTGCAGCAGCGGTATCAACGTGCGGGAGGGCAGATGATGCTGGAGGGTCGCAGCCAACCCTTGCTCGGGGCGCGGATCGAGGGCCACACCTTGCGCTTTCAATACATCGGTCGCGATGAGGGATTGCACTCCCTCGCCTTGACGACTGCAGGCCCCATACTCCAGGGTGAAATGACCGTGCATGGCACCACGCAAGTGGTCCGTGCACAGCGACAACCCTGACACCTCTTCATCACTTTCCAGGAGATTTTTCATGCGGACTTTACTTGCCACCTGCTGCCTGGCGTTGGGTTTGTCGTCAGCCTGGGCTGCCGACCCGTATCCCACCAAGCCCATCACCCTCATCGTTCCGCAAGCGCCGGGGGGCGCCAATGACATCGTGGGCCGCGCCCTCGCGCAACGACTGGCCGTGGCGCTGGGTCAACCCGTGGTGGTCGAGAACAAGCCTGGCGCAGGCGGCAACGTGGGCACCGCCCTGGCCGCTCGTGCACCCAAGGACGGCTACACCCTGATGATCACCGCGCAAAGTGCGCAGACCATCAACCCCTCGCTGTATAAAAAAGTCTCGTTCGACCCCATCAAGGACTTCGAGCCCATCATGGTGGTGGCCACGGCCCCGTACCTGCTGGCCGTGAGCCCGAATTTCCCGGCCAAGAACATCAAGGAGTTGATTGCCTTGGCCAAGGCCGATCCGGGCAAGCTCACCTATGCGTCGGCAGGCAATGGCACGGTCAACCATTTGCTGGGCGAGATGCTCAAATCCACCGCCAACGTGGACATCGTGCACGTGCCCTACAAGGGCGCCGCTGCAGCGGCCACCGATGTGATCGCTGGTTTGTGCACCATGACCTTTGGCAGCTTCCCCGGCGTGATGCCCTTCGTGAAGAGCGGTCAACTGCGTGTGATTGCCGCCGCCACCGAGCAACGCACCTCACTGGCGCCTGACATGCCCACCCTGGCCGAGAGCGTGCCGGGCCTGCATGCCAATGCCTGGTACGGTCTGTTCGCCCCGGCAGGCACCCCCAAGGAAATCGTGACCCGCCTGCACCAGGAAATCACCAAGCTGCTGCAGCAACCCGAGATCAAGGAGCGCTTCAATGCGCTGGGCGCTGAAGTGACCCCCAGCACGCCCGAGCAACTCGCCGCGCTGGTGAAGTCGGACCTGACCCGCTGGGCAAAGATTGTGAAAGACTCGGGCGCTCAGCTCGACTGAGCCACTGCGATGTGCGTGTAGGCAGTCTTGATCAAGGTGCAGGCCAGTCCCTGCGCCTCGCCGCGCCGGATCATGCCACCCAAAATATGCTCATGCTCGGTGCGATGGCCCGACGCCATGTCGCGCAACATGGAGGCGGTGAACCCTGAACCCACCTGGGTCAGCTGTGCGGATGCCTTGGCGCGCACAGCGTCGGCAATCGGGAAGCCACAGCGCGCGGCCACCTCGCAGCACTCGGCATAGGCTTGCAGGTTGAGGTCATGCCCATAGGGTGTGGCCACAATCTTGCCCACCGGTGCATGAAACAAGGTGGTCATGGCCGCCAGAGACGCCAGGAACACCCACTTGTCCCACAGCGATTGCTCGATGTTTTCGCTGTACGCATGGTCAAAGGGCGTACGCGCGCATAGGTCGGTGAAGGCACGGGCGATGTCCACTTGCTCCGGGGCGCGCGGACCCACGGTGAGCATGTGCAGATCACTCAGGCGTTTGACCGATCCGGTTGGGCTGATCATGGCCGCGATGTGCGCCACGCCCCCCAGGACACGCTCGCGACCAAAGCGTTGATCCAGCACTTGCATGTGGTCCAAGCCATTGAGCAGCGGCAGGATGAAACCTCGTGATGCAGCGCCCGCCACGCTGATCAAGGTATCGTCCAGGTCATAGGCCTTGGGCGCAAACACGATCAGGTCATAGTCAGGCTGAAGTGCGGCGGCACTGACGGTGGCCACAGGCAGCGTGAAAGTCTCGCTGGGCGTCTCGATTGTCAGGCCCTCACGGTCAATCGATTGCTTGCGCTGCTCTCGCAGCAGAAACGTGATGTCCGCGCCGGCACGGATCAATTGTGCGCCGAAATAGCCACCGATGCCACCGGCACCGACCATCAAAATTTTCATGTTCAAAGTCTCCTCGCCCGAAGTGCCTGCATCTTAGGGGAGATCGCGATGTCGCGCAGACTTTCGCGTCATCGGTGCACGGCCCTTGCGTGCGAGACGCACGCCCTGCCTCCCGTTTGCGGCCATCAAGCGGTTCTGGATCGAAACTCCTGGCGCAGCAGGAACAAACCACTGGCCACGACCAGCAAGGCCCCCGTCACCACCATGAGATCGGGTATCTGATCGAACATCAACCAGCCGAAGAAAGTCATGTAGATGATTTGCTGGTACAGAAAAGGGCCTAACACCGCGGCACTGGCGTAGCGATGGGCCATGGCCGAGGCAAAGTGCCCCAATCCACCGGTGATACCCGCTGACAAAATGAACACCCACGACCAGATATCGTGCGGGGTTTGCCAGTGCCACAGGGCAAACGGGGTGAGCACCACCGTAGGCACCAGCGCAGAAATCCACTGCGTGGCCGCCGGATGATCGTCAGCACCCACACGGCGTGTGATCATGTTGAAAACGGCATAGATGATGGCATTGAGCAAACTCAGGAAGATAGCCGGATGAAACCCGTGACTGCCCGGTCGGATGATCACCAGCACACCCACAAACCCCACCGCAATCGCCACCCAACGCGACACGCTTTGCTGCTCCCCCAACCACCATACACTGATCAACGCAATCAGGATGGGGACCGAGAATTGGATGGCCCCGGTTTCAGCCAGTTGCAAATACTGCAGGGCGAAAAAATTCAGTGCCGTCATGACGGCCAACATGGAGCCGCGCAGCAGTTGCAACCTCGGATGCTTCACGCGGTACAACTGATGACCGATACGCGGCGCAAACACAGCGGCCGTGAGCACGGTATGCACCAGAAACCGCATCCAGACCACCTGCCAGACCGGAAACACCTGCACCAACCACTTGGCGCTGCTGTCGAGCACCGCGAACATCAGGGTGGTGAGGCAAATCCAGGCAATGCCGATGCGCCGAAGACGCTGGGAGGCAGGGTCGTCCAAGGGCATGACTCAGGCCGCTTGAGGCTTGATCGGCTCTTCACGTATGGGCAGGTTGAACAGCGCTGCCAGGCCGGCCAGCGCAATATCGGCCCACCACATGGCCTGGTAGTCGCCGCTCGCACTCAGCGCCACGCCCCCCAGATACGCGCCCAAAAATCCACCCACCTGATGCGACAGCAAGGTCAGACCAAACAAGGTGGAGAGATACCGCACGCCAAACAACTTGCCCACGATGGCTGCGGTGGGCGGCACCGTGGCCAGCCAGGTCAGTCCCAGTCCCACGGCAAAGACATAAAACACCCATTCGGTTTTCGGCATGGCGAGGTACCACAGCACCAACACGGCACGCGAGCCGTACATCAGCGCCAGCAAATGTTTGCTGCGGTAGCGGTTGATGCTGTTGCCCACCACCACACTGCCCACGATGTTGGCGATGCCGATAAAGGCCAGCGACCAACTGGCCACCGTAGGCGAGAGCCCGCACAAACCAATTTCCGTTGGTAAATGCGTGACCAAAAACGCAATATGAAAACCACAGGTGAAAAATCCCAGGTGCAGCAGCCAGTAACTGCGGTCGGCGAAGGCCTGGGCGATGGCCTGGCGCATGCCTCCCCCTGCGGCAGCCTCGACCCCTCCCGAGTTCGCCGCTGCCGGGCGGACGGGCACCAGCCCCAACGCCATGGGAATGGCCAACAGGGTGACCGCGGCTGAAGCCCACATGGCCCCCATCCAGCCCAGCGTCTGGATGAGTTTTTGCGTCACCGGAGCCAGCACAAACTGGCCCAGCGAACCGCCCGCATTGATCCAGCCGGATGCAGCGCCGCGCTCCTGGGGCGACAGGCGTTGCGCCGCAGCCCCGATCAACACCGAGAAACTGCACGCACCGGCCCCCGCGGCAGACAACACGCCCAAGGTGAGGGTGAGCCCCAAGGTGGAGTCCATCCAGGGTGTGAGCAGACAACCCAGGGCCATCACCAGCAAGCCGACCAGCAACACAGGACGGGCCCCCCAATGATCCGCCGCAGCGCCAGCCACCGGTTGCACAGCACCCCACACAAATTGACCGATGGCCAACGCCAGACTGATGGAGGTGATGCCAAGACCCGTCTCGGTGTTGAGCGGCCCGACAAACAAGCCGACCGATTGGCGAATGCCCATCGTGATCAACAACACGCCACCAGCCATGAGCACGGTGACCAGAACCAGGGGATTGCGCAATGCAGACATCATGCGGTCATTCTCTCGCGAATGACGCTGCTGTGCTGAACGCACGTTACGTTCCAATTCAATGCCTGTCACCTGCGTCACCCTGGAGCCGCATCGAGGCGGTGCAGATTCCCCGGGGCTGGAGTAGGATCAAACCGATGTCTCAGGTTTCCTCGATTTCCCGTTCTTCTCGTGTGGTGGTGGTGGGGGCTGGCGCGGTGGGCTGCTTTTATGGCGGCATGCTGGCGCGGCACGGCATTGATGTCACCCTCATTGCACGTCACGCGCACGTGCAGGCCATCACGACGCATGGCCTGTACATGAACTGTCAGACCTTTCAGGCGCATGTGCCCATGCATGCCACCACCGAGTTGTCGGCGGTGGCGCAGGCCGACCTGGTGCTCTTGTGCGTCAAATCGCCTGATACCGAGGCCACCGGCCTGGCGCTGCGCCCACTGCTCTCGCCCCACACGGTGGTGTTGAACTTGCAAAACGGCGTGGACAATGCCCCCACTTTGCAACGCTTGCTGCCCAACCCGGTGTTCCCGGCGGTGGTCTACGTGGCCACGGCCATGGAAGGCCCGGGAAAACTCAAACACAACGGCCGGGGTGAACTCGTGATCGGCGAGATGCACACCCCGGGGGCACTGACTGCGCCTGAGGGCCAAGGTCCGAATGCGCAACGCTTGCTGGCAGAAGTCGCCGCGCTTTTCGCCTCGGCGGGCGTGCCGTGCGATGTCTCGTCCCAGGTCAAAGACGCGCTGTGGTTCAAGTTCCTGATCAATTGCGTGGTCAACGCGGTGTCGGCCATCGGACAGATCGAATATGGCCGCATGGTGCAGGTGCCCGAGGTGCGCTCGCTGCTGGGGCAACTCACCACCGAGTTTCTGGCCGTGGCCGAGGCTGAAGGCGTGCACTTTGACCGCACCGACGTCGACGACAAGTTCGAAGGCCTGTACCGTTCGATGGCCGGTCAACGCTCGTCCACCGCGCAAGACATCGCCCGAGGCAAGCGCACCGAGATCGACCACCTCAACGGCTTGCTGACTCGACTTGGCGTGGCCCACGGCATTCCAACGCCCACCCACCAGGCCTTGTACAGCCTGATCAAATTGCTGGAGTACCGCCAGCACCCCACCACCTGACCCCTTCAACCCGCCCCCATCAGGAGACCCGCATGCTCACGCTTTATTACGCCCCTGGCGCTTGTTCACTGGCTGCTCACATCGTGATGGAAGAGGTCGGCCACCCCTATCGGCCGCACCGCATGAACCTGGGGCAAGGGGAACAAAAAACCGCCGACTACCTGCGCATCCATCCCTTAGGTCGCGTGCCGGCGCTCACCCTGGAAGACGGCACGCACCTGACCGAAAACACCGCCATCCTGCCGTATCTGGGCAAACGCTTTGGCCTGTGGCCCACTGACTTGCTGCAAGAGGTGCAGGCGTTGTCGCTGATTGGCTTTTTCGCCTCCAGCGTCCACCCGGCCAATGCACACATCGGCCGACCCGAGCGTTACACCGAGGATGCCAGTGCCTTTCCAGGTATCCAGGCCATGGGGCGCAAGACCTACGCACAGTATCTGCAACAAATCGACGCCATGCTGGCCACCCGCGAATGGATGGGCGCACACTATTCCGTGCTCGACCCGTATGCCCTGGTGTTTTACGTCTGGGGATTTCGGCGCGAGTTTCCGGTCCAGGAACTCAAGCACTTCACCGCCTTCAAGAACCGCATGCTGCAGCGTGAGGGGGTGCAAAAGGCATTTGCCGACGAGGGCATCACGCTATGAAACTCGAGATCACCAGACCCGGTGATCTCGATGAACCATTCAAATATTGAATATCAGGTAGTCTGCCATTCCTCTTCGGGGTAAGTAATTACCCTGGATTTTGGCAATTAACCATTTGGTACATTTCTGAATCATCCCTGTTCAGGAGTGCACCGCCCATGTTGACCCGACTCATTGATTGGTACTGCCAAGCCATCCGCTTTGGCATGGTGGTGGCTTTGGCGCTGATGGTCGTGCTGGTGTTCGGGAACGTGGTGCTGCGTTACGGTTTCAACACAGGCATCACCGTGTCCGAGGAGCTGTCGCGCTGGTTGTTTGTGTGGGTCACCTTCATGGGGGCCATTGTCGCCATGAAGGAAGGCACCCACCTGGGCTCTGACACCCTGGTTTCACGCCTGTCACTCGACGGCAAAAAGGTCTGCTTCGTGCTGGCACACCTCCTCATGCTGTTCGCCTGCTGGTTGCTCTTCAAGGGTTCGCTGGACCAGGTCATCATCAACCGCGAGACCACCAGTGCGGTGATGGAAATCTCCATGGCCTATTTCTATGCCTGCGGCATGGTGCTGGCTGTGTCCGGCGGCGTGATTCTGCTGCAACAACTCTGGCGCATGGCCACCGGACAACTGAGCGAGGACGAGCTGATCGGCATTCGCGAATCCGAAGAAGAGCCGGTTGATGCCCCGTCCCCGTTGAAATAAGACCTCACCAGGAACTCCTCCATGACGATAGCCGTTTTCTTAGGGGCGCTCCTGGGCGCCATGGCCCTGGGTGTGCCCATCGCCTACTCGCTCTTGCTGTGTGGTGCCGCGCTGATGTGGCACATGGGGTCGTTTGATCCGCAGATCATGGCGCTCAACGTCATCGAGGGGGCCAACAGCTTTCCGCTGCTGGCCGTGCCCTTCTTCATGCTGGCAGGCGAAGTGATGAACACCGGCGGTCTGTCGCGCCGCATTGTGGATTTCGCGATGGCACTGGTCGGCCATGTTCGCGGCGGTCTGGGGTATGTGACCATCGTCGCAGCCTGTCTGCTGTCGGCGTTGTCGGGCTCGGCGGTGGCCGATGCCGCGGCCTTGACGGCCCTGTTGCTGCCCATGATGGTCAAAGCCGGCCACAACAAAGCGCGCAGCGGAGGTCTGATCGCTGCGTGCGGGGTAATCGGCCCCATCATCCCGCCCTCCATCGGCTTTGTGATCTTTGGCGTGGCGGCCAATGTGTCCATCAGCAAGCTCTTCCTCGCCGGTATCTTCCCTGGCCTCGTGCTGAGCGCCGGCCTGTGGCTCACCTGGTGGTGGATGACGCGCCGCGAGCAGCTCGACACACCGCCACGGCGCAGTGCGGGCGAAATCTTTGCCGCCATGAAGAGTGCTGGCTGGGCCTTGATGCTGCCTGTGATCATCCTGGTGGGCTTGCGCATGGGCGTGTTCACGCCCACCGAGGCCGCCGTGGTGGCCGCCGTGTACGCGCTGTTTGTGTCCATGGTGATCTACCGTGAACTGAGCTTCAAACAGCTCTACCAGGTGTTCGAAGCAGCAGCGACCACCACCGCCGTCATCATGTTCCTGGTGGCCGCCGCCATGGTCTCGGCCTGGCTCATCACCGTGGCCAACCTGCCCGCGCAAGTCATCGAGTTGCTGCAGCCCTTGTTGGACAAACCCACGCTGCTGATGCTGGCCATCATGGTGCTGTGCATGATCGTGGGCACCGCCATGGACATGACGCCCACCATCCTGATTCTCACGCCGGTGCTGATGCCGCTGGTGAAGGCCGCCGGCATTGATCCGGTGTACTTTGGCGTGATGTTCATCATCAACAACTCCATCGGCCTGGTCACCCCGCCGGTGGGCACGGTGCTCAATGTCGTCGCAGGCGTCGGGCGCATGCGCATGGACGAGGTCACCTGGGGCGTATTGCCCTTCATGGCGGTGCAGTTCGCCGTGATGTTCCTGATGGTGTTGTTCCCGCAAATCGTGATGGTGCCCGCGCGCTGGCTGTATTGACATGAGCCATGCGGACATGCAACCGCCGTGTCTGGCGCAAATGCCTTATTTCGGCACGCGGTACAGGGCGCAAATCTTGTTGCCGGTCGGATCGCGCAAGTAGGCCAGGTACAGTTTGCCGGCCGGGCCCTCGCGGTAACCCGGCGGATCCTCGCAGGTGGTGCCGCCGTTCGCCACGCCCGCCGCATGAAAAGCATTCACCTGTTCGACAGACTGCGCCAGAAATCCGAATGTGCCGCCGTTGCCATGCGTGGCCGCCTGGCCGTTGAGGGGCGTGGTGATGGCAAAGGTGCCGGTGGGGCTGCGGTAGAAATAACGCTGGTTGTTGGCCATGCCAGGCCCGATACCCAGCGTGGCCAGCAAGGCATCATAAAATTTCCTGGAAGCCTCAAGGTCGTTGGCTCCCAGCATCACGTGACTGAACATGGATCGTCTCCGGTGGTGGTTTCAAGAAATCACAAGGTCCCTGACGCAAGACCTTCTGTCCTGATTCGTTATAGCACGTCCCGTCGGCTCGACGTGCCACCAACCCCTCTGCCGCATCACGCCCCATGACAACTCAGTCCCTCCCTGGCCCGATTGACCCCAGCCGCTGTCCGTTGTGCGGAGGGCCCAACGCCTGCGCCATGACGTGTGCAGAGCCACCGACCGGTTGCTGGTGTGTCAGCCAGACATTTTCCCCCTCGCTGCTGGCACGTGTGCCGGTTCATTCGCAACGGATGGCATGTATTTGCGCCCGATGTGTTGCCGCCGATGCGGCGCCCCCCACCACAGCACCAGACTCACCGACCTGATGCAGAAACTCAGGCGCAGCGCCCGGTGTGTGGGTGGTTCAAGACCACCGTGCAAACAGGCCTCACGCCCGCAGGTGAATCAGATTTCCAGGTTGTCGATCAACCGGGTCGACCCCAGCCGCGCGGCCCCCAGTACCACCAGATCATCCCCCGCTTGCGGCGGTTGCAAATCCTGGCGACGACGCACGGTGAGGTAGTCCGGTTGCCAACCGCGCAGGCGCAAACTGTCCATGGCACGAGCCTCCAGCGCTGGCAATTGACGGGCCAATGCGCCTGCACTCGCCAGGGCATCCCGACCCAGCATGCGCAACGCCAGCGACAGTTGCACCGCCTCGGACCGCTCTGCCTCACTCAGATACCGGTTGCGTGAACTCAAGGCCAAACCATCCTCTGCGCGGCAGGTGTCCACACCCGTGACCTCCAGGGGCAACACAAACTGCCGCACCATCTGACGCACCACCATCAACTGCTGGTAGTCTTTCTTGCCAAACACCGCCACGCCCTGCGTCTTGCCAGCAAACACGCTCATGAAGAGTTTCATCACCACGGTGGACACGCCCGTGAAAAATCCGGGGCGGAACTGGCCTTCCAACAGGTCGGCCAAGGCGGGATCGGCGTGCACCTTCACCGTCTGAGGTTCGGGATACAGATCTGCCTCGTGCGGCGCAAACAGCACGTCACAGCCTTGCGCTTCTAGCTTGGCGCAATCCGCCTCAAAAGTGCGTGGGTAGCTGTCGAAATCCTCGTGAGGAAGAAACTGCAGGCGGTTGACAAAAATGCTGGCCACGGAGCAGTCGCCCTGCTCGCGGGCTACACGAACAAGTTTCATATGCCCCTCGTGCAAATTGCCCATTGTGGGAACAAAGGCGTGACATACCGAGGAAGACAAAGCTTCACGCAAGGCTTGCGGCGTTCTGACGATGATCATCTTGAAAGGGAAAATTACTTACGCGGTCACAGGCACCGTGGGCCCTCGGCCGTCGTTCCATCGCCCCTCCAGGGCCCGCTCGATCTGAGCGGCCAGTTGCAACAGCAG
>JACCDL011366427.1_pt1 | contig 13992 bp, 21 predicted proteins | sample 7441931 | NCBI WGS metagenome assembly JACCDL01 (sample SAMN15323437, study PRJNA562643) | freshwater metagenome | isolation source: river surface water | place: USA:Blue River Watershed | collected 2017-08-16 | reverse complement strand
ATAGGAATTTAATATTGGTATCACCTCTTAAAAACCATAGGAGTTCTGTTACCATAGTTTTCCACGCCATCTTTTTTGTGGTTAGTAATGGAAACCCCTCACTCATTTTATGACGAATCTGTCTACCAAATACGGAAATAGTACCTGTACCGGTTCTATCTCCTTTCTCTACTCCGTTATCAATAATATCCTGCAATAATGTTTGATATGATTTATCTATGTTATTCATCATCTCGTCTCATTAATAAATTATGAAATGGTGTCCACAAACAATACACCCCAACTGCTTCCAAAAAATTTAATTTTGGAAAATTAGGAACGATTTGAGTAACATATGATAATGCCAACCCAATGGTAGCTGTAACGAATGTAACATATAAAATTAATTTCAATCTTTCGTTTTTGTTCATTTTATTTTGTTTAATTGTAACAAATATAATGAAAAAATGTTACATTACCAAATAAAAAAGGGAGAATTTCTTCTCCCTCTTTTTATGCTAATAAATGATAATATTCTTTAAAGTGTTTGATACGGTCTGGCAATCCAATTGTCCCACCATTTACTCTTTTAGTAATAGATGTTACAACCGCATCGGTTGAACCACCATCTGCTAATTTATTCAATCCATTTTTAGACCAGAACCATGCTGCTGATAATAAAGAGTATTTTGATGATACTATATCTGGATTTGATGCTATATCTTCACCAATTGCTTTACCGAATTGAGTGTAGTTATCTCTACCTGTCAATTGAATATATCCTCTTCCTCTGAATTTGTAGCCATCACCGCTTGCCTCATCTCCATTCAACATACGATTTGCATAAACTTTGTTAGCAATCTTTTGTGGATTTCTTTGATATGCATTAGCAATAGCTTCAGTTGGGAAATATTTCTTGAATATACCCATTAGACCTTTTGCTGAATAGTTTAGATTTTCTTGTGTTACTCTGAATCCACCACTCTCATGTCCACATTGTGCTAAAAAGTGCGCCAATCTCAATGGAGTGTTGATTTGGAACTTAGCTGCCGTATCAGGAATCATAGCGATTACTACATCAGGAATATGTCCCTTTAATTTATCCAATTTTAATCCACCTACTGGTGCTATTGGTGCCGATGGCTGGGGAGTTGGTGCCGATTGCCCCATTATCATTTCCCAAGTTTTTGGACCAACAATACCATCAGCGGTTAATCCGTGTTTAGATTGAAATTCTTTTACTGCTGCTTCGGTTTTTGGACCAAAGTTAGTTACCGCAGGAGAAATTCCTAACTTCTCTTGCATCAATTTTACGTTCTCGTTGTTATCTCCTTTTTTAAGTAGCATAGTGTTATTATTTAATATTTGGTTACAACTTTATAATCAAGTATAGATATTGGTTGAACTATGATTTCGTTCCATAAAGATGTTTTATTTTCTTTACATTCTGCCCAATTTCTACAAAGATTGTTCTCATTATCAGGGTAAGAGAATCTAAATAAGTTAGCTGCTCTATTTCCTTTATCAGTTGCGAATGATTTTACATCCGATTGAAAAGCGGCTACCAACCTACCTTTTAGTTTAACCAAAACATTACTTTCAGGTCTAAAAAACTCCTTTTGTTGTACAGTGAAAGTTGATAACGCATAAGTGTAACCCGATTGTAAACTATCTACTAAATTTTTCATACCTTCCGGTGATGTCCAATGCATAGTTACAACCTCTATATTAGTATCATTATAAGTATCTTCGGTAAATTGTTTATCCAATAAGATATATGGTTCTATTGCTCCTCTACTTTGAAAAAATGCAATCTTATCGTTTTCTATATTAACAATGTATTCTGCGAACTCATCAGTTAATCCCCAAACTCTATGGTTTATGAAATCTTCAATGAAATCTAATACATTTTTTTTTGTAAGGTCTGAATATAATTCGGTTTCTATGTATAATTGGTATCCAAAGTATTTGTTGATTAATCCAACCAATTCCGCATTATCATCAACTATACCACCTCTAACATCATATCCCTGCTTTTGTAGTTTAAGAAACTCATTGGCAATGGCTTCCCACTCACTAATAGTGTGAAAAGTTGCTTCTGGTTTCTGATATCCTCTAACTGGGTACATATTATTATCCTTTTGCTCCGGTATCTGCAGCTTTTGCTCTAATGCCTATTTCTTCTGCGAATTTGTTTGAACGTTTTACTAACGGAACAATTGGTTCATCAATAACTCTGATATTCATAGGTATTGCTTTATCGGGATGAGATGCGTTATGTGCAACTACTGCTGCCCATCTATGGTGCCCATCTAATACATATCCATCATTGGAAACATATATAGGTGCCGTTATTTTCTCATACGCAGGATGATTAGGGTCATCTAATACTTTACTCATTCCCGCAACTTTAACCCCTACAAGCTCACTTTGTGTTGCTTTTAATTTATCAGGTGATATTGATATTGGTTGTGATACATTAATACCTTGCTTCTCCAACATTTTCTTAAAAAATTCTTCAGTATCGGCTTCTCCATTTGAATCCTTCGGAAGTTTATCAGCAGGTGAACCTGGTTCAGGTGTTCCTTTGAATTGTGGCATATCTTCACGAGCTATACCTTTGTTACCATCACAATATAAGTTAGTACCTGGAATTGAAACCTGGCATAAATTGAAATTAGGTGCTTTTTCACCCTTCTCTTTTGCTTGATTACCTAATTCTGCTAATTTATCTACGATTGTAGAAATTTGTTGTCTTTCGATTGGAGAAACTTGTGATAGGGATTTGTTTGAGAAATCAGCATTTGGCATTAAATCCTTTAATTTAGGGATGCCACTACTTTTTTCAGCCGATGATTTGAAATCACTACCTCCTAATTTTTGTCCCTTTGGAGTTTGCTTTTGGGGTTGTTGAGTTGGAGTAGATGGTTTTTCTCCCTTTGGAAGTTGTCCGCCATTTGCTGCCTTAGCTTTATCAACTTCAGCAGGAGTAGGTTTGTCGTGTTTAGATGGGTCAAAATTTTTAACCACATAAACGTTACCCGTTTTTTTGTTCTTTACAACATCTTCCTCCGTTAATAGCGATTTTAACTTTATCATTTTATCTACCTTGTCCTCTGTATTTCTTTGGTTTTTCTTCTTTTGGACCATAACTTTTCTTTCCAGAACCGGGTCCTTGTCTCCTTTTACCAAAGGATACTTTTTTGGCTTCTTTAGAAGAGCCACCTCTAGTTGATTTTGCCATGTAAAAATTTGGTTATTCTCTGATTAATTGATTTATTTCTTTACAGCCGGCTTTCTACCTTTTCTTTCGCCAGTTTTTGTTGTAGCTGCTTTTACAACATCTTTAGATTGCTTAACAACTTCTTTTGCTGCATTTGCTACATCTTTAACTTCAGCTACTACTTTTTTAGCTCTGGCTTTGGTTTCTTCTACAACTTCTTTAACTTCCTCAACTTTTTCTTCCAAAGCATCAGGAATGTTATTGTTGTTTGCATCTTTGATTTTACCTTTTTTCATAAGGAGAAAAGTTACTCCACCAGCCAATGCCAATAAAATAACTACAATTTGAAATGTACTCATTGTTTTTGATTTTAGTTAAACATTTATTGTCTTTAGTAAATATAAATATAAAAAAAATTACTTAAATGTATATCCATAAAATTGATAATTTTTATGAATAGATTCTTCATCTCCCAAAGATATTGCTTCGGCTTCATCTCTATAAATTGCATCCACCGGACATTCGGGAATACAAGCACCACAATTAATGCACATTTCTGGGTCTATAAATAATTGTTTATCGAAAAGTTCTTCTGTACTCATTGTACGAACTTCATCTCCTCGTCTATCAATGTAAATAGGCCCATTAATACAATCAACAGGGCATACATTAACACATGCGGTATCTACGCATCCTACGCAAGATTTTCCAATTATAAAACTCATATATTATTTTTTTAATAACCAAGAAGATGATTGAATCTTATCACCTAACCCAAATATCATTTCAATACCAAGTCTATTACACATTTCTTTTTCTCCAATGGTTTCTGCGGTTTGGTCTCCTCCATTAGTAAATATTATTTTATCAAATTTATCTCTATACATATTATGCAACATATGAAGTGTTTTGTTGCACATTCTATCGTTATCAATTGCTATATAAGCTTTATCAACGGGTTTTAATGTTTCTATAACAAGCTTTCTTTCACGTTCACTCATAAATTCTTTAGAACCTTTTAATTCTCTTTGGATATCGTTATTAACAATAACAAAGAGTTGGTCTCCCAACTCTTTGCTTCTGTTTAAATATTCGATATGTCCCTTATGAACGGGATTGAAATAACCACTTGCTATTACTAATGTTTTAGTCTTCGCCATAAAGTGAAAATCTTTTTAATGGAATTTCAACTTCTTCTTCTCTAATAATTTCCACTGTACCCTTACGTGCTTCAATATAAAAATTGGTATCACCATTTTGCTGAAACCAAGCTTCCAATGCATCAGTTAGGGATGGATAAATATTTTTACCACCATCAGCAAATACCCATCTATCACCCGGTGGAACTCTTTTAAGAATAAGTTCTTTTTCCTGCTTTATTTGAGTATCCATAATTAAAATACTTCTAAAATTTTAGTTTCAGATACCTTTACTACTTCATATTCAAGGTTCACGCCTTCTGCTACAAATTTCTTAACTAATTTAGCTTCTGCTTCGGTTACCGATAATGCATCAACTAAATAGTTTTCTCTGTTCTTTTTTACTTTACCTTTTGCATCTTCTACTTCTACTGCAACTAATACTGAATAATACTTTGCCATAACTTTTGTTTTTAAATTAATTATTTTGTTTATTGTTACAAATATACAATTATTTTTCTAAATTACCAAACAAAAATGGAGGAATTTCTCCCTCCATTTAAGTTTAATTTTATTTTTGATTAGAATCTAATCTTCGCAGAGAAGTTAAAGTTTCTACCAAATCCAGGGAATCCATATGCCATTCCGCCTTTTCCATTATCTTGTGCATCTGACCAGAAGAATTCATCGGTTAAGTTAAATCCTTGTACAGCCAATGATAATGATTTACCAAATACCTTTGTATCATAACCAACTCTCGCATCCAAAGTTCCATAAGAAGGAATTTCCCAAGAATCAATTTTGTTTTCAGGTTTTGTTTTTGCAGATGGGTCAAAGTTTGCATAGAATCTATCGTTGTACACATAAGTTGCACCTACATAGAATTTCTTTGTTATTTGATATCTACCTTGTAAACCAAATTGTGATTGAGGAGCATCACCAACATGAACACCATCAACATAAGATTTAACGGTAACTTGTTGTGTTGGGTCGATTTCGGAATAAACTGTTGCCTCAACATCACCCTTCCATTTCCAATCACCAATTGAAATGATACCACCTAAATCCAATTTAGGAGTAGGTTTAGTATTAAACTCTAATTCGATACCTTTGTGAACAGCGTTTGCACCACTCATTAATGCTCTTGTTAAAGTTCCATTTGGACCGGTAATATTTCCTGAAAGTAAAGATTTATCTCTCCATTCAGTATTGTAAACATTTAATTTAAATGCTGCATTCTTAAGTCTATATCCATATCCAGCTTCGAATGATAACGCTTTTTCGTTCAATAAGTTTTGAACTACATCGTTACTATTATTTACGAATACGAATGAGAAGAATGGTGCTCTACTGAAAGTACCAATGTTAGCATAAACATTTGATTTTTCAGAAAGGTTGTAGTTAGCACCTGCTTTTGCAGAATAACCTGTGATATTCACAATATCTGACATTTCTGAACGAGATGTGTTTCTATATAAGAATCTCTCTACTCTTTGATTTGATGTTGTGTTTAAAGCACCGGTAATAAATGCAGAAAGATTATCTTTAGAATATTCAATCTGTCCAAATCCACCCAAATACTTAACTAAACCATCATTATCATAAGCAACTCTTTGGTCAGCCGGTACAACATGGAATGGATTTAAGAAATCAGATGCGTATGGGTGTAATCCTACTAATCCATTTGTTCTATCTGAATATTGTGTACCTCCTAATAAATCTCTAACTTCTCTAAAGTGTTCACCCTTATAAGAACGAGCATCAACACCTAAAGTAATATCGATATTATCGGTAAGTTCGTGATTCAATGTAGAAAGAACTCCTAACCAATAGTGGTTATTTACAGAGTTACGAGCAGCGTACTTAACACCACCAAACGAAGCAGTTGGGTTAGCTACGTTATAGTTGTATGCATCTTGAATTTTCAATAATCCATCAGTACCATATCCATAAGAAGAACCTAATCTACCAGAACCTCCACCATGTCCAATTGAATAATAAACTGAAGAATTCAATTGTGTTTTTGGTGAAATATCCCAATAATGGTTTAATGCAAATTGTGGTTTGTGATAATAGTTTACTCTATCGTTGAATAAAGTACCATCAGCGAAATAACCAATATCCTTATTATATTTTATTCCATACTTATCAACTTCCGCTTGAGTTAAACCAGTTGAACGTTGTCCGTGTTGTTGTGGAGCACCGATTCCGGTTAATACCAATTTATGGTTTTCACCCAATTTTTTAGAAAGAGAAAGGAAATAAGAATAACCATCAATCCAAGTTCCGTTTACATATGAATTACCTGTTGTGCGAGATAATACAGTTGTAAAAGCCCAACCCTTTTGTGATAATCCTGTTGAAGCGTATGCGGTTAATTTTTGTTGACCATAATCAGTTGTTTGGTATTGAACTGAAGCACCTGCTTTTGCATCAGTAGATTTAGTAATGATGTTCATTGTACCACCCACAGAGTTGATTGCTAGTTTAGAAGCACCCAAACCTCTTTGTACTTGAATTTGTGATACTGCATCACCTAAACCAGCCCAGTTAGACCAATAAACCCATCCGTTTTCCATATCATTAACGGGAATACCATTAATCAATACTGCTACGTTTCTTTGGTCAAAACCTCTAATGTTGATGCGAGAATCACCAACACCACCACCGGTTTTAGTTGCATAAACACCTGGAGTTACTTTAAGAACTTCGGGTAATTCAACCGAACCTCCATAAGTTTCTTCAATTTGTTTTGCCTTAACAGTTGAAACTGCTACTGGTGTTTTTCTGTCGATTACAACACCTGCAATAACTGTTACTTCTTTCAATGTGTTATCAGAAGATTTTAATAAAACGAATCCTTTAATATCACCTACTTTAATTTCCTTTGTTTGATATCCCAAATAAGAAATAATTAAAACATCTTCAGCTTTTACATCAAAACTGAATGAACCATCCAAATTTGTGATAGTTCCGTGGTTTACACTTCCTTTGTGAAGAATGTTAGCTCCAACTAAAGGTTCTTTTGTTGTTTCATCAACAACTTTTCCTGTAATTTGTCCAAACATTGTCATTGACAACATCATAAACGAAATTAGTAGAAATCCTGCTTTTTTCATAATTGTTTTGTTTTGTGAATAATAATTGTTAAATTGATAAATAAAAAATGGGATACACTCTCATGTATCCCATAGGGTTTACTTTTTAGTTTCCTCAACCGAAGCCTGTCTATAATCGGTAACCAACTTTTTCAAGTCACCAATCGCTGTTCGTGCATTCTTTTGAGATACTTTCGTTGTTTTGTTATGCTCTTCTACAAATGTATTCCATAATTTACTCATTTGTTCGAACAATTCTTGCTTTTTAGCCATAATTTAAATTTTTAATTAAACAAATATAGGAAGTTTTTTTAAAATTACCAAATTTATCTTCCTCTTCTCCTTTTCAGCTCCATTTCCTTTAGATACTTCGCTGTATATTTATTCTCAACTGAAATTGGTCCGTTTGGTTGTTTGTTTAAATCATACTTCCAAATAGAAACACAATCTTCATCTTCGAATACATATTCAAATTTTTTAGGTTTTTCCGTTTTACTAATGTTTTCTTTAGTATTTTTCTTAATCATAGCAATTTGTTAATATTAAACTGCAAAGGATTCTCCACATCCACAAGTGCGACTTGCGTTTGGATTTATAAACTGAAATCCCTTACCATTAAGGCCATCAGAAAAATCCAATTCAGTTCCGAAAAGATATAATAACGATTTATTATCTACTAATATTTTCACACCCTTATCTTCAGCAAGTGTATCACTTGGATGTTGTTCGGTATCAAACGAAAGGTCATATGATAGCCCACTACATCCACCACCTTTAACAGACACTCTTACGAATGGAGTTTGAAATCCACTTTCTTCAATGAGTGATGTTAATTTTTTTGCTGCTGATTCTGATACTGTAATCATAATAATTCATATTACATCATTGGTGGCATTTGCATTTGTGGTGCCGATTCCTTTTCCGATTTCTTTTCAGCTACAACACATTCGGTTGTAAGTAATAATCCAGCTACCGATGCTGCGTTTTCCAATGCTAAACGAGTTACTTTTGTTGGGTCGATAATACCTGCATCAATCATATCCACATATTCATCGGTTCTCGCATTGAATCCAAAGTTTCCACCCATTTCGATTACTTTGTTAATGATTACATCTGGCGAACCTCCAGCGTTTGATACAATTGTTCTGAATGGCGATTCAATTGCTTTCTTAACAATATCTGCTCCCAATTGTTGGTCAGCGTTTTCTAATTTGGTAATGAAGCCTGTATTAACTAATACATCAGCTGCTTTTACTAAAGCGATACCACCACCAATAACAATACCTTCCTCAACTGCGGCACGAGTAGCGTGAAGTGCATCATCAACTCTATCTTTTTTCTCTTTTAATTCGGTTTCAGTTGATGCTCCGATATAGATAATTGCTACACCTCCACTCAATTTAGCCAAACGTTCTTGCATTTTTTCTTTATCGTAATCCGATGTGCTCTTTTCAATTTGAGCTTTGATTACATCGATGCGAGCTTTGATTTCTTCAGTAGTTCCACCTCCATTAATAATGGTAGTTGTATCTTTATCGATATTAATTTTTTCAGCTACACCACACATTTTGATGGTTGCTTTTTCTAAAGTTAATCCACTCTCTTCACTAATTACAGTTCCACCAGTTAGAATAGCGATATCCTCTAACATTTCTTTACGTCTATCACCAAATGCAGGTGCTTTAACAGCTGCTACTTTAAGTGAACCTCTCATTTTGTTTACTACCAATGTAGCAAGAGCTTCACCTTCAATATCTTCAGCGATAATCAATAAAGGTTTGTTTGTTTGAGCTACCGATTCTAAAATACCAATGATATCTTTCATAGAGCTAATTCTCTTATCATACAAAAGTATGTAAGGTTTATCTAATTCAGATTCCATCTTTTCTTGATTGGTTACAAAATAAGGTGATAGGTAACCTCTATCGAATTGCATACCTTCCACAGTCTTAACTTCGGTTTGTGTACCCTTAGCTTCTTCAACAGTGATTACGCCATCCTTACCCACTTTCTCCATAGCATCAGCCAACATCTTTCCGATTTCGTTATCGTTGTTTGCTGAAATAGTGGCAACCTGCTCAATCTCTTTGCTTGTGTTAATCTTTTTAGATGTAGATTTCAATTCATCTACTACTGCCGTAACTGCTTTATCAATACCACGCTTTAAATCCATTGGATTAGCGCCGGCAGTTACCATCTTAATACCATCCGAAAAAATAGCTTGGGTTAATACAGTAGCCGTTGTTGTTCCATCGCCTGCTAAATCAGCAGTTTTGGAAGCAACCTCTTTTACTAATTGAGCGCCCATATTTTCTACGGCATCTTCTAATTCAATTTCTTTGGCTACCGATACACCGTCTTTTGTAATGTGTGGTGAACCAAATGATTTACCAATGATTACATTTCTACCTTTCGGACCTAATGTAACCTTAACTGCGTTAGCTAATGAATCTACGCCCGATTTTAACTTTACTCTCGCATCGTTTTCAAATAACAATTGTTTTGCCATAATTTAATTTAATTTTTATTTATTTTTGTTTATTGTTACAAATATAAGAAAAATTATCCAATTTGCCAAGTCCTTATACCAAATTTATTCCAAGTAAATGATTGATGGTATCCCATATTCAAATTATCTAATTCTTTAATCACATTATATTTTGTATTATTTGGACAATAAAAGAACATAAATCCACCGCCACCTGCTCCACTTATCTTCCCACCCGTTGCCCCGGCTTTTAGTGCCGTTTCATATAATAATTCTATTTCAGGTGTACTGATTCCCTTTGCTAACATTTTCTTTTGCTGAAATCCGTAATCCAATATTTCACCCAAATCATCAATGTTTCCTTTAATAAGGCAATCTTTAATCATTTTAGCTTGCTCTACTAATGCGTGGAGTGATAATACTGATGTTTTATTTTTATCCTTCATCTTTTGAACTTGTTCGGTTAATACATCCGAACTGTTACGTGTGAAGTTAGTAAAATATAATACAATGTTATTTTCCAATTCATCTTGTACACTATCTTTAATACGAAGTGGATTCACTATAACATCATCTCCTTTGAATTCCATATAATTAAATCCACCAAATGCTGCTGCGTATTGGTCTTGCTTTCCGCCATTTTCTTCCAATTCAACTCTTTCAATTTGAATTGCCATTTCTGCGATATCATATTCACCCAATGGTAAATTAAATAATTCGGTGTAAACTCCAATAAGAGAAACTATAAGAGTAGAGGAAGTTCCTAATCCACTTCCGGTTGGAACATCTTGCCAAGTTACAATATCATATCCAAATGGTTCTAGTCCAAATCTTTTACAAATGTGATTATGAGTTGCTTTAAAGAGCTTTAATCCGTATGAACAATCTAATCCACTATCGAATTCATGCTCCTCATATTCGTTCTTATTTACCCATTTAAATGTAACTTTCGTATCATCTCTTAATTGTAATGATGTATGTGTAAACAATCTAATAGTTGTATTAATTACTGCACCCGTATGGTGTTTACAATATTCTGGCATATCCGTACCACCACCACCAAAACTAATTCTAAATGGAACTTTACTCCTGATTATCTTCTTCATATTCATCTACTTGTTTTCTGAATAATGGGATTTTTTTAATTTTAATTCTATTATCTCCTGCTAATAGAAAATAGCAATTATAGCATAAAGCTCTAACATTATCTATATGTCTATTATCGATATCCCCATCTAAAAAATCCAAAATGATTGGAGCTTTATTATCAGTTAATCTCCTTTCAGAATATCCACAACAACTACATACTTCAGGAACAATTCCACTTTGAAATAATTTATTTTTATATTTCCAAAGAGGAAGATGATTATGTTTACCTTCCAATAATTCTTCTACCGGATATTTTCTTTTTCTTGCTGCAAATGCTCTTTTTATTCCTATTCCATATGGATTTTTCAAATCTTCAAAAATACCATACATCTTTGCATACTTCTTATATGTGTTATATGATATTCCGAGATTTCTAGCTGCTTCAAAAGCCGATTCGGATATTTCTTGCGCGGCTTTGATTTGAGATTCTAATATAGGCTTTGCACCCAAACCTCTTTTAGTTATACTTTGTTTGATATTTGGAAAAAATTCCTCGTGTGTATTTTCTTGCTCCATAACAAATTATTTTGATATACAAATAAATATATGAAAATAATTTTTCTATACAATAAGTTTGATTAATTTTGAAAAAGTATCATCAGGAGATGCCGATGTATCTAAATTTACAAAAAATTCTATTGGTGATTCATAATCCAATGCAAATTTATCTTCTCTACCTCTCATCTTTTTAGTATGACAATAGATTTCTTGTACCTTACATTCGGATTTTAATTTTTCTCTCAACTCTCTATAAGGTGATACTAAACTGATGACAACATCGTTACCACAATTATCTAAATATTTTGCGATATCAAATGCTTTGGTGATATTTCTATATCTACCTTCCTTTGTATAATCTGTATTTGGGAATAATTCTCTCAATTGGTCTCCATCTATGTGGAATACGGATTTACGCCAATTTTTCTTATCGGTTTGTAACCAAAATTGTAACTTTTTAGCCAAAGTAGTTTTACCACTACCAGGTTGACCTGTAAAAAGGTATATCATAACTTATTTCTTTTTTAATGCGAATTGTGCCGCTTTGTATGCTTTTGTATCTTTTTCGTATCCTAATGCTGTTTTTAATTTAATCATTTTACCTGTTTCTGGATTCTTAATTTTCTTTTCTAAATCGTTTTTTGGTAAAAGATTTTTTAATTTCATATCATTATTAGCCATAGGTTTACTTTTTATAAAATCTTTTTCTTTTTTATTACCATCAGTATCATCTACTTTTGGTACTGCCGGTATATCGTGCTGAACATGTCTTACTTTTAAAGATATGTTTGGATATTTTTTTGATAATCCTTTAACCGCTGTTACATTTTTATGAGAATCATCTATAAAGAAAACATCTTTAACACCATCTTTTATCTTATCTTCAATCCATTTTGCTTTATCTTCTGCATTATTTGATGCTAAAGCTACAACGTATATATCTTTTAATCCAATATCTTCCAAATAATCTTTAACAGGTTTATATGATGCTCTTGCTGTAAGTATGACTACATCGGAATTACCAACTCTCATAATATTTTTTAATAATCGAGTTACACCTTTTATTTCCTGCGGTCTTTTTACACTTTCAAAATCAGAAAAATCAAATTGGTCACCTTCCTTTGGTTCATATATTGCATATTCACCAGGTGTTAATTTTGATTTTTTACCATCTTTATGTGTTATGTATATGTGGGATTTTGTTTTAACTAATGTATCATCAAAGTCAAATACTCTTAATTTTTCAGATTTGGCTTCATTTATTGGGGAAAATGCAAAAGCATTGATGTTGGAATATACTTTTCCAAATTCTACTTTCATCCCATTCCATATAGCCGATGAAAAATTATTACCCATTAATTATTCCTTTTTTTGCTTTTGGTAAAGCTTTTTCTAACTTATCGTTTTCTTTGGTAAGAAACTCTACTTTAACACTCAACGCTGCAACTTGCTTAGTCAAATCTAAAATCATTATACGCATTTCATCTTTTTCTTTAGATGATTGAGCAAGTAATGCTTCTAATTTTGCAATACGGTCTTTACAATCGTGTCTGATAAAATCATCATCTTTTTCTTTCTTTTGAGCTCTTTTCTCATAGTAACGAAAAGCGGATGCTCCACCCAATACAGTCACTGCTGTAATTAATACTGAATAAATATTTTCCATAATTTAATCCATTACACCAACTGCGATATCGCCTACTACGAAATCTGGTTTGGTTGCATATTTTTTATTAATAATTCCTAATCTACTACTACCATTTTGTACAACATAAATTGGCATTGGAGATGTTGCGAATATATATCTCATACCAATCTTCTTCAATTGAGAACCAACGCTCATAAATGAGGAAGCAGCTTCAACTGCGGATTTTACTTTATCTAATTCAGATTTTGAAAATCCTTCGTTTAATTTTGGCTCCCTTACACCATCATCTCCATCCATTGCGTCGTGAACTGAATTTAGATTTTCTAAAGCAATTGTTATTTGTGAGTACATCCAAGAATCCAAATCTTGTCCTTCTTTCATTCTGCTTTCAATCATATTGGCATAATCTGCAATTCTTTCTAAATCACCCATTGCCATCTCTTTTAATCCGGTGATAGTTTCTTCTGAAGAATTTTCATCACCTTCATTGATTCTACTTCTAAGCAATTCGGTCATTTTATTAAATACCTGCTCACCTTCATCTTTGCCTAATCGATATGCTCCTCCCAATTTTTCGTATATTTGGATTTTATGCTTCATCGGTAATTTTTTTTCCGATAATTTTTTCCAAATTTTAGGATGTGTTACTTCAAATTTCATATTAAATCTTTTTGTATATACCCATATAAATATTGAAAAAATTCAGAATGTCCAAATTTTGAGAAGTGTCTATCACTATTTTTCTGCCACCATTCGGTTTTTTTATCTAT
>JACCDL010008960.1_pt1 | contig 13992 bp, 13 predicted proteins | sample 7441931 | NCBI WGS metagenome assembly JACCDL01 (sample SAMN15323437, study PRJNA562643) | freshwater metagenome | isolation source: river surface water | place: USA:Blue River Watershed | collected 2017-08-16 | reverse complement strand
TTTTAATTTTTTTACTAACTAAAGATTAGAAAAGTGACCTAAATGGGCCCTTATGCATCGAATGGATTAAATATTAGCTATTAAAGCTTTAAATATTTCAATAGTTGCTAGATAAAAAATAAACTATTACAGATTTAGCAAAAACTACAAAAGCTTTCAGTCATTAATAGGCTTAATATTATGACCAAAAGCACTTGTAAGTTTTCTCAATTTTTAGTTAGGAATTTCACTCAATACCCTCTCAACTATCCAAGTTGACTTGTACCATTTATCAACCTGTTCGGCCATTAAGTAGTCTTCTAGATTAGGTGCTTGAACGTTTTCTGCACTCTCCGAATGATATTTTTGCTCAAACTTTTGAATTCCTGTTTTCTCCCACCAATCATAAAATTCATCACACGGAAATTCTTCAATTTGAATACTCTCAAAATTTGTGATTACTAATTCCCTGAAACGATCGATTTGTTCTGATTTTGTAAATGGGTTGTTTTTTAATACTTCGGTAAATACCAATGCGATTTCTGTTATTGTTTCCATAATAATTAATAAACAATTATAGTTTGCCAACTTTATGGTAAAATATAACCTAGTATACTTTGAAAGTAAATGGTATTTTTTAATTTTTTTACTAACTAAAGATTATAAGCAAAATGAGCCACCAGTTTCGAATACTAAACTGCACTTTTAAAGAAAAGGAATCTTTATATTATAAGCACATAATGCTTTTCAGTCAATTCGGTACGCAGTATTCTTGTAAGTAAAAGCTTTAGATTAGATGAAATACTTCAAATAATATAATTTTAATAAAGAATAAATCTTTTTTATAAAAAGCGAAGCCCATAAATAAATATGTTCAATTATTTGACTTTGTCATATTTTTTCCTTAGCTTTTTTCTTATACTAATTACTAATAACTATAATACTAATTTCTAAGTACTAAATTCTATAATACTGATTACTATATTCTAGTTGCAAATTCAACACAAAGCATTATTTAGTTAAAGGAAGGAAGTTCCAATTAACTTAGTGATACCGTTAAAATACAAAAACCCACCAATTGGTGGGTTTTTTTTACTCAAAACAATATAATCTCCTAATGACTTACTCCTTTACTTCCCAAAACATTAGTGAAGGTCTTTATTATAATCTCAATATCAAAAAGTATAGATCTTTTGTACAAATATTCTTGTTCTAATTGAACCTTCTTTTCTATTGAGATATCATCTCTCCCATTAATCTGCGCCCAGCCAGTAATACCTGGTTTTAACCTCTCAACTCCTGTTGCAACCCTTAAAGCCATTAAATCATCTTGATTATATAATGCGGGTCTCGGCCCAACAAATACCATTTCACCTTTGATGATATTAAGTAGGTTAGGTAATTCGTCCAAACTCAATTTCCGCAATAAAGCTCCTATTCGCAACAAATAGGATTCAGGATTTTCTAATAAATGCGTTGCGACATTAGGCGTATTCTTCTTCATGCTTCTAAACTTGTATATGTTGAAGAAAGTATAATTTATACCAACTCTTTTTTGCTTGAAGAATATTGGCGATCCGTCTTCTAAGAAGATAGCAAATGCCACAGCAATAAAAACAGGTGATAAAATAATCAATATAATAAACGCAAAAAAACGACTGAACATCTTAATTTAGTAATAAAATAAATTTTCAATATATCAGATTCACATGAAAACTAATTACTTTTTTAAAGTCAAAAGTTTGTAATTATTATCTGGAAGTTGATGGTTAATATAAGTTTTATATAAGCTATCAATGTTTTGACTTATTTCACGGTCTCTATAATAATTAAGATCCCCAGTAAATAAAAATAAATCATATTTTCTACTTTTTATAGCAACTTTAACTTTAGACATATCATAGGAAGGGATATTGTTAAAATGGCCAAGTGTATTGGCCTCCGTTATGATATTCATGCCTGCAGATTTAGCAATAATATATGTTGAACCGTCAACAAAAGCATTCTCATCCTTAAACTCAGATTCTAAAATATTAATGATTTCAAAATCTTTTTTCACTTTTTGAATATACTCAAACGTTCCTCTTCCTGACAATAATAAAAATCGAAATAATAGGAATGATAAAATACAAATAACGGACAAATCGATTTTTTTTATAAATTCGAATAACTTGCTTAATGAAAGCACAGAAAAAGGCATGAAAACAATTAGCCCCACTTCAACGTTACCAACATTTCCACCTAGTTTTCCACCAGAAAGAACTGCAAATCCAAGCCACAAAAAACAGAAAAGTAAATATTTTATCTCAATTAACTTTTTATTCTTGTAATTAAAAAGCAAAAAATAAATTATCAAGGTGCCAATAAAAAATAAATTATCAAATACAGATTCTATTAAAAATATCATCAAACTAATCAAATCAAACGGATGCTGACTCATAGATTTAATTGTAAAAAAATATAAATTTTCCGTGCTGAATACTAAATAAAGACTAGATATACCAATAAGAAAGTAGGAAAATAAAATATAAATACGATGCTTCAATGCAATATCATTTTTGATAATAATGAGTAAAAAAGTTAATATATATATTATAAATGAAGTTTGTTTGAAAAAAGATGTTATAAATAATAAAAGTCCAATAATCAAATAATCAACCAGGTGTAATTTTTTTTTACCCTCAATTAACAAAAAGATAAATAATCCTGAAACAAGTATTACGGTATCTGGCTTAAACTCCAGCATGTAAGACTTATATTGAGAGAAATGAGTTATATATAAAATAGCCAATATACTCCAAATAAATGATTTATGAATATTTGGATATAGGTAATGAGTTAATCTATATATTAAAACAAAAAAAACTAGCCCAAAAAGAATAGCTGTAAATAACATAACCCCATTATTTAAGTAAACATCCTTAAATCCAATAGTACTATAAAAAAAAGATAAATATCCCACTCCTGGAAAGTACGGTGATGTTGGAAAGAACAAATCAGACATCCCGTTTGCATATATGTTTTGACCCTTTAATAATCTTTGAGCAAAATCAATTTGTTCATTTAAATCCCAACCCCCGCCAATTTTTAATGCTTCCAAAAGCAAAAATAGAAAATAGAAAATTATTAAAAGCTTAGATAAACTAAGTGTTATTTTCTGATTGTCATTAAAAATATTCATGTAATTGATTGTTTATAATTAAAGAGCTCACTAAATGTGTTGGCTTGAACTAAATTTTAACTTTGAACTATTTATTAAAAAGAAAACATCTCGATTCAAAATATGCGAAAATCAATCAAAGATATAATAATTTATACCCCACTAATGTTTTTTACCTTGATAATAAGTATGAATGAAGCTTGTATTAATGTGCAAGACCGCTATTAAATTAAGTTTTAATTGCGAAACATTAATTCATCTAATACTGATTTTGGGTGCCAATTAAACGCTTCTCTAGCTTTTGTGTCATCAAAAGTCAAAGATGATGTGATTTTTGAAATTTTTTTTGAATTTATCAAAAAATCGTCCCCCATAAAATCTCCAATTTTGGCAAGTAGATTTGCAAAAAAGAAAGGAATGTTGGGAACGTATTTCTTCCCTAATTGCAAGGCTAAAGCATGGCTAAATTCATTAAAAGTTGGGTGACATCCATCCGTTAAATTGTATATACCACCTTTTTCAGAAGCTGCCAAAACATATTTTGCGACATCTGTGGCTAGAACCATTGATTTTTTTGCATTTCCACCTGCAATGTTAAAATAATAACCCATTTTAATTGCTTTTAACATCGCGCCTAAATTACCTGGTGGATTTAAGCCTACTATTAATGGTAGACGCAATATAGTGCAAATAATGTTATTTCTTTTACACCAATCAATTACAATTTGTTCCGCCTGAATTTTACTTAATCCATAAGCATCTTTAGCTTGAAGTGGAGTTTCTTCGGAAATGTAACTTCCTGATTCACGACCATATACTGATACCGAACTAATAAAAATAAATTTTTCTGGGAGTCCACATTTTTCTAATCCTTTTAATAAATTTTGAGTCCCGATCACATTAATTTTAAAAAACTCATTTTGATCATATTCATTAATTGGAATACTATGAGCTTTCCCTGCAGAATGTATTACTAAATCAAATTTATAAGAAAAATTTGGCACCTGCTGCTCCAAAGAAATTTGAAATTGTCCATAATTTCTTGAAAGAATATAAAGTTTATTTTCTTTTGAAATCGTTTTCGCAATAATTGATCCCAAAAATCCTGAACCGCCAGTTAATAGACAAATCATAAGAACTAGAATAATTTTAACATTCTATCTTTGGTATAATTCAAAGATGCTTTATGTGATTTACTCCCCTTTTCTAAGATAATAGATAAACTTAGTGAAGTAAAATTCTTTATTTCTGATATTATTTTATATTCTTCATCCCAAGAATAAGACCAACCACAACCATACTTCTTTACATAATTATCAATTTCAGAACCACTATCTCCTATATAAAAAATAGGTTTACCTGCTGCCATTATATTATAAGTCTTTGAAGGCACACCCAGTCCTTTCATACCTCTAACCAAAGACACAACACCAATATGGCACGCATTTAAAAAAGAATTTTGCTCTCTCCTTGACTTTTGACCGAAAAAATGAATATTATGCAACTTTTCATCTTTAATTTTCTGCTGAATAAAAGATTTTAAAGCTCCATCACCAAATATCACTAAAATAGCTTCAGGATTGTTAGCTTTATTAAATAAATCTATGAATTCCAGAATTCCCTGAACTCGCCCTAAATTTCCAGCAAAACCAAACACAACTTTTTTATTAACATCAATTCCAAGATATTTTGAAATATCAAAATCGTCAACTGGATAAATATCATTATCTGACCAATTATTAATTATATCAATTTTGATTTTTCGGGGTGAAATCTTTTTTAAAATTAAATTTTTCATATCTTCCCCCAAAACTATAATCCTATCACTGCTCTTATAAGACAAATTATATAATTTACTCAAAAGTCTGTATTTAAAACTATTTCTATTAATAAGCCCTGCAGGAACTAAATTTTCAGGAAAAACATCATGAATTAAAATTTCAAGTTTAAACCCTTTTATTTTTTTTATTAATGAAATGGGGATAAGTAAAAATGTAGGGTTAGTCGTCATGAAAACATTATCGTTTTTCTTTACCTTAATCAGTATTTTCCAACTCATTTTAAGAGTCAATAGCAATAATCTTAATACTCTCTGAAACAGTTTGTTTTTATTAAGTTTAGGGAGAGAAATCCTGTAAATTTTAATCCTACTGTCTAGATTTTTGCTCTGTGTAAAATATGAATTTTCATATCCAGAAGGCCCACAAATAACACTCACTTGCATTTCTGAGACTTTTTCTAATGCAATTTCTGTTAGAATCTTTGCAGTAGAAACTTCATCAGGGTAAAATAATTCAGAAATTATCCAATTCACAGAATATATGATTTACAGTTCACTCCAAACAATACGTTTAACATAATCTGTATAACTTAATATTATACGGATAATTTTGTCAGATACGTTGGGCATTGAATAATCCGAAACAGGTCTAAAGTTTCTTTTTTCATCTATATCTTGATATTTTAGTTGACATAGCGCCTGCATTGTTCTATCCGGATTATTACCTACCATCATTACTGACGCTTCTTCCATAGCTTCTGGCCTTTCATGTGCTTCACGAATATTCAAAGCTCTGAAATTTAAAATAGATGATTCTTCGGAAATAGTACCGCTATCTGAAAGTACAGCAAATGACCTCATTTGCAATGCATTGTAATCGTTAAATCCTATCGGTTTAATGAATTTAACCTTTGGATTCATAACAAAGTTTTTCTTTTCAATCATTTTACGCGTTCGAGGATGTGTAGTTACAATAATTGGAAAATTATATTTTTCAGCTATTAGATTAAATGTTTCCATTAGTCTGATAAAAATCTTCTCACTGTTAATATTTTCCTCACGATGTACTGAAACAACAAAATATTTACGCTCTTTAAGATGAAGTCGTTTAAGTACGTCTGAAGTCATAATATCATTAATATAATGGTTAATCACTTCAAACATTGGTGACCCCGTTTTTATTATTCGATCAGCAGGTAGCCCCTCCCTTAAAAGATACTCACGAGCAATATCACTATACGTAAGATTAATATCACTTATATGATCTACTATTCTCCGATTAGTTTCTTCTGGTACCCTTTGGTCAAAACATCGATTTCCAGCTTCCATATGAAATATAGGTATATGACGTTTTTTTGCAGGAATTGCACACAGACAACTATTAGTATCCCCTAAAATTAGAAAAGCATCTGGATTTTCAGATTCAAGCAAAGGATCTATTTTGATTAAAATTTGACCAACAGTTTCGGTTGCTGTCACTCCAGCAGCATTTAAAAAAAAGTCAGGCTTTCTAATTTTTAGATCATCAAAAAAGATTTGATTTAGTTCATAATCATAATTTTGACCAGTGTGGACAAATATATGTTCAATTGCATCAGATGCATCCAAAGCAGCTATAACCCTTGATAACCTGATAATTTCAGGCCGGGTTCCAACTACTGTCATTACTTTTAATTTCATATTCAATATATTAATATTGGTTTTTTATAATTCAACATTTTCAAAATAGGTATCTGGAGAATTAGAATCATAAAACTCATTAATCCAAAAGTTTGTGTACAACATTTCATTACCAATATTTTTTATGTTATGCGTATACCATATAGGTATATCAACATAAGCTGGCTGACTACCATCTAGATAAAAATCAAATATATCTTTAGTGCCAATTTTTCGAAGTTGTACTAATGCTTTTCCCTTAATCACTGCAAATCTCTCAATTTTTCTTGTATGATAGTGATTCCCACGAGTTATTCCTGGTGCAGTCGTAGAAAATGAAACCTGTCCACCTATACCTAATCGAATTATTTCTACAAAACTCCCTCTAGGATCAATCTGTTTAGTCAAAGTAACTGGAAAATGATTTCGAATATCTATGTAGCTTCTGAATGTATTAAACAGATTTATATCAAAGGAATTTTTAACAATTGGTATTTCACCCCTATCTTGATACAATTCCTTAAAATGATTAAGCCGTTCTAACAATTCTGAAACTTTTGCCTTAGATGTGTGCTTGATAAAAAATATTGCTTTATTTTCTTTTGTCCTAATCTTGTTAATAATTTCATTAACTAATTCTCCTACATAAATTAGTTTTATTTCACTATCTACATCTACATTAGGATTCTTCCCATTTGCAATTAAATACGAAAATGTCGCAATCACTGAATTGTACATTGGCTTACCAAAAGGTCCGAAAACATTTGGTATTACAAGACCAGTAAAAATGGCTCCTGATTTAAATGCCCAAGATGCCAATAATTCCCTGCCTTCTTTTTTAGATTTCCCATACAAATTATCAAGCTCCTCCTGGGTGGATGAAGAAATAATCAAATGAGGTTTATTACCTGTGCGTTCCAAAGAAGAAATGAGTTTTTTTACAAGAGCAATATTGGTATTGTAAATCAAATTTGCATTTTGATTGCGATTCATAGCAGCAAGATGAACAATTACATCACATTGCGAAACGAACTCATCGAGTTTTTTATTATCATTTAAATAGTCCCTATAAAATTCTACCCGAATAAATTCTTCAGGAAACAATCCAAGTGTATTATACAAATGGTTGCCAATAAAACCTGATTGCCCCGTAATTCCAATTTTTAACATAATTATATGAATCTTCTATTTGTATGAATCAAAATAAAGGGAATCGAATCTGTATTCATCGATTATTTCTCCTAGTGCGTAATCTGCCATTACCAAAAGTTTGGCATTTTGAGTTATTGCTTTAATACTACTAATATAGCCTGACGGAATATGCAACACATCAAGACATTCTTAACGGATTATGAACGTAACCTTCTCAAGATTTTTTGATGGAGCATGCCAATTGTCAATTGCAATTAGCTTAATCTCAAAACACCCTCTTGCAGCACAAAACCACCTTTGCTCAATTTTGTGCCCTTGCCAAGCTCTAATATAATTAATTTTAATATTCTCAATAAAATAGATTCGCTTTATGGCCTCAGCATTAAAGTTGTTATTAAAGTACAATATCCCCCTATTATCGCTATGGGCACTACCACCTATGATTTTTGGTAACATATTAAGATGGATATTGGGGCATAATTTCATCCATTACTTCTTTGCGAATAATTGGAAGTTTTAAAAGAATTTTTTTTATTTTGTCAACATCCATTTGAGTGGTATTATGAGAATGATAATCTTCAATTAGAGAAATATCTTTTTCACCTTCGGAGAAATAGCGTGCATAATTTAAATCCCTATTATCTGCAGGTATCCTGTAAAATTCCCCCAAATCATCAGCTTTAATCATTTCCTCACGTGTACACAGCGTTTCATAGAGCTTTTCTCCATGTCTTGTACCAATAATCTTGATTGAATTATCAACCTTAAAAAGTTCTTTCAATGCAATAGCCAAATCGCCAATTCTTCCGGCAGGTGCTTTATTTACAAATAAATCTCCAGAATTACCATGTTCAAATGCAAACAGCACAAGTTCTACAGCATCCTCGAGTGACATAAGAAACCGTGTCATATTCGGATCAGTTATAGTAATTGACTTATTTGCTTTTATCTGATTAACAAAAAGTGGAATTACAGAACCTCTAGACGCCATAACATTTCCATATCTCGTTAAACATACCGTTGTATTCTTCAAATTTCTGGATTCTGCAATCGCAACTTTCTCCATCATTGCCTTAGATATTCCCATAGCATTAATCGGATAAGCGGCTTTATCAGTGCTCAAACAAATTACTTTTTTCACATCATTTTGCGCAGCGGAGCGAATGACATTCTGGGTTCCAATTACGTTAGTTTTAACAGCCTCCATTGGAAAGAATTCACATGATGGAACTTGTTTTAAGGCTGCAGCGTGAAAAATAAAGTCTACCCCTCGAGTAGCTGGTTCAATACTATTGTAATCTCTAACATCCCCTAAAAAATATTTCAATTTAGGATTATTTATCTCATTACGCATGTCATCTTGCTTTTTTTCATCTCGAGAAAAAATTCGAATCTCATTAAAATGATCTGTGTGTAAAAAACGATTTAATACAGCTGATCCGAATGAGCCAGTTCCCCCAGTAATTAGCAATACTTTATCTTTGAAAATCATTATTGTTTAATTTTAAATATTTTATTTTTTTCACTTTGAGTTGGATAATTGATCAATACTGCTTTATACGACCCTTTGAATACAAACAAACTTCCTGCTGCAACTCCTATTACACCATGTTTATCAACAACTTTTTCAATATCTGAAAGAGAACCAGCACCTCCCAATACAGTGATTGGTATTGTAATCTTTTCACGAATTTTATCAATTAAATCTAAGTCATAGCCCTTCATCATACCATCTCTATCTATTGAGTTTATAACTATCTCTCCTGCACCAAGTTTTTGCACATCCTCTGCGAATTTAAATGGATTAATTCCAGTAGCATTTTTCCCATTATGAGTATATACTTCATACCCTCCAAGCATTTTCTTCTTCACATCTAAAACTACAATTACACTTTGTGCCCCTACTCGCTCAGCTATATCAGTTATCAAGTTAGGATTATGGATAACCGCAGAACTAATTGCTATTTTCTCTACACCAAGGCTAAATATCTGCTGAGCATGCTTGACAGTCTTTACTCCACCTCCATAACACAAAGGCATCATAGATTGACTTGCTAGACGTTCAATTAGACTGTAATTGGGTTCTTTACCAATAACAGTAGAATCAATATCAAAAATAGCGAGTTCATCAACACCCTTATCATTAAAAATTCTTACCGCGTTAATTGGATCACCAACATACTTAGGATTTTTAAAGTTTAAAGTTTTAACTAATCCATTATCATGAACTAATAGACTTGGAATAATTCTAGGTCTTAACATCCTTATAGATTTGCGAAGTTGTACAATAATGTTTCTCCATACTTGTGACTTTTCTCTGGGTGAAACTGGATACCATAAATATTGCCACTATAAGCAGCACAAGTAAATCTTTCACCATAATCAGAAACTGCTAATATATTTTCTTTAACATTACATTCAAAATAATATGAATGTAAAAAGTAAAATAATGCGTCGTTCTCCAAACCTTCAAATAATGGGTGCTTTATTACAGGATAGAAATCATTCCATCCCATATGTGGCAACCTGGTAACTTGTTTTATTTTTGCTTCATCAAATTTTTTAACACTAGCATTAATCCATTTGAGGCCCTCCGATGAACCTTCCTCGCTATAATTTGCCATCATTTGCATTCCAACGCAAATACCCATTACAGGCGTTTTTTTAATTAATACCAAATCATTTAATGGGGTTAACATTCCTGAATTTGTTAATTCAGCCATTGCATGATCAAAATGACCGACACCAGGTAAAATTATTTTCTCGGCACCTTCTAAATCAGTAGGTACCTTTGCGATTTTAGTTGGAATATTCAATCTTTTATATACATTTACAAAAGCATTAATATTTCCAACGCCATAATCAATTATTGTTATCATCTAAATAATCTTTTTTCTAATCCAAGTTTAGTCATGACTAATGCCCCGAGGTTAACAATATTTTGTTTGTTTTTATAGTCATGATATGTTTTATTTTCACCATTAAAAATATCTTGTAATTCTTGTACAGATAAATCTAACTTATTAGCAACAAATTCGAATTCCTGAGAAAGAGTAAATTCATCTAATTCAGGTTTTGAAATTCTTTCCAATGCCTCATCTCTTGTCATTTGGCCTGTTAAAATCAAGCTAGAAAAATGAGCTCTTCTTTTTTCATAACCAAATTTTCTTGGCATCCAATAATCTTCATAAAATCTAGTAAACCGAGACTCATGATGTTTATGTTGAAATTTTTCCCAACCGAATTTTAAAAACAATAACTTTTCTGCTTCATCTTTATAAAAAGGATAAAAATCCAATGGCTTAAAAACCTGCATACCTAAAATATAACGGTAAAAGATTTTATATGTTAATATATCAACCAGTGGGAACGTTTTTAACGGCTTTGTCCCAAATTTAGTATGTATATCTTTAATTAATGTTGTATCAATTCCTATTGAACCGCCCCACTCTCTTGGTTCTCTACAACATTCTGTTGATATGTTTGATCCTGTAACTACATATCTTATTTTGTTTTTTCTAGCAAATTTATATAAGGATGAGAAAAACGCGTAATCCTGTGGTAAATCTTGATCAGCAATTTGTGATTTTAACAATGCTACTTGTAGATCTTTCATTTCTTCCCAATTTATCACTTCTGTATACAAGTCTAAACCAAGTCCATTAACCAATTTTTCGATATTATTAACAGCTTGTTGAGTATTCCAACCTGCATCAACATGAAACAGCAATGGTCTGAGTCCCATTATCTCTTTCGCCAAATAAGCCACAAATGAACTATCTAAACCACCGCTTAGACCAATTATACAATCAAAATCTTTTCCACGTCCTTCCTTTTTAATTTTATCTGACATTTTTCCTAAAGCTTCTAATCCTTTTTCATTGGGGAACCAATTTGGAAGCATATTATTATGAAAATTATGATAGTAGTCTGATATGCCATTTTCATCAAAAACTATAGTAGGATCTGAGGTGTCCATAATTGTTTTAGTACAAATTTGATATGGTCTTAATTTTTTCATATAATTATTTTTTTAATATTTTTTTGTATAATTCTATATAATCTTCGAACTTATTCCTTGAATCAAAATTAAGCTCTGCATACTCTCTACAATTTTTTTCATAATAAGACCGCGAGTTTTTTTTAATTTCATCTAAAGCAGTCATTATTTCATCTAAGCTGCCTTTTTTAACAACAAACCCTGTTTTAGATGAAACAGACTCAGGGCTACCTCCTGTGTTATATGTAATAACTGGAGTTCCACATGATATCGCCTCAAGGTTTGTAGTAGGGTAAGTATCTTCTAAAGTTAGATTTAAAAAAACATCTGCAGCTGAATAAAAATCAGCTAATTGTGAAACATTTTCTGTTCTCTCAACACCAATTATAGAATCGGGGAGTGACTTAATTTGTTTTTTCGATAACCCAATCAATATTATCTTATAAATTTTATTGTCGATTAATTTGTTCAATCTAATAAAATCATCAAGACCTTTTTTGGGGTCCCAGTTGCTTGCAACACCAAGAATTACGAACATATTAGTTGTATTATAATTACTATCTAAAAATATTCTAGACTTTTTTATATAAAAAGCATTTATGTCTATTCCATTTTTAATAACAACACAGTTATGTTCTCTAAGAAACGATTTTTTTACTTTTTGGGCTAACCAATCTGAAACAGGTACAATAGTTAAATTATCGATTGAATTAAACAGTCGTTTTTTATCATTAAAATTTTTATATGAATTATCAAGAAATAAGCTTTTGGGATACTCATTTATTTGCTCACATTTGAAACATTGATTCTCCCATTTATTACATCCAATAAAATCAAAATGAGCACAATGGCCAGTAAATGACCAGCAATCATGAAATGTCCAAACAACCGGAATTTTACTTAATTTTAAAAAATTAAATAACACTTCAACGTTTATAAAATAGCCGTGCAAATGCTGTAAATGAATTAAATCAGGCGAAATTTCACTTATTTTTCTGATTAATTCCTCAGTAGATCCAGTAGAGGCAAAACCATGACGATCAGTTAACCTAGTGTGAATAGCATTCTTAATTATCTCAAAATTATTTCCAATTTTAAGTGTTATAGAACTGCTTTTTAGAGCCTTTCTTCCATATGCAATATAACTATTGAATCCATTGTCTAGTATTTTTTGACCTATCTGCTCAGCAATTCTACCAACGGATCCAGAATTTATTTCACTAGATATTTGAAATATTTTCATTTATATTTTTTTTATGACCTTAAAATACCTTAAAAAGAAAAAGGTAAAAACAAAAAATGATAGATACCTAAAAAAGCTAGCCGAATCTGTCCTTAAAACTATGTATAATAAAGCTATAATTAGTATGTAAAGAGTGTCATAATAGTTGTTAACTAGGCGATAATTATAAATTTTACTTAAAAATACTCCCAAAATAAAATAAGACACAAAAGCAAAATATTTAAAATTTAGTATAGCCTCAGCAGTAAAAGAAAAATCATATCCTTGATTAGTTACATCAGGATATGCTACATTCTTGAAATAATATGCAGCTTGAAAATTTACAAGTTCTCCTTGAAAGGGTTTTAAAATAATTGTATTTATAAGGCCTTGAATATATGTTAGGCCATAAGTTAAATCCATTTTATTTTCATTTAATAACTCTAATACCCATGTTTGAACGGCTTCTGAATTAGCGCTATTTAATGTGTAAACTAAAATCATACCAATATCATTAAAAATTAATCCATTAGCCAATAAAACACGTTCATTAAATGTTAGTTCAAGGCCAAAAGATTCTCGATAGATAGCAACAAAAACGGTTAAATAGAAAATAAAACTAATCCCTAAAATAGTAAAAATCAGAGTCCGGATTCTAATATTTAATTTTATATATTCATAGTTTGCAATTAAGTAAGTGAAAATGATAATAATAAATGCTTTTCTAGTTCCAGTTAGAATTGCAACCAACAACTCTAATACTAAAACTATAAAAATAATACGTCTACTTTTCGCATTGATTAATGTAACTGCTCCAAAAATAGAATGTGAATAAAGTAATATGCCAAGTGGATTAAACGATGATTTTGCATCCACTGCCTGATCAGACCCGTATATAACATCTTGATTTTGAAAAACTTGAATTAATGCAACAATACTTGTGAGATAAAACAACCATTTGAAAATTTCAAAATTATATTCAATTTTATAGCTAATGATATTAGAATTTTTTTTAAAAATTATAAATCCTAAAAAAAAAG
>JACCDL010183911.1_pt1 | contig 14005 bp, 16 predicted proteins | sample 7441931 | NCBI WGS metagenome assembly JACCDL01 (sample SAMN15323437, study PRJNA562643) | freshwater metagenome | isolation source: river surface water | place: USA:Blue River Watershed | collected 2017-08-16 | reverse complement strand
TTACCCCATTCCATTGCCGTATTCGCACCGCATTCAATGAAATGCATGCGCGACACCGCGGGCAGACGCATGAGATCGTCCATGGTATAAACCTTGGGCGTTTTTACCAAGCCATTGATCATTAGTCGGTGCTGAGTTGGGTCGATGTCATGCCAGCCCTGATGATGACGTTCGAAGTGCAACCCACTGGGTGTGATGATGCCAAACAGGCCCTGCAACGGCGCAAACGACACCGAGGCAGCCGATACCCGCGTCAGTCCGGGAGATTCGCGCCGTAGCAAGGCAGTCTCGTGTTTCGATGGCTGACCGTAGGGATGGGCCGCCACCGGTTTGCCGAGCGAGGTCGAATGCTCGGGGAGCTTGAGAATTGCTGGATCTCCATCGGCCGTGGCTGCACTGGCGAGCGAACTCGCTGCAGCCATACTGGCGCTCGCCGCCAGAAAACTCCGCCGCAAAAAATCCCGACGCTCTGAATTCAGACCTTTGCCCGAAATCTCTGACACTAGCGTGTCGTCTACAAAGTTCTCTGGCGCCTTTAGCAGACGACCTCGGCGCTTGAACCGCTCTGTCATGGTCTCCCCCTGTAACGGCTAACCCTAAGGTTGGGGTTTATGTTTATATTTGTATATATTTACAATTACGGATATACGCAAGTAAAGTATCTGCGAAGTGATTTGCTGATGTCAATAGCTCAGGCCGCTTTGATATCCTGCTGCAAGCCGTGCGACATAGTAATTGCTTTATTGAAATCTCCGCAGACCGATTGGCAAAGATCAATAGTCTTTTGATCGGCAATTCGGTAGAAGACTTGGGTGCCCTCTTTCCGGCGGCTCAGAATTTTTGCCCGATAAAGCATATTGATTTGCCTGGACACGTTTGCCTGAGTGGATTCGACATGGGAGACTATCTCGCCGACCGTCCTCTCGCCCTCGCAGACTGCATGAAGTATTTTTAGTCGCGTAGGCTCGGAGAGCAGGCTGAAATAGCCCGCCACCTCTTCAAATAAGACCGCGCGTTGCTCTCGGGAGAGGGAACTGTCCATGATGTCCGCCTGATAAGATGAGGCTTGATTATATGCGCATATAATCACAAACAAGCAGACTCTCGTCTGATTTTTATCTCTTTAACGCGTGAAGACGGAGATTTGAGATGCTTGGACTTCAACACCTGATCAGACTGCCTGCGCTGGGCGTCGCTTTGGTGAGCTTGTCTGTATCGCTCACTGCGTACGCAGCACAGCAAGACATCGCCGCTTTGCTGGATGATGTGATTGACGGCCCTCACCGCTCAGAGGAAAACCGTGCGCGCGACCGTTATCGGCATCCCAAAGAGACGCTGATGTTCTTCGGATTGAAGCCAGATATGACGGTAGTCGAGATCTCGCCGGCCGCTGGATGGTATACCGAGATCATTGCTCCCGTAATAAAGCAAAAGGGCAAATTTATTGGTGCTGCACCAGCGCTTCCCACGGATGCTCCAGAAACATTCAAGCGACGGGATACCGCCTACAAAAATATGATTGTCTCCGACCCCATTCTCTATGGCAGCGCGAGCGCTATAACCTACGATCCAACTGCCCCTTCATTCACCGCACCAACATCAGCCGATTTGATCTTGACGTTCCGGAACGTTCACAACTGGGCGAAAGCGGGGACCAGCGATGTAATGTTCAAGGCTTTCTATGATGCGCTAAAACCCGGCGGCATTCTCGGTGTGGTCGAGCACCGGGCAAAGTCTGGCACTGGCCTTCAAAAGCAAATAGAGTCTGGCTACATGACCGAAGCCTACGTTATTGACGCCGCCCAGCGCGCTGGCTTCAAACTCGTTGCATCTTCAGAAATCAACCATAACCCACTTGACCCCACCGACCATCCCGGTGGGGTGTGGACGCTACCGCCGAGTCTGCGCGGCGTCCCTGAAAAAGATAAGTCTCGGTATCTCGCCATAGGCGAATCAGATCGCATGACGTTAAAGTTCGTAAAAAACTGATTACAACAACACCACGAACTCGGGAGGGGGTGCAGCAGATTCAGAGCGCCCCTCGGCTATGCAGCCAGCTGAGAGAGTGCATCACAAACCCGGCGCAGGCGTACCTCTGCCTCGTTTGCCACAGCATGAACGCTCAGGTTGTCAGTCAGCTGCTTCATCGCCTGGGGATCCATGAAGCTGACGATAGTCTCGGCTCCGTCCGCGCGTACCACCACGTTACAGGGCAGCAGGGCGCCCACCTCGGGTTCTGCCGATAGTGCCTGATGCGCGAGCTTTGGATTGCAGGCGCCTAGGATGTGATACGCAGGGATGTCGACATCAATTTTCTGTTTCATCGTTGCCTGTATGTCGAGATCCATCAGCACACCGAAACCTTCGTTTTTTAGCTGTTCCATGACAACCGGAATCGCCTGCTCTACCGTGAACGGGAGGCGCGCTTGAAAAGTGTACATAGAAGCTCCAGAAGTTGATCCAAAAAATTAGTAAGGCGGTGCAATTAAAAACTTGGACTGGCAGACGTTTATCACGACCTGTTTCAATTTTACGTCAGCAATGTGGCTCTCGATAGTTGCCTCTAATTTTTCTTTGGACAGATTGATACGGCTGATGATGGCACCAATCAAATGATATGTCGCCTCTTTGACATCGCCCACGAGCGGAGGCGATGCTGAACTCATTAATTGCCGAAGCTCTTCCAGATTCACTGACGGCAGTGTGCTTTCCAAACGGGTGATCAAAGTCTCGTAGCGCGTCATTCGTTTATCCCTGGCTTCCATCAGACATCGGGTTGAGGCGTGGGTGTGTTTCCTCTCCCAACCACCAAAGCAATGCACCTGAGAGGCCCATCGCAACAGCGACAAACCAAAAAGCGGCTTGTATCTGACCACTGAAGTGCGCGGCAAGGCCAAGCCCCAATGCACCGATCCCGTAACCCAAATCACGCCAAAAACGATAGATCCCGATAGCGGAGCCGCGCCAAGCCGGGTGCGAGATATCCGCGACCGCAGCGGAAAGATTGGGATACAACAGGGCCATGCCAAACCCTGACACGGCGGCTGCGGTTGCCCACCAGACGGTACCCTCGCCCAACATCATCGCAGCGACGCCCGCACCGCAGATCCACATCCCTGAAACGTTCATGATATGGCGCCCGATACGATCCGACAAGCGGCCGGTAATCAGTTGAGATCCACCCCAGGTAAAGCCGTAAAAGCTGATGATCCAGCCCACGTTGGTCAGGCTCAAGCCCTTTTGATAGAGAAAAGCCGGGTACAGAATCCAGACGAGTGCATCAACGAATTTTTCAACTAATCCCGCCTGACTCAAAGCCATTAGTCGTTTATCCCGCCAACTCATCAGAGAAAAAATCTCTGCTGTGGTCGGCGTCGATGAGATGTTCGTCGGATACCGAGGGCGGTGGGTTTGCGTGATACCGGGCGCATGTTTGGCGGCTTCCGCCTGCGCCCATGGCAGCGTGTCCCTGACCCACCATTGGGTCAGTACGATGGCGAGAATGATCACGGCAAGGCCAAAGATCAGCAGTCCCTGCCGCGCGCCGAAATGCGCTGCCATGTACGCGGTAATAATGCCGGCCAGCGCCACGCCGACATAACCTGAAAACTCATTCAAACCCAGCGTCAGCCCACGTTCTTCCAGGCGGGTGATGTCAAGTTTGGCCGTCTGGGTCATTGACCAGGTCAGCCCCTGATTGATGCCAAGGAGTAACATGGCAGCCACCATCCAGTTCCAGTTGGGTGCGTACCAGATCATCAGTGGAATAGGTAATGCGGCTAACCAACCGTACATCAGCACATGCTTTCGTCCAATGCGCTCGGAAAGACGCCCGGCGACGAAATTCATTGTGCCTTTGACGAGCCCGAAAGCGATCACAAAGGCGCTCAACAGTACAAAAGAATTTTTCGGAACGCCGAATTCAGACTCTGCCAATGCAGGTACGACGGTGCGGGTCATACCGATGGTCAGGCCGACGAGCAGCACCTGAAAAAGCTGATGAAAAAATTGGACCCGATTGTGGCTAATGCCATGCTGGAGTACCAGATTCGCGCTGTATTCCGAGGGCCTATTCATCAAAACACCAAGACTTTGTCCGCTTCCAACGTCCAGTCTGCCAGCTCGTTCAACGTCGAACCCCGAGCACCCTCTTGCAATTTGGTGTCCTGTAGGCGGCGCGCGTCCATGCAAGTACCGGTATACCCAATCAACACAGGATTTGAATTTCATCGGCCTTATTGGCATATTACGCCAATTGAGGTTTTGAGAGGCCCCCATGCCCACACGTAATGTTGTACTCACTGATCATCAAGCTTCACTGGTCGAGCACCTAGTTGCAAGCGGTCGTTATCAAAATGCCAGTGAGGTTCTTCGAGAGAGTCTTCGCCTCGTCAATCAACGCGAGGCTGAAGATGCTTATCGTCTTGAGGCACTTCGGTCCGCCGTACAGGTTGGCATCGACGACATCGCAGCCGGAGATTTTAAGGCTTTTGAGAGAAAAGGGTCACTGCGGGCTCACCTTAATCCATCACAGACAAAGCGATTGCTGCTAAATGAGCTTGGCCTGGCAAGTTCGGCTGGCAAGCCAAGCCGAGCAAGATCTGTTCGACATCATCCTTTGGACGGCCGAGAATTTCGGTACCAAGCAAGCTGAGCATGACGCCGCGACCATCGCACTGGCAATCGAAGCCTTGCATGACGGACCAGAAATTTTGGGGTCCAAAGTGCGAGATGAAATTGGTATGGGGGTTCGCACTTTACATGCGGCGCGTCAAGGCAGAAAAGGACGCTATTTTGTCGCCTTCTCAGTATCTGAAGGGCACATCATCAATGTTCTCCGACTACTGCATGACAGTATAGATCTGGCCATACATCTCCCTGAAGGCCATACCGAATCGAAGTAATGCCGATCAACTCAACATAACTTGTGTTTAATAGACCTCTTAGCTGTACATCCAATTACGGGAATCTTTCCTCATCTACCCTAACGACTTCCCATGCACTTTGAGACCGAATTAGATTCCGGGTTTCTCCCCACCACCAACCGCTAAAAAACCAACCGATCTCGGTTGGTTTTTTTTCTTAAATCCTCAGCACCTGAGCGATGTCGAGCGAAAGCCTCGCGAGTATTCGCGAGGCAGCTTCTAGTGTCTATGCTGTTTGCACCGGCCGACATACCCAATTAATGCAGGGTTTGACTTTCATTGAACTATGTGATGGCCTCTTTTGCATCCAGTCTGGAAGAATTCGACAGCCTTTACTGCGAATTGGCGAAGTAACGCGTGGCGCGCGATTACCTGACCGTGGCCGACGTACTCGGCTTGCATGCAGTTCTCATGCAGCGCTACGGCGGCGCTCCAGGCATACGTGATCCGGGAGCATTAGAAGCTACCTTATTTCGTCCGCAAACGGGTTATTGCGAAGACATCGTTATGGAAGCAGCTGCGCTGATGGGCCAAGCAGTCGCCGGAATCATGGCACAAGCGTATTTCAACTGAGAGCGCTTTTGCCATGATTTCGGCGAGTGTGATTCCCATGCGAATGCCCTATTCAATGGGCCGTGCGCTACCCCGTTGGGACATCCTCCAGCACATAGCTTGTACTGCGCCCGCCCGCACTTGATTTCCGCAGGACACCTCGCGAAAGCAGATCGTTGATGTCACGCAGGGCTGTGTCGGGTGAGCACTTGGCAATCGCCGCCCACTTGCTGCTGGTCAGCTTGCCTTCAAAGCCATCGAGCAGCTTGTTCAGCAACTTCACCTGTCTCTCGTTCAGTGGCATGGTCGCCCAACGTTGCCAATACCGCGCTTTAGTCAGCACCGCGTCGAGTGTGTGCTGCGCCTGATCGACGGCACGATGGAGGGTATCGAGGAACCAGGCGAGCCACTCGGTGACGTCCATCAACCGTTTCTGCGTCCGCTCCAGGACGTCGTAGTAAGCCTTGCGTTCGCGCTGGATCTGCGCCGACAAACTGTAGAACCGCTGTGGACTGCCATCGGCTCGAGCCAGCAGCAGATCACCGATGGCGCGGGCGATACGGCCATTGCCGTCGTCGAACGGGTGCAGCGTGACAAACCATAGGTGACCGAGACCGGCTTTGATCAGTGGCGGCTCGTTTGATGCGCCATTGAGCCAGTCAAAGAAGCGGCTGTTTTCCGCCTCCAGACGCTCGGCGGGAGGCGCCTCGAAATGCACACGCTGGCGGCCGATGGGTCCGGATACCATCTGCATCGGCCCGCTGCGATCGTCTCGCCAGCCGCCGACTTTAATCTTGGAGAGGCTAGAGTAACCGGTAGGAAACAGTGCAGCATGCCAGCCAAACAGACGCTCCCGCGTTACCCGTGACTGACAGTTTGCCGTGGCATCCAACACCATCTCGACCACACCCTCGACGCGGCGATCGACCGGAGCAAGCGCGCCGATGTCCACGCCCAGCCTTCGGGCGATGGACGAGCGCACGGATTCGACGTTGAGCTGCTCGCCCTCGATCTCGCTCGTCTTGACCACGTCCTCAGTGAGCACCGCCAGGCTCGCCTCATCGCGCAGGGCCATGCCGACTTCAGCTAGGCGCCCCATCAACAGCCCTTGGGTACGGCTGACCTCGGCCATGGGGCCGGCCAGCGCTGCCAAGTCGAAGCGCCAGTTCGGCCAATCGCTGGCCTGCCAGATGTATTGGTAATCGCCGCTATTCATGCGGCGATTATGAGCCGCAATCTCCGCATGCGCAGGTTATTCGCCGCAGATAGTGCGGTGATAGAGGGCAGCATTCGTCGCACGGCCTTCATCAAGTTGATTGGCGTGCGGTGCAGCCAACTGCTCTCGAGCGCCAAGGCTCAAGGGTGCGCTCGACGACTTGCCAGTGCTCAGCCAATGGGGTCCGGCCTGGAAGAATTCGACAGACTTTACTAAGAATTGGCGAAGTAACGCGTAGCGCACGATTACCTGACCGTGGCCGTGTCCCATGTAAGCGTTCTACTCACTGGGAGCTGGGCTAGCCTGGGACGATCGGTACGCGCGGAGCACATCATGCAGTTTGCGCGTATCGTCAAACTTGATTCGGGGGCGCCCGTCGGCACGACCAATTTCTGTCTCAAGATGATCCAGATGAAGCCAATCTTCCCATGCGATAGGCGGCGTGTCGCTGGCAAATAGACGATCCAACAAACTCTTCAACGCACCGGATTCAGGCAACGGCCAATGACTTCGATCAGCGAGCATGGATTGCACGGTGTCCTGCGCACAGGCGCGATTCGTTCCCAGCACACCACTCGGGCCGCGCTTGGCCCATCCAGCAACGTACAAACCTGGTATCGGTAGGCCTTGTGTGTCTAGTACTCGGCCCTCGGCATGAGGCAGTCCCGGCGTGCAGGGCAAATCCAATCCGGGGATCGACGCTACCCGAAAACCGATACTGCTGATCAATAAATCGCAGCGCAGTCGAATTCGTTCATCGGTGGGTTCAGAACGCTGAGCAAATGGCTCCCCAACAAGCCGCATACGGCGCAGCAGCAGTTGACCATGTCCATCAGCATCTCGCTCCATCGCTTCAGGCACCAGCCCAAAATGCAATTGCAATTCGCGTTGACTATCAAGATGGCTCTGCCGGACAACCCAGTCTCGCATCAGATCCATATTGCGCCTGGCCTGTTCACCCGAATGATGATCCAGCTCGGTTTGACAGGCAGCACCCAATTCCAAGTACTGAGGCTCGACGCGTACTGCAACGTCCGGCAATTCGCCCAGCTCGCGCAGCTCACGCGTCGTGAATCGTGCTTGTACCGGCCCGCGCCGACCAATCAGGTGAACCTGCCGCACCTGACTTTTGCGGAGCTCAAGCAATGCACGATCGCTGATATCAGTGGCCGCTAACTCGCTCACCGGACGACAGAGCACGCGCGCAATGTCGATCGCCACATTACCGTTACCGATGATGACGACATGCGGTCGCTGCAAATTAAAATCGTCTGCAGGAACATCAGGTACACCGTTGTACCAAGCGACCATCTCGCGCGCGGTTCGTACCTCGGCTGGGGTCGCACCATTGAGCATCAACCTCTCATCGGCTTGTGCGCCGTGTGCTAAAAGCACAGCCGAATACATTGAACGCAGCATATCGAGCGATACGTCACGCCCGATCTCTACACCGCCAAAGAAACGCACACCGGGCATTGTGCCAGTACGCTGAAACAGCTGCGCCGGCGCTTTCAGTCGTTGATGATCGGGCGCGATACCAAACCGGGTAAGACCAAACGGCATGGGGTAGCGATCATACAGATGGACCTCCAGCGTTTGGTCAGCCAGCTTGAGCGCTTCTGCAGCATAGAAGCCTGCCGGACCCGCCCCCACGATCGCTACAGCCGTCATGCGCCGAAGTGCATTAAAAGCCCAAGGCAAGCCGCCGCGCTTCGGCGGTCTCAAGCGGGTTCTGCTTTTGCGTAATGATTGGCAAAACCTTGCTGCGCTCGGCATTCAGCGCAATGGAACTCCGCGCATCAGCGGGCAGATCAAATACATCGACGACCGCTTTCACAGGACACACGGGTACGCAGGCGCCGCAGTCGATGCAAACCACAGGATCAATGTAGAGCCTCAGCTCATCGGCATGAAAGCACTCCACCGGACACACCGCTACACACTCGGTGTAGCGGCAGTGGTCGCATCGGTCAGTAACGACATGAGGCATAGGAGACCTCAGGCAGCGGGGGTAACTTCGACACGAGTATCCGAGAACGCAGGTGAGCGTCCCAGATCGCCGTAGTGAGCTGGATTAGCGCTATTCACCCCCGCCCCGCCTGCCATTCCGGAACCCCAGTAACCCATCGCCGACTGCACAACACCCGGCGCTACATCGGTCGTGATATCCGCAAGCGCATGAAAACTTCCCGTGCTGCTCGTCACCGAGACACTTTGGCCATGCACAATACCTCGGCGGGCGGCATCATCCGGATGCATCGAAACCTGCTGCTTGCCCGCATGCGAGAGCTGCCGATCCATATTGCCGTAGCCCGAATTGAGGAACGCATGCGACTTGGGTGAAATAAGCGTCAGCGGGCGGTGCTGATCGACCTTAGGTGGCGTCCACGAGGGCAGCGAATCCACCGGGCTACCATCCTGAAATTCTTCGCTACCCTGACGGAATACACCCAACACAAAATTACCACCAGCAGCCATCGACGCTTCGAACTCGACTTTACCCGACGGCGTCGGGAAGCCACCCTCGGCGTGTGGCGCGTAGTGCGCCGCATCCGGTAGATTCAACCGCGCCCAGCCTTTCTCTTTGAGACTTTCGTAAGTAATACCCTGCAGCGCAGGCGCAGACCAGTCATAAGATTGTTGAGCGAGTTCATCATCCGTCAGCGAGAACTGCGGATCGTCCATGCCCATCTCGCGTGCAAGGCGACGGAACAACTCCGTGTTCGGCACGGCTTCACCCAGCGGGGCAATCCAGGGCTGGTTCATCGTGATATATAGATGGCCCCACGAGAACATCAGATCCAGTTGCTCTGCTTGCGTTGTCGCGGGAAGCACAATGTCAGCAAACCGCGCGGTGTCGGTGATGAAATGCTCACTCACTACCGTGAAGAGATCCTCACGCATCAGGCCCTTTCTGATCAAGCCCTGCTCTGCAGCCACCACCATAGGATTCGCGTTATAGACAAACAGCGAACGGATGATCGGTCCCTTGTCGTCGGTCGCCAGAAGATCCTGACCAATCTTCCATTGGTTACGCACGGGCGTGCCCGGCTTGATCCATTCAGGCCGCATCAATTTGTCCCAGCGAATCGGGAAGGCCCACAGTGGCAGCTGCAAAATGCCGCCACCCGGCTTACGAAACGCGCCGACCAAGGCAGGTAAAGCAGACAGTGCGCGCACCGCCTGCCCACCGTTGCCGTTACGCTCAATCGCAACGCCAATACGAATCGCCGAAGGCTGGGCTTTCGCATAGTCGTGGGAGAGAGCCTCTATCTGAGCGACCGTCAGCCCGGTAATCTCGGCAACGCGCTCGGGTGCGTATTCCTGTGCGCGCTTGGCCAGCGCATCAAACCCCACGGTATATTTTTCAACATAATCGTGATCAACCAGTCCATCACGAATGATCACATGAATCATGCCCAGCGCCAGCGCCGAATCTGTACCAGGACGAAGCGCAAGATGCACATCGGCGGCCTGTGCCGAACGCGTACGCACGGGGTCGATCACGATCACCTTGGCACCACGCTTTTGCGCCTCTGCGACATAGGGCCACATATGGACATTGGTGCTCATGGGGTTGGAGGCCCACAGCAAAATACAGCGCGAATGTACAAGGCTCTCAGGATCCAGTGCGGCGGTGGGTCCCAGCGTCATGATGTAGCCGGTGCAAGCGCCCGAATCACAAAAGGTCCGCTCTGAAATGGCAGCGCCCAACTTGTTAAAGAAAGGGTCACCCACATTGAGGCCGTTGATCGTTCCCTGCGTACCGAGATAGCTGTAAGGTTGAATGACCTGCGGTCCGTGTTCAGCGATCAGCGCCTTCCAGCGGGTACCGATAGTGCGCAGCGCCTCATCCCAACTAATGCGCTCGAAGCGCGCTTCGCCCTTGGCACCCACACGACGCAGCGGGTAGAGAACCCGGTCGGGGCTGTGCACTCGCTCTTCGTAATGATTGACCTTCACGCACAAGCGGCCGGCCGTGTAAGGATGATCAGGATTTCCCTGCACACTGATGACCCGACCTTTATCGACGGTGGCAACAATCGAGCAAGTATCAGGGCAGTCATGCGGGCAAGCACCTAATACGGTTGTTGGCTTTTGTGTCATGACTGTCCCCTTTATTAAAATTATGTGCAATCAAGTCTATGCACACGCTGAAGGGATGTGTTGACTCTACCGGAACCGCGGCTTGATCCCAATGGCGAGCCGACGGCTCAGTCCCAGCAGGAGACAAGGGGCGGCGGATTGGGGTGGCCGCGCGGCGCCGGTGTGAGCAGCGGCGTACCCGCGAGTATCCACGCTGACAGAGATTCATCCGTCTCGCAGAAAGCCGCCGCAATCTGCGGGTTTCTGACCGAGGGTCCACTAAGTACTTTGGCTGCAAAGCCCATGAGATGCAGGGCATTGAGTAAATTCATGAGCCCCGCACCGGCCGACAACCATTGCTCATTCGGTGGCACATCCGGGACATCCGTCCTTACACGCACCACCATGGCCAGCAAAGCAGGGCCATTGAAGGCACGTTCCCTAGCCCGCTCGACTGCCTCGGCATCCTGGCCACGCTGCGCTGCATCAGCCGCAAAAAGTTCGGCGAGGCGCGGCCGCTGCGCTTCCCCGACCAGCACGAACCGGAAAGGCCGCAGCATGCCGTGATCAGGAGCCCTTGATGCCACCCTCGCCGCCGCTTCCAACTGGGCCAGGTCAGGCGCCGGATAAGTCAGGTACTTGGGGCCGACGGAGTGACGATTTGCCAGACTCGCAAGCAGGTGTGCAGAATCAGGATCGGTAAGAAGTGTCGTTGTCATAATCACTAACGGGCTGCAAGCCGCGCGCAGGAACATCGAAGCGAACATCCACGCTGACTATAGATCAAGTACCTGGAGCGTAACCAGCGACTGATTGATTAGGGCGGAACCTGACCTTGACTGCACCACGCCAGTGCAGTTGAGCACCGAGACCTACCGTTGACGCCCTCGTACCGCTGCGCTAGATTCTTTCTGATGGTAAACCACGAGCCCCCCACCCAAAGACTGCCTCAGAGTCTGTCTTCGTCCCGGCAAGCGGTCGCGCTCGACACGCAAGCGGTGCGGGATAGCGAGCGGGTGGACTACTGGCGTGAGATGGTGCTTCGGTTGTTTGCCGATGTGCAGATAGCGGCACCCGCTGAGCCAAATTTTCATGGCTCAATGCACTCCAACCTGACTGACGTCATGCGACTGACCCATGTCGCTGCTGCACCGCAGTCGGTGCAGCGCCTGCATCGTGATGCGCGCGAAAGTTACGAGGATTGCTACTTCGCGGTGCTGATGCTCTCAGGTAAACAGCGCATGCAACAAGATAACCGCCAGGTAGAAATACAAGCAGGCGACTTTGCCATTTACGACGGAGCGAGACCCCATCGGCTCGATTTCGATCAAGAGTGGAGCGAGCTGGTTCTCAGTATCCCGCGGCCTACGCTCAACCGCTTGGTACCCGGCATGAACAATCTCACATCGCGCAAGCTGGCATCCGATTCTTCTTCCGGTGAAGTACTACGAAATTTTCTTCAGTCCGTAGCGACCAACCTTCCTCGTTTAAGTGAAAAAGAATTAGCTTCATTATCTTTTCATGCACTCAACATGATTGGCTCGACGCTCACGCTCGATCATCCATTGGATGAATCCTCAATGGGCGCAAGAGAGGTTGCATTATTAAGAGCCAAGATGCTGATCGATGCCAACCTGGGAGACCCCTGCCTGGACACCAATCGGATCGCGCGTCGTCTTGGACTGTCCGCACGCTACCTGAACAGGCTATTTAACTCAGAGCAGACATCGTTGATGCGCTACGTATGGAACCTTCGTCTGGATCGATGCCGAGATGAGCTCATGCGATTGGGGCCGGGGCAACACCGAGTTTTGGACATCGCGCTTCGCTGGGGTTTTAGCGACATGTCCCACTTCAGCCGTGCCTTCAAATTACGGTTTGGAATCTCACCCAGAGACTGCCGCGCGGCGAATTAAGAGGTGGTAATTGCTGTGGGTGGAGTAACTGGTAGGGTGTGCTGTGCAAGTGGTCTACCTCATGATCGCCAAACAAAAGTTTTTTACATCTGACGAGCTGATACTGTAACAGTAGCTAGCTTGCCGCTTTACTTGTGCCAAGCACATATCGCCCGAAACGAGGAAACCAGAAATCCTGTCCTGGTCGCATGTAGTGAGTGGGTAATTTCTTGGGTGGGAGAGTAATCAGATGGAACTTATGCCAATCCGAACCGAAGAAGAATATGAGGCGGCATTAATTGCGGTCGCGCCCTACTTTGATGCTGAACCAGCTTCAGGCTCGGTGGAGGCGGATAGCTTCAAGATTATGGTGGCGCTGATCGAAGCCTGTGAAGCCAAATACTACAAGATCGATCCTGACCCAGTAGTAGAAAGCTACAAAGAGGGCTAGGAATTCCTAGAAGAGCTTTTTTCATAATTTTAGGTAGCTGAATTACCTTACGACCCTACTGGGCAGCAAGTTTTCGCAGGATAGGAGGCTTTGAAGGCCTCAGATCATTTTTCCGAAATACAATAATTACCTACGGACTCAAACCCGGATGGACAACTCATGGCCGCCCTCCGTATCGCCAGCTTCGCACCTGAGGTGGCAACACAATAGCGGCCTTGATCCAGATAGCCTTCAGGACAGTCCTGGAATTTCACAAAAGCGAACGGGGCGTTCGCCCCCGGAACACACTGATTTCCTTTAGCGCTGTACTCTGCAGGGCAGTCACCGGCTTTGGGGATTTCACTGGGGGCTGGTAACGCTGAGAAGGCTAGTGAAGAAGTCAGTAGAAAAATAGTAATTACAACGGCACGATACATAAAAGCCTTACAAGTGAAACATAAATGTGTGATTTTATTTGAATACCAGACTGAATGAGCTGCACCCATTTCGATAACTATTTTTTAATCAGAAACCTGACAAAGCACCGAACCCCTGTTGTCGATATACTGCTTTGACAAAACAAACGGGAGTATTTCATGAGCGAAAACAATCGTGGGGATCTGCTGATCGGCTCGGGCGTCGTGGCTAAAGGCACTATGACGGCGCCAGGCCTGATTGAAGTGGATGGCACCGTGGATGGAATACTGCGAGCCAAAGCAGTTAACGTTACAGTCAATGGTGTTCTGACTGGCGATACTGCCGCTGACAATATTCGTGTAGCGGGGCAGCTCATGGACAAAAGCACTGCGCGCCAATCGTTACTCGTCGAAGCTACCGGGCAGATATCGGGCGATATCGCTTATGGCGACCTGGAGATACGTAAAGGGGGCAACATTGCTGG
>JACCDL010929227.1_pt1 | contig 14013 bp, 10 predicted proteins | sample 7441931 | NCBI WGS metagenome assembly JACCDL01 (sample SAMN15323437, study PRJNA562643) | freshwater metagenome | isolation source: river surface water | place: USA:Blue River Watershed | collected 2017-08-16 | reverse complement strand
TTCATTGAAGCGGTTCAAAACGACCCCGACACCTCAGAGCTTCACTTTGCTTTGGGCAATTTGTTTCGCCGCCGCGGCGAATACGAGCGCGCCGTTCGGGTGCACGAGCACTTGCTGTCAAGAGGCGATCTGAGTGCAGCAGACCGTCAGCGCGCACAAAACGCATTGGCCAAAGACTTTGTCAAAGCAGGCTTGTTAGACCGCGCCGAAGACGCCCTGCGCAAGTTAGAAGGCACCAGCTTTGAAGGCCAAGCCAGATTGGCACGCTTGGCCATTTACGAACGTTCGCGTGAATGGCCTCAAGCCCGCGAAGTGGCCACCCAATTGGAAGCGTCTGGCGAAGTCAGCTTTTCTGTTCGCAAAGCCCATTACTTGTGTGAACAAGCGCGCGAACTCAACGCCAATGGCGATGCATCTGGCGCAGCGCAGTTGCTGCTGAATGCCATGACCGAAGCACCCGATGCCCCTCGCCCTCGCCTATTGCTAGGACAGCTTCAGCTGAACCAAGGACAAGCACTGCAAGCTTGCGCCACGCTAAGTCAATTGTTTGAATCGGGTTCTGTGGCTGCGCCTTTGGCCGCTGCAAGTTTGGTGCGTGCCGCTCAGGCGGCCCATCAGGTGCCTGCAGCTTTGTCCTTGCTTCAGCAACACTACGCTCAAAGCCCATGCATTGATGTGATGGACGCCATTGTGGCCTTGGAAAAAACCGGCGCCGACGCAGAGCAGCAAGTTAGGCAACGCTACATCGAGCACCTTCAAAAGCAACCCTCTTTGTTGGCCGCCTCTCGCTGGTTGGCAGGCGCCGATTTGGGCACTGACGACACGCGGGCACCGGTGCAAAAAGCCCTTGAGCAAGCTTCACGACCTTTAGCGCGTTATCGCTGCGCAGCCTGCGGCTTTGAAGCCAAGGAGCATTTCTGGCACTGCCCAGGCTGCCAAGCGTGGGACAGTTACCCACCACGCCGCGTCGAAGAACTCTAAAACACTTTCAAGGTGTTGCTTGCGCTCACCTTGAATTGCAGAATGCACTTCTGCATTTGAATCAGCAGTTGAATCGGGTTTGCATCACCGTTGGGGTGATGCCCAACTTAGGAATTCAACATGTTGAAAAAAATCTTAACCACCACTGCCCTGCTGTTTTCACTCAGCAGTTTTGCAGCCGTTGACGTCAACAAAGCCAGTGCCGCAGAATTAGATGGCATCAAAGGCATTGGCCCTTCTTTGTCGGGCAAAATTTTGAAAGAGCGCAACAAGGGCAATTACAAAGACTGGCCCGACTTGATGCACCGCGTCAGTGGCATGGGCGAGAAAAGTTCCGCCAAGTTTTCAGCACAAGGCCTCACGGTCAATGGTTCGGGCTATCAGGGCGGCGCGGCCGTTGAACCGGCCAAAGGCAAACCAACCGACAAACCCAAAGCGGCCAAGTCCTGAAGTCGACAGCCCTTTGAGTTTGAACTTTTCAAGCTTGAGGGGTGCCGTAACCGCCTCCACCAGGCGTGTGAATTTCAAACACATCGCCCGGTGCCATTTCCACTTGGCCAATGTGCTTCAGCACCTCCACGCGGCCATCGACACGCTGCACTTGGTTGATGCCTGGTGCACCGGCTTTGCCACCGGCCATGCCAAAAGCGGGGTGAACGCGGCCATTGGACAAAATGCTGGCTGTCATCGGCTCCAAGAAGCGAATGCGACGCACACCGCCCATGCCGCCATGCCATTTACCTTGCCCACCCGAGCCTTCGCGCATGGCATAACTTTCCAAGCGAACAGGGAATCGGAATTCTAAAATTTCAGGATCTGTCAGCCGTGAATTGGTCATGTGCGTCTGGACCACCGAAGTACCGTTGAAGCCCGATGTGATGTGCCCTGCCTCGTCCACCATCACACCGGCACCACTGCCGCCCGAAATGGTTTCGTAGTACTGGTACTTGGCATTGCCAAAGGTGAAGTTGTTCATGGTGGGTTGACTGCCCGCCATCACACCCAAAGCGCCAAACAAGGCATTGGTGATGCAGCTCGATGTTTCTACATTGCCCGCCACCACGGAGGCTGGGAAATTGGGGTTGAGCATGCAGCCTTCGGGAATGATCACGTTCAAGGGTTTCAAACAACCCGCATTCAGCGGAATGTCGTCGTTGACCAAACTTCTGAACACATACAACACCGCCGCCATGCACACCGCTGTGGGCGCATTGAAGTTGTTGGTCTGCTGCGCACTGGTGCCCGTGAAATCAATTTCTGCGCTGCGGTTTTTGGCATCCACGCGAACGGCCACTTGAATTTGCGCGCCATTGTCGAGGGGCAAGGTGAAGGCGCCATCTTTCAAGCGCGTGATCACGCGGCGCACCGATTCTTCAGCGTTGTCTTGCACATGGCGCATGTAGGCCTGAACCACATCCAAGCCAAACTCAGCCACCATTTTGTGCAACTCTTGCACACCCTTTTCGTTGGCGGCCAACTGAGCACGCAAATCGGCCATGTTCTGTTGCGGATTGCGACTGGGGTATTGGCCACTGGCCAACAAGTCCAACATGCCCTGCTCCTGCAAAACGCCTTCAGACACCAACTTGAAGTTGTTGATTTGCACGCCTTCTTCTTGAATGGTGGTGGAGAAAGGTGGCATCGAGCCCGGTGTGGTGCCGCCTATGTCAGCATGGTGACCACGCGAGCCTACATAAAACTCTGGCTGCGTTGCACCTTCTAAAAATACGGGCGTGATGACCGTCACATCCGGCAAGTGCGTGCCGCCGTGATACGGGTCATTGAGCACAAACACATCCCCGCGGTGCATCTTGCCTGCGTTTTCACGGATGACGGTTTTGATGCTTTCTCCCATGCTGCCCAAGTGCACGGGCATGTGAGGCGCATTGGCTATCAAGTGGCCTTGGGCATTGAACAAAGCGCATGAAAAATCAAGACGCTCTTTGATGTTCACCGAATAAGCGGTGTTTTGCAATTGCAAACCCATTTGCTCGGCAATGTTCATGAACAGGTTGTTGAACACTTCCAACAACACTGGATCGACCGTGGTGCCAGCTGCATGTTTGGTTTGACGCACTTCCACACGGTTCAGCAACAGATGGTCCAGCGCAGTGACTTGCGCTTGCCAGCCAGGCTCGACCACTGTGGTGGCGTTTTTCTCTGCAATGATGGCGGGTCCTGCAATCACATCACCGATACGCAAGTCTTCGCGCACAAACAAGCCGGCATCCCACCAGCGCGATTCACCATCGGAGCCTGCAGCGTACATGCGCACGGTAGCTCGTTTGGGGACATCCCGCACAGGGTTCACCGATCGTGGCACTTCAACCGCAGCGTCTCCTTTGATCAAAGCCTCGACTGAAACGGCTTCCACCATGAGGGCCTTGCCCGTCATTAAAAATGCAAAGCGTTGACGGTAAGCCTGCTCGAATCGCGCGGTTATTTCTTCCAAGCTGCCCATGCTGACCACCAAGGCGGAATCACTGCCTTCGTACCGCACATGCACGCGCTGGTGCAATTCAATGGCATCACCCAAGGCTTGCTGAGACAAAGCAGCGCGCGCTGCATCGCCCAAACTTTGAAGAGGCGCCAACAAAGCTGGCATGGCCTCTGGCGTCAGCCGCAACTCTACCGCTTGTTCCCGAATCAAACTCTGATCGGCCAAGCCCATGCCATACGCAGACAACACCCCCGCCAAGGGGTGCACATAGACTTGTTTCATGCCCAGTGCATCGGCCACCATACAAGCGTGCTGCCCACCAGCGCCCCCAAAACATTGCAAGGTGTAGCGCGTGACGTCGTAGCCGCGCGCCACTGAGATTTTCTTGATGGCGTTCGCCATCTGCTGCACTGCAATCCGCAGAAAACCATCGGCAATGGCTTCGGCGGGTCGGTTCATTTGCTGAGACAAAACATCAAAACGTTCTGCGACAGCCTGCTTGTCTAAACGCTGATTGCCCTCAGGACCAAACACAGCGGGGAAGAAGTCGGGCTGCACTTTGCCCACCAACACGTTGGCATCTGTGACCGCCAAAGGGCCACCACGTCTGTAACTGGCCGGCCCTGGATTGGCACCAGCGCTTTGCGGACCCACGCGCAAACGCGCGCCATCAAATTGCAACAAAGAACCACCGCCGGCCGCCACGGTGTGAATGCTCATCATGGGCGCACGCATGCGAATGCCTGCCACTTGCGTTTCAAACTCGCGCTCAAACTGACCTGCATAGTGCGACACATCCGTAGACGTGCCGCCCATGTCAAAGCCAATCACTTTGTCGTGACCCGCGCCTTCGGCGGTGCGCGCCATGCCCACAATGCCCCCAGCAGGACCGCTCAAAATGGCATCCTTGCCCGCAAAGGCATGCGCGTCCGTCAGGCCACCGGATGACTGCATGAACATCAGCTTGACGCCTGGCATTTCACTCGCCACTTGGTCGACATAGCGGCGCAAGATGGGTGATAAATAGGCATCGACAACGGTGGTGTCACCGCGGCTGACAAACTTCATCAAGGGACTGGTTTGATGGGAGGTGCTGATTTGCGTGAAGCCAATTTCACGCGCCAACTGCGCAGCCAAAACTTCGTGTTGCGAATAACGATAAGCGTGCATGAACACAATGGCCACGCTGCGAATGCCAGCATCAAATTGAGTTTGCAATTGCGCGCGCAATGCATCGACATGCAGCGCTTCAATCACTTCACCTCGCGCCGACATGCGCTCTTGCGCTTCAATCACCTCGCTGTAGAGCAATTCAGGCAAGACGATATTGCGGTCAAACAAGCGCGGACGGTTTTGATAAGCAATTCGCAAAGCGTCACGGAAACCTTGCGTGGTCACCAACAAGGTGCGCTCACCTTTTCGCTCTAACAGTGCATTGGTGGCCACTGTGGTGCCCATCTTGACGCAACTCACCAAATTGGGGCTTACTGGCTCGTTCGATTTCAACCCTAACAAATGGCGAATACCCGCCACCGCTGCGTCTTTGTACTGATCAGGATTTTCAGACAACAGTTTGTGAGTGACCAACTGACCATCAGGCTGTTTGCCCACGATGTCTGTGAATGTGCCCCCTCTGTCAATCCAGAATTGCCACAACGGACTGGACGGTAAGCTCGACATTGATTTTCCTTAAAATGACAGCGCAATTCAGCCCTGTTGAGGGCTGTTTTCAATTGATATTGAACGAGATGTTAAACCTTTCAGACTCATCTTCGTGATGAACATCGCGTTTCTACCAAGCCGGGCCTGTATTTTGCATTTGCAGTCAGTGCTATTCTTGCAATGTTTTCCGATTTTTTTTCATTCAATGGAGCACCTATGAAAAGACGTTTAATTTCCAAAGCCCTGATCACCACTGTGTTGGCCATGGGTGGCATTGCATCCGTCCAAGCCCAGACTAAGTGGGACTTGCCGGCAGCCTACCCCGCCAACAACTTTCACACCGAAAATTTGGTGCAATTTGCCAACGATGTTGAAAAAGCTTCTGGCGGCAAATTGAAGATTACCGTGCATGCCAATGCGTCATTGTTCAAAGCGCCTGAAATCAAGCGTGCTGTGCAAGGTGGTCAAGCACAAATTGGTGAAATCTTGTTGGCCAACTTCCAAAATGAATGGCAATTGTTTGGCGCCGATGGACTGCCCTTCTTGGCTGACAGCTATGAAGAATCTTTCAAACTCTACAAAGCTCAACGTCCTTTCTTGGAAAAGAAACTGGCTGAGCAAGGCATGATCTTGTTGTATGCAGTGGCATGGCCACCACAAGGCATCTATGTGAAGAAGCCCATCAACTCGGCCGCAGATTTGAAGGGTGTGAAATGGCGCGCTTACAGCCCATCCACAGCCCGCATAGCCGAATTGGTTGGCGCTCAGCCTGTCACTGTGCAAGCAGCCGAGCTCTCGCAAGCTATGGCAACAGGTGTGGTTGAAAGCTACATGTCTTCAGGCTCAACTGGCTACGACACCAAAACTTACGAGCACATCAAGTACTGGTACGACACACAAGCTTGGCTGCCCAAAAATGCGGTCATCATGAACAAAGCCGCATTTGATGCCCTCGACGCCGGCACCAAACAAGCCGTTTTAAAAGCAGGCGCTGATGCAGACGCACGCGGCTGGAAAGTATCTCAAGCCAAGAACGGTGAATACATTGACTTGCTCAAAAAGAACGGCATGAACATCGTCACACCATCTGCACAGCTCAAAGCCGACATGAAAAAAGTAGGCGATGTGATGTTGAAGGAATGGCTTGAAAAAGCGGGTCCTGAGGGCAAAGCTTTGGTCGATGCCTACAACAAGCTTTGATTCACAATGCGCAGTTTGTTAAACCGCATTTATGACAGCGCCGCCGCTTTGGCGGCGCTTTTCATGTGCGCCATGCTCGCGATGGTTTTGATGTCCATCATTGGCCGTGAATTTAACTTTCACATCAGAGGCACAGATGCTTATGCGGGCTATTGCATGGCCGCCAGTGGCTTCTTGGCTTTGGCGCACACCTTGAAAAAAGGCGAGCACATTCGTGTCACGGTACTCATCAGCCGATTCAAAGGCGGCTGGCTCAAAGGCATTGAATTGTGGGCATTGGGCATGGCCACTTTTTTAGCCTGCCTCATGGCGTACTACAGCATTCGTTTGTCTTGGCAGTCATACACCTTCCACGACATTTCCACCAGCAATGATGCAACGCCCTTGTGGATTCCACAAATTTCCATGGCACTTGGTACCGTGGTTTTGGCGATCGCTTTCATCGACGAATTGATTTTGGAAATTCTGGGCAAACGAGTTGCCTTGAATTCAGATGAAGCGTTACACAACGAGTAACTATGAATGATTTACTGATCACAGCGCTGCTGGTTGCAACGCTGTTTCTCATTTTGGGCAGTGGCGTCTGGATTGGCTTGTCCTTGTCAGGCGTGGCTTGGGTGGGCATGCAATTGTTCAGCAGCCGTCCTGCTGGCGACGCCATGGCCGTCACCATCTGGGGATCCTCTTCCAGCTGGACCCTCACAGCATTGCCTTTGTTCATTTGGATGGGAGAAATTCTTTTTAGAACGCGACTCAGTCAAGACATGTTCAAAGGCTTGGCACCCTGGCTCCAAGCTTTACCGGGTCGCCTCTTGCACACCAATGTGGCGGGATGCACCATTTTTGCAGCGGTATCGGGTTCTTCGGCGGCCACTTGCGCCACCATTGGCAAGATGACTTTGCCTGAGCTGTCGAAAAGAGGTTATCCAGACAACATGGTCATTGGCACCTTGGCAGGCGCTGGAACTTTGGGACTGCTGATTCCGCCATCCATCATCATGATCGTTTACGGCGTAACGGCAGACGTTTCCATCGCCAAATTGTTCATTGCCGGCATTTTGCCTGGCCTGATGTTGGCTTGTTTGTTTTCGGGTTACATCATTTACTGGGCATTGCGACATCCAGAACAGGTTCCTGCCAACGATCGTCAATACACCTTCATGGAAAAGATTCGCGAATCGGGCAGCCTGATTCCTGTCGTGTTGTTGATTGCTGCTGTGCTTGGTTCTATTTACGCTGGCATTGCCACTGCCACTGAAGCAGCAGCAGTTGGCGTTGTAGGTGCCATGCTTTTGTCTTCAGCTCAAGGGTCCTTGAATCGGGCAAGCTTCAAAGAAGCTCTGATGGGTGCAACACGGCTTTACTGCATGATTGCCCTGATCTTGGCTGGGGCCTCGTTCTTGACGCTGTCCATGGGTTATATCGGTTTGCCGCGGCACTTGGCAGAATGGATTGCCACTTTGGGTCTGAGCCAATTTGAATTGATTCTGGCGCTGACCGTTTTTTACGTGGTCTTGGGATGCTTCTTAGATGGCATCTCGATGGTGGTCCTCACCATGGGCGTCATCATGCCCACCGTGCAAAAAGCCGGTATCGACCCCTTGTGGTTTGGCATCTTCATTGTGCTGGTGGTTGAAATGGCTCAAATTACCCCACCTGTGGGTTTTAATTTGTTTGTGTTGCAAGGCATGACCGGCAAAGACTTGCTGTGGATTGCCAAAGCCACACTGCCCATGTTCTTCTTGATGGTGTTGGCCGTTTTGTTAATTTACTTCTTCCCTGGCATCGTTACTTGGATGCCTCAGCAGATGAAGTTGTAAGCAGTTGATACAGGCTGTGCAGTTGCCAGCCTGTAGCCACTTGTATGGCCCCCGCATAAGGCGGCATGTTGGTGCACTCCAAAACCACATGCTTCACTTCGGGGGCTTTTTGCTTCAAACGCAATGCTGCTGACACCACACTTTTCTGAGCAGCTGCAACATCCATTTCCAATTGGTTTCCCATAATAGCCAAGGCAAAAGCTTCGTTTTTTTGAACACCCTGCACGCGCAACCGAGACAAGTCTTTGACTGCGACACCTGCTGCCAGAAAATGTGCAGCCCCCAAAGCTTCATCGTCCATCGTTAAGACACCCACCGTGTCATGCACTGCCAACAATTGTGGCAAACACAACAAACTAGAACTGATCACAGGCACTGGCAATGTTGCTTGCAATTCGTTTTGCAGCAAGACCAAAAAGCCGCAACTGGTGGTGATGCCTTCAGCGCCCTGCGCGATCAATTGTCGACTGGCATTGACAAAGGCTGGCAGCACCAAGTGCTGCTTCAGACTATCGGCGCTGCGCACAATTTCTTGGGGAAACATGCCGGGCACTTTTTGATACATCAAGTCAAATGGCCAGCCTTCAGGGCAGCCAATATCGCCCAGCAAACGCGGAAATTGCGTGTCCAACATCAACACACCCCAGCGTTTGCGTGCCATTAAGTTGGGTAACAAAGAATTCCTGACCATGAGACGAAGTGTGGCTGATTTTGATTCAAAATTAACACCCTATGATGTCGATTAATTTGACCTCAAGTCAAAGAATACCCAAAGGAATTTCGTGTTTAAAAATGTAATGGCCTATCGAATTGGGCCAAATTGGGTGGCGACAGTTCCCGAGATTGAAACAGCACTGGCTGCCAATCGTTTTGTAGAGTGCTCCCCCGGTCAAGACAAATCGGTCGGCTGGACCGAACCACGCGGCGTCGCCCATGGTCCCTTGCTAGAGTCCGTAGGCGGTCAATGGATTGCCAAATTGTTGATCGAGACCAAGGCCGTCCCCTCTTCCGTCGTCAAGCGAAAAGCCGAGTTGCAGGCCAAAGACATTGAGGAGAAAACCGGCCGCAAGCCCGGAAAAAAAGAGCAACGCGAAATGCGCGAAGACATTTTGCACAGCCTGTTGCCCCAAGCCTTTGCCAAGCAAGGTGCCGTCATGGTGTGGATCAACCCCAAAGACCGCTTGTTGGCCATCGATGCTGGCAGCACCAGCAAGGCCGACGAGGTCATCACCCAATTGGTGCGCGCGTTGCCAGGGCTCGACCTCAACTTGCTGCAAACGGCCATGTCGCCCCAAACCGGCATGGCCGCTTGGTTGTTGGCCACCGACCCGCACGAGCTGCCACCTGCTTTAAGTGTTGAAAAAGAATGCGTCCTCAAATCGGGCGCGGAAGACCAACCCATGGTCAAGTACACCCGCCACGTGCTCAACACCGACGAAGTGCGCAAGCATGTGCGCGATGGCAAGCTGCCAACGCAGCTGGGCCTCAGCTGGGAAGGCAAAGCCAGCTTTGTGCTCACCGACAATTTGCAGTTCAAAAAAGTCAGCTTTCTAGACGGCACAGAGCCTGAAGCCATTGGCACCGAAGGCGATGACAAGTTCGATGCCGATGTGGTTCTGAGCACCGGCATGTTAGGCCCACTCATCAAAGACGTGGTCACCGCCTTAGGCGGCGAGAATGTGTTTGCAGAAGCCGCCTCTTCAGAGGAAGGCCCGCCCTTTTAAGCCTCATGCTGCTGTCGCCCATTTGATTTAATTCACAAGGATCACTGCCATGTTTGCCGTCATTGCCATTTGCTTCGGTGCTTGCCTGGGCGCTTTGGCGCGCTGGCAATTGGGGTTGTGGCTCAACCCCAGCACATCCGATGATGGTTTATTGCCATGGGGCACCTTGGCCGCCAACTTGATCGGCGGCTACCTCATTGGATTGTGCGTGGGTATTTTTCAAAACATGCCCCAACTGGCACCCGAGTGGCGCTTGTTGTGCGTCACGGGCTTTTTAGGCGCACTGACCACCTTTTCCACGTTTTCCGCTGAAGTGGTGGGCATGTTGCAACAGGGTCGACTGGCCCTGGCCCTGTTTACGGCAGGCATTCATTTGCTGGGCTCCCTGGTTTTGACTTATTTTGGGCTTTACACTGTCAAATTAATCGGTATTAGTCCTATGCCCTAAATCTGGGGAATGAGGTCTACTGCAACATTGTTTGGTTTTACTTGGAGCACCTATGACCCTGAATCACATTGCACGTCGCCTAGCCCTTGGTGTGGCTGTGGCACTCCCCTTGGCTTTGACCGTGAGCACCAGCGCACAAGCACAAGCTTTCTTCCGCATTGGCACAGGCGGTACAGCAGGCACTTACTACCCCGTGGGCGGCATGATTGCCAACGCGGTGTCTGTACCAGGCAAACTGATTGCCACTGCACAGGCCACCAATGGCTCTGTGGCCAACGTCAATGGCGTGGCCAGTGGCGCCATGGAATCAGGTTTCTCTCAGTCTGACGTGGCCACTTGGGCCCAAAAAGGCACGGGCATCTACGAAGGCAAGCCCAATATTCCAGATTTGCGCCTCATCGCCAACCTCTACCCTGAAACCATTCACGTGGTGGTCAAAAAATCTTCTGGCATCAAAAGCATTGCTGAACTCAAAGGCAAGCGCGTTGCCTTGGACGAGCCAGGCTCTGGCACGCTGGTCAATGCCCGTTTGATCTTGGCCGCCTACAACATCAAAGAATCCGAAATCAAGCCCGAGTACATCAAGCCCAACCAAGCGGCTGACAAAATGAAAGACGGCGCTTTGGATGCCTTCTTCTTCGTGGGCGGTGCACCTGCTGGCGCCATTGCCGAATTGGCTTCTAGTGGCGGCGGCATTGCCTTGTTGCCCATTGATGGCGCTCAAGCGCAAGCCTTGCGCAGCACCAGCTCCTTCTTTGCCAACGACAGTGTGCCTGCTGCCACCTACAAAGATGTTGACGCTGTGAACACATTGTCTGTGGGCGCCCAGTGGGTGACCAGCGCCAAAGCTGACACAGAAACCATCTACCAAATCACCAAAGCTTTGTACAGCGAGTCCACCCAAAAAGCATTGGCCGCTGGCCACGCCAAGGGCAAGCTGATCACCTTGAAAAATGCTGTGCAAGGTGCTGGCATTCCTTTCCACCCCGGTGCAGAAAAGTTCTACCGCGAAGCGGGTGTCTTGAAATAATTTAACGTTTCGTTAAATGCCAACGGGCGGGTTAACTTCAGGTTAACTCGCCCGTTACTACTTGAAGTTTCCAGAGTATTCACATGACCGCTGCCACCCTGCTCCCCGACGATCAAAAACTACAAGAACTCGAAGAACAGTTTGATCCCGAGATGCGCTTTCGGCCCACCTTGCCGCCTGCCACGCAAATCGTCAAATGGCTCTTGATTGCCCTGTCGTGCTTTCACTACTACACCGCAGGCTTTGGCTTGCTGCAAGAAATCACGCACCGCGGTGTGCACTTGGCCTTTGTGTTAGGCATGATTTTTTTGGTCTTTGCATTCAGTAGCACCTCTGCCAATCGCGATCTCAAAAGTTCGTTTTTAAATCCAGGTGGTGTGCCGCTGGTGGACTGGCTGTTGGCAGGTGCTTGCGCATTGAGCGTTTTGTACATCCCCTATGTCTTTGATGACCTGATGTTCCGCGTGGGCAACCCCAGCAACATGGACGTCATCATGGGCAGCATTCTGTTCATCACCTTGCTGGAAGCCACACGGCGCTCCATGGGCTGGCCTTTGCCACTGATCGCGATTGGCTTCACGGCTTATGCATTGCTTGGCCCCTACTTCCCCGGTTTGCTCAAACATGCTGGCGCCAATTGGTCCATGATGATCAATCACCAGTACCTCACCAGCCAAGGCATTTACGGCGTGGCGGTGGGCGTGGTGGCCACTTATGTTTTTCACTTTGTGTTGTTTGGCGTCATGGCCACACGCATTGGCTTGGGACAATTGTTCTTAGACGTTGCCTCTAGCATTGCCGGACGTTATGCCGGTGGCCCTGCCAAGGTCAGCGTATTTGGCTCGGCCCTGTTTGGCATGTTGAGTGGCTCCTCCGTGGCCAATGCCGTCACGGTGGGCTCGCTCACCATTCCCGCCATGATTCGTGTGGGCTACAAAAAGCACTTTGCGGCAGCGGTTGAAGCCGCCTCCTCCACAGGCGGACAAATTACACCGCCCGTGCTGGGTGCTGCAGCGTTCTTGATGATCGAATTCTTGAACGTGCCCTACCAAACCATCATTGCCGCATCGGTGGTGCCTGCGTTCATGCACTTCTTTGGCGTGTTCATGCAAGTGCACTTTGAAGCCAAGCGATATGGCCTGCGCGGACTCACAGAAGAAGAAATGCCACGTTTGGCCGAGTCACTCAAAATGCGTTGGCCCACCCTCATTCCTTTGGGCTTGCTGATCAGCATTCTGGTTTCAGGTCGCACGCCTTATTTGGCGGCATTTGTAGGCATCAGTTCATGTGCCATTGTGGGCATGTCTACCAAAACCAGTGGCAACCAACTCAAGAACTGGGGCCTCTTGGTGGTCATGCACGCCATCTTGATGACCATCGCGTTCTCCGATTTCGGAAATGACAATAGCACCATCAAATTGGTCTTGTTCGCATTGGCCTTGATCGTCGGCGCTGCTGCCTACATCTGGGCGGGTGTGCGCGGTCGCATTGAACCGCATGTCTTGATTGAAGCGCTTGAAACTGGCGCCAAGTACGCCTTGGCTGTGGGCGCTGCGGCGGCCACCGTGGGCATCGTGATTGGCGTGGTCACGCTCACTGGCGTGGGCTTCAAGATCAGCTACATCATCACGCAAGCAGCGCAAACCATTTCTGCATTCATGAGCGGCTGGATCCCTGCAGATTGGGCGTCCTTGAACACACTCACCTTGCTTGCAGCCCTCACCATGACCGGTCTGGTTTGCATCTTGATGGGCTGCGGTGTGCCCACCACAGCCACCTACATCATCATGGTCACCGTGGCTGCCCCCACATTGGTGGGCTTGGGTGTAGAGCCCTTGGTTGCGCACTTCTTTGTGTTCTATTACGGCGTGTTAGCCGATATCACGCCTCCGGTAGCTCTTGCCGCTTACGCCGCCGCAGGCATGGCTGGCAGTGACCCCTTCAAGACCGGCAACACGGCCTTCCGCTTGGGCCTGGCCAAAGCATTGGTTCCTTTTGTCTTTGTCTTCTCGCCCTCTTTGCTTTTGGTGGCCAAAGGGTTTACTTGGGAAAGCTTCATCATTACCTTTAGCGGCTGCGTTTTTGGCATCACCCTCATGGCAGCTGCTTTGAGCAAGTTCCTCTTGGTAGAAATGAAACGCTGGGAACAGCTCACTTGCTTGTTTGCCGCCTTGCTGATGATTGCACCTAGCCTGACGGCCAGTTTGGTCGGCGTGGCCATGGTCATTCCCATGGTGGTCAGTCAGTGGCGAAGGTCTAAGCTGGCCTAATGCGTTGAAAATTGGGGAAAGCCCTTACCGAACATTTGCTTGCTGCGTGATCTACTGGAGGACGAATTCAATCCGAGGAGTTACGCATGCAGGTTCAAATGAAGGTCAACGGCAAATCAGTGTCCGTTGATGCCGCCCCCAACACATTGCTCGTTCAAGCCTTGCGCGAGCACCTCAAACTCACTGGCACCCACGTGGGTTGCGATACCGCCCAATGCGGCGCTTGTACTGTTCATGTGAACGGCCGTGCAGTGAAGTCATGCAACATGCTCACCGCACAGGCGCAAGGCGCCGAAGTCACCACCATTGAAGGCATGGCCCAAGCCGACGGCACCATGCACCCCATGCAAGCGGCATTCAAAGAATGTCACGGCTTGCAGTGCGGCTTCTGCACCCCCGGCATGGTCATGAGCGCGGTCGACATCGCCAAGCGCCACC
>JACCDL010992530.1_pt1 | contig 14030 bp, 11 predicted proteins | sample 7441931 | NCBI WGS metagenome assembly JACCDL01 (sample SAMN15323437, study PRJNA562643) | freshwater metagenome | isolation source: river surface water | place: USA:Blue River Watershed | collected 2017-08-16 | reverse complement strand
CTGGCTCGGATGAACGGTGAGAATTCCACTTCTAATTACCTCTGCAACATATGCAGAGTAAGTGATGATTACCGCAATTGTTCCAAGAATTAGGACGCTATTGGTAAGTCCCTTGATTTGTAGGGCTGGGATACCAAATCCGACTAGCAAAATTACGAGTAGAAGTGGAACGCCACGAAATACATCGACATAAAGAGTTGCAAGAAAACGAAATGGCGTTAGCGCTGGAGTTCTTGAAGCTCTAATGAGTGCAATTACTAGACCAATGATCGCTACCGAAGTTCCTGCTATGACGGTAAGGGTGGCATTGGTGGCAAATCCAAGGAGAATCTTGGGAAGGACTTCAACGCCATAAGCCCATTTGAAGAATGTATCTCTTAAGGTAACCCAGCCGGGAGATGTAACAATTACAACTAAAAGTGTTCCTAGAACAAAGGCGCTTGAGAGCGCTGCGATTAGGGCATTCTTTTGATTACGTTTTTTTCGGGCAAGGCGACGCGCTAGTTCGATCTCGCTCGGTTTCCATTGGCCACCAAAATCGTAAGGCGCGGAACCGGAGTTACCCCCGCTTCCGCGCCCTCGATTTTCGCTCATTACTTGAGTACTGGCGCTCCCGCAGAATCAGCGAGCCACTTGCTTGTTATAGAAGCGAGTGTGCCGTTATCGCGGATTGCATCGACAGCTTTTGTTACGCATGAGGTAAGTGGGCTGTCTTTAGCAAGGAGTAGACCGAAGCCTTGGTCAGCTGCATCGCTACCTTCGATCTGTCCGACAATGATTCCATTTGGAACTTCAACAGCGGAGAGATAGAAAGCTGTTGGAAGATCAACAACTAGGCCATCAATCTGCTTATTCTTAAGAGCAGTAACGCCAGCCGCGTTATCGTTAAACACGGAAGCCTTTAGACCAAGAGTTGTCTCGATTACATCAAGTGAGGTGGTCGCAACTGCAGCGCCCAACTTCGCGCCTGAATCGGTAACTCCCTGAAGAGTTGTTACGCCCTCAAGTTTGCTTCCCTTGAAGGAGACGATTGCTTGGTTTGACTTGTAGTAAGGAGAGGAGAAATCAACGACTTCCTTACGCTCATCGGTAATCGAATATTGCTGGAGGTTGAAATCAAAGGTCTTTGGACCTGGGGCGATTGCAGCATCAAAAGTGGTGCGAACCCACTTAACCGCTGCTTGGTCGTATCCAAGTTCAGTCGCAATTGCATAAGCAACAGCTGCTTCAAAGCCCTCTCCCTTTTCTGGGGCATCATCGATAACCCATGGGTAGTAGGCCGGCTCGCCGGTTGCGATTGTTAGCACGCCGGATTCAAGTGTCTGTAGTGAATCAGGTGCGCAAGTTGTTGTATCGCCGCTAGCAGTTCCGCTCTCATCCGATGAGGAGCAAGCAGAGAGAACTAGTGCGGCGAGAATGAATGGAGTTAATTTGATTAGCTTCTTCATTTCATGCCTTTCAGTTTCTATAGTCATTAACTTTTATTGTCATAGACGCTGGAACTGAGATTTTCAGATCCGCGCTTGTCGAATTACTTCGACCTGGTCCTCACCCGGAGCACCCCACCGCGGTGGAGGGTTGCCGTCCAGTTAGCCGGGGCTTAATGCTGGAACTCGTGACCTAGGGCGGATGTTAGGAAATCAAGATTGAAAAGTCCACTTATTGCTAGGTAAGCCGTGGGCCTCGGCAACAGCTTGGTAATAAACCTTGCCATCATGAACATTTAACCCGAGGGCTAAACCAGAATCGCGGCGAAGCGCTTCGCGCCAACCAAGATCAGCAAGAGCTAGGGCGTATTTCAAAGTGGCATTTGATAAGGCATAGGTAGAGGTAAACGGAACGGCGCCAGGCATATTCGCCACGCAATAAAAGATGGAGTCGTGCACTTTAAAAGTCGGTTCGGCATGTGTGGTGGGACGAGAATCTTCAAAACAGCCACCCTGGTCTATTGCGATATCAACTAGAACTGAGCCGGTTTTCATCTCTTTAACAATTTTGTTACTTATTAGCTTCGGAGCTTTTGCGCCATGGATTAAGACCGCGCCGATTACAAGGTCAGCCTCAAGGGCTTCCTGCTCGATGGTGTGCGTGTTGGACATAAGTGTTGTAACAGTTCCACCAAAAATCTGGTCGATCTCCCCAAGTCGTTTTAGATTGGTATCTACGACAGTTACATCAGCGCGCATTCCATGAGCGATCGTTGCAGCGGCAAGACCTGCGGTTCCGCCACCGATAACTAGGACCTTGCCGGGTCGAACGCCGGGAACTCCACCGAGTAAAACTCCGCGGCCACCATTGCTTTTCTGAAGGACTGCGGCGCCAACTTGGGCAGCCATTCGTCCCGCAACTTCACTCATGGGCGCAAGGAGTGGAAGCGCTCCGGCAACTTCAACAGTCTCATATGCAATTGCAGTTATTCCACTCTTGATTAAAGCATCGGTGCATTCACGAGATGCGGCAAGGTGAAGGTAGGTGAAGAGTGTTTGACCGCTTCGCATCCGGGAATACTCTGCTGCGATTGGTTCTTTTACCTTTAGTACAAGTTCGGCCTTCTCCCATACAGCATCGGCGGTATTTAGGAGCGTTGCGCCAACGTTTTTGTAATCTTCATCAGATATTGCTGAGCCGACTCCCGCACCAGTTTCGATAAAGACTTGATGGCCACGGTTTACGAATTCCCGGACACCGGCTGGGGTAATAGCTACCCGAAACTCATTATTTTTAATCTCTTTGGGAACACCGATGTTCACGCTGAAATGCTACCGGAGAAAAGTGCCGCACAAACCTTTGGGTGAAGTTCCGCGCGTAAGTCTTTGAAGATTGTGGGAGGTTTTCCGCTTCTAAAGAGTTCTTCCAAAAGGGTAACAAGTGAGTAGTTAGGTTGATCTTCTTTTGCCCGTTGCAGCGCCACATTTGCTAAGGCGCCATCTCCTCTTTCGTATGCGGCGACGGCGAGAAGTGTTGCTGGAGCAGCAACGAAACCGCGAGGCGCTTTAGTTAGTAACCAACGCCAAGCATTGAAATAGAGATCACTCTCTTGGTCCATAGTTCCAAGGGCAAAGTCTCGAACCTGTAGATCTTTAAGTCGAACAAGTACCGTTGCAACGAGGCGCTTATCTCGACAAATTCCCTCAACTTGAAAATCATGGAGAAAATCTAGAAGTGCATTTGCGCCATCTCGCTGTTGGCTAGTCGGATCATTTTCATAATCAATTGGTGAAATCCGCCCCATCATCTCGACTATTACCTCATCGATTCGAGGACTTAGCGAGCGGGTCATATCCCCAAGATCTCGGAAAGGAAGGGGTTTTCCGCGCGAAACTTCTTCGGCGGTAACCCTTGAATCATTTAGCTCCGGCAGGGGTGAGCCTTCAATCGGGCAACAACTCTCATCGGCGCAAATGAGTGAGCGCCAACGATCGCCGACGATAATTATCGATTCACGAAGTGGAATATCGAGAGCAAGTAAGGCTTCACTTATCGGCCTAATTACTAATTCAGCATCATCGCAACTCTCTGGGATGTAGAAGACGAGCAGCGCGCCATCGCTACCCTCGAATTTTTTAGCTAGCGCGCTTGCTTCGCCTTCATTTATCGACTTTGGAAAGTCGACTCGGATAGCCATCGTGATTGACTCGTCGTTTAATGCCATAAGGACGATTGCATCGCTCGGTTGGTATCCGACTAAAAATGGAACTGCGGCAAGTAAATCTGTTGGTGAGGTAACTGTTGTCATGGGCGAAGCATCTTCGGTTAATCACATTTATGGTTGAGGCGAAGATAGATGTGTGGAAAAGATGATGTTGTTGTGGAGAACTATTTTGTGAAGATTGTGTCTGCGGTATAGATCTTCAAATCGCGAGTAAAACTCTGCTTTATTGTGCCGCTAATGGGACCAAACAATGCTCCCGCTCGCCAGGTACCGCTCCAAAGAACTCTTAATTCGACCTCATAATCACCGGGCTGGAGATAGCGATGATTAATCAACATCGCAGGATAAGGAGCGCCGGGAAGTGTGGTTAGGTGCGATTCGCCATCGCCAAACTCCCACTCGTAGCGCGCCTTTAAATTAATGAGAATGGGAACTTCTAGAACCACGATAACCGTTTGAAATGAAGGTGGAACGGTTGTCATGAAGTTGACGGGCTCACGAAGAAGTCCGGCGCTGGTCGGTTGGGTGATGATTGTTCCGCTCGGCAATAACTTCTTTACTTGATCGGCCAATTCCAAACCGCTAATTTTTTTCACTTTAGGTTTGCGTTGCCGTGGTTTATAACTCCGCTTTACTCTCGGCTTCGTTATTGCTTTTGCAGTTGCGACTGGTTTTGGCAGCCACGGAATCCAAGTCTGCTTTGCCGCCACACTTGTTTTTGGGGTTGGTCTTGGTGATGCCGAAGTAGTTGAAGTTGAGCCGGGTTGCCCCTTTTTAACAGTGATAACAACATGGTTCTCATCATCAGCTGTCACCGAGATGCACTTCTCGTCATCACACTCCTCTGCATTTGCCACCGGAGCTCCAATCAGCGATGCAATAAGTGCACTTGAAAAAAGAGTTGATGAAAGTAAGCGGCGCATCGGGAGAAATTAAGTCTTGGCGAAGGCAATTAGTTGAAGAGTTACCAAACTGTGGAAAACTAGCGGATATGGTGGCGCGCGATGGTGATGGTTGGATTCAATGTCGCTGTGGCTCGAAACATTGGGGCTTAAATGGTGCTGCCGGACTTCTCTTATTCCGAAGTGGGCAAGTGCTCCTGCAACATCGCGCCCCTTGGGTGCATAACGGAGATACTTGGGGAATTCCCGGGGGCGCTAGAGATTCACATGAGAGCGCACTTGAGGCGGCTCTGCGCGAGAGCAACGAAGAGATTGGAATTGATGCAAATTTCGTCAGCGCAAAGTTCTCCCATCTAGATGATCATGGAGATTGGCGCTATGAAACTATTGTGGCCCAACTTGAAGTTGATGTATTCGAATTTTCCAATAACCATGAAACCATTGATTTGAAATGGTTTTTGATTGCTGAGGTCGCGCGCGTGAACTTGCATCCAAGCTTTGCTCGCAGTTGGCCGGCGATTAGCGCCCAGCTTCTAGATATTGCTGGTTAAGTCTCTTAAGTGAATCGCGGACAACCGCGCTCTCACTAGTGCGCCAGAGCGGCGGCATTGAGTTAAGTAGGACCGCGCCGTATCGCTTATTTACAATTCTTGAATCCAAAATTGCAACAACTCCTCGGTCATCTACCGAACGGATGAGCCTTCCAGTGCCTTGGGCGAGAAGTAAGGCAGCTCTTGGAAGTGAGACCTGCATAAATCCTGAGCCACCTGATTCATCTGCTCTTGCCGAGCGGGCCGACATGACTGGATCATCAGGTCTTGGAAATGGAATGCGATCGATAGCAACAAGTGTGCAGGCTGGGCCAGGAACATCAACGCCTTGCCAGAGGCTCATAGTTCCAAGCAAAATTGAAGTTGGATCTTCGGCGAATCTTTCAACAAGTGAACCGACGCTATCGCCACGTTTTTGAGTGATGATTTTTATCGGAAGTTCAGCAAGCACTCGCCTTAAGTGATCATCTGCCATCTCAACTCCACGCCAAGATGAGAAGAGCGCCAGCGTTCGCCCACCAGCTGCATCAATTAGCTCGCCCAATTCGACCAGCGCCTCAACACTGGGGCCATCTCGACCGGGTTCGGGAAGATGGCGTGGAAGATAAAGCATTCCTTGAGCGGCAAAATCAAAGGGAGAGCCGACATCGAGCATCTGCACATTTGCTGGATCCACACCGCTTGGAGTTGATTCTTCATCTACTTCTTCCTCGGTGTTAGCCCCAAGACCTAAATTCCGCGCGATGGCATCAAAACTTTTTCCGACTGACAAGGTCGCACTCGTTGCAATAACTGGCGTTTGTTTAAATAAGTTCTCGCGAAGAACTGATGAGACATCAAGCGGGGCAAGGTAGAGCGTTGAGAAATTCGGCTCAAACCAGAGCACAGAACCCTGCCCCATTCGCAATAACTTCTGCGTGGTTGTCTTGATTTCGTTGACTGCTCCCTTTACCCGGGCCCGCTCGGCGAGGGTATCTGGGTCAATAATTTCGCTATCGGCATTTATCGCTGCAACTACCGCTTCGGCCGCTTCCTTAACTTTTCTAATTGGGGCCACTAATGAGTCGGGAAGTTCATCGAGTCTTCGCTCTTCTTGGCTCTTGAGTCGATATTCGGCGCTGTATTCATCAAGGACCCCGGCAAATTGATCGGCTGCTTTCTCAAATGCGTTGGCTAATTTTCCAGGCATGTGTTTTCTGGTCATGGCTGCGGCCCTTGAGATTCGACCTGCAGTTAGCTCTTCGGTAACTGCTTGCGTAGTGCGATCCATAAATTCATGGGCCTCATCAAGAACTATCGCATCGCGCTCGGGCAATATTGGATGTGAATCGACAATTTCAATCGCAAGCAGAGTGTGATTTGTGACGACGATATCGGCGGTTTGGGCTTTAGCTTTCGCATTCACCGCAAAACATTGGCTTCCAAAACGACATTCCTCGGCGCCTACGCATTCGCGCCCCGAGGTCGAGTTAGCGAGCCAGACTCTTCTATCAACTTCGGGAGCATCATCCCGGTCGCCCGATACTCCTGGTTTTTCAGCCCACTCTCGAAGGCGACGGGCATCTTTCTCTAAGGTAGATATGTCTACGAGTAATTCGGCATCAGCATTTGTCTCACCGGCATTCATCTTTTCAAGGCAGATGTAATTACCAACGCCTTTATAAACCGCAAAGGAGACTTCCCGCCCCAACTCTTTCTCCAGCGCCTTCTTTACTTTCGGAAGGTCGCGCTCAACAAGTTGTCTTTGTAGAGCAAGAGTTGCTGTTGCTACCAAAACGCGCTTTCCATGCACTAAAGAAGGCACGAGGTAGGCAAGTGACTTTCCAGTTCCAGTTCCTGCTTGGACAAGTAGGTGATGGCGATCGGCCAGGGCGTTAGCAACAGCTTCTGCCATTTCGATTTGGCCCGCGCGGGCTGCGCCATCGATTGCCGATACTGCTGCGTCAAGGGCAGATCTGACCTTCTCAAGGCTCATCTCGGGCTCACTTTAGGTTCAACTTCTCCCCGACTCTCCGAATTTCCCTCTTACCATCAGATATTTGCAGGTATAGCATTTAACTATGTGCGTAGGTTGTATGGCAGTAGCAATGGCTTCAATGATGGGTCCCGCTCCAACTATTGAGGTGCCAGAGCTGATTATTGCTCCGGCTCCAGTAGTTGTAAGTGAAGTTGTAACTCAAGTTCCAAAGGTTGCCAAGGCGGAGATTGTTATTAGCTCTCCTGGTCCTTTTGATCTTCAAGCTGTCTAGCTCTAAGTCTTTAACTTAAAGCTAGTTAGCAACTCACTCCTTTTTTTTCTGCGCCTTTTAGCTGCATCCAGATGTTGAACCGCAACCCTCGCAAACATAGCAAGCTCCGGATGCGCGCATCTTTACTCCGCAGGTAACACAGAGAGGTGCATCCGACTTTATGCCGGCGATTTTCTCTAACAACTCAGTTGAGGAACCGATATTTGTCGGAGCGGTTTCGATTTTAACTTCGACTGGCTTTGCTTTCGCTTCAACTACTGGTGCAACTATTGGAGCAGTAACTTCTTGCGCGATTGCATACTCGCCACTCTCAACGGCGTTGGCCCGCTCAGCTGCTGTATATATTCCATAAGCAGCGCGGATATCGCCAGGTAAATAATCAAGGGCGAGGCGACGGAAGATGTAATCCATCATGGATTGCGCCATACGGATATCTGGATCATCTGTCATGCCAGCTGGCTCAAAGCGAGAGTTTGTGAATTTCTGTACGTAAGTCTCAAGTGGCACTCCGTATTGAAGACCAATGGAGACTGCGATCGAGAAGGCATCCATAACTCCAGCAAGAGTTGATCCTTGCTTGCCGAGCTTTAAGAAGATTTCGCCGAGTTGGCCATCTTCGTAAGTGCCAGCGGTCATGTAACCCTCTGCGCCACCAACAGCAAATGATGTGGTCCGAGATGGGCGTGACTTAGGAAGGCGCTTACGCGTTGCAGGTGTTGGAGCCGCTGCTTCGCTTGTCTCTTCTTTCTTCGTTGCCTTTGCATCCGAGAGTGGTTGTCCGACCTTGCAGTTATCGCGATAAATAGCGATCGCCTTTAGGCCAAGCTTCCATCCTTCGTAATAAACCTCTTCTACCTCTTCAATCGTTGCATTCTCAGGAAGGTTTACTGTCTTTGAGATTGCGCCAGATAGGAATGGTTGGCAGGCAGCCATCATTCGAACATGGCCCATTGGAGCAATTGAGCGAGCGCCGAGCGCGCAATCAAATACGTCATAGTGTTCTGGCTTTAGACCAGGGGCATCAACAACATGACCATTTGCGGTGATGTATTCAACGATTGCCTCGATCGTCTCTTCGGTGTAGCCCAATTTACGGAGAGCTTGTGGAACGGTCTGGTTAACGATCTGCATCGAACCGCCACCAACCAACTTCTTAAATTTCACTAGCGAGAAGTCCGGCTCGATACCGGTCGTATCGCAATCCATCATCAATCCAATAGTTCCAGTTGGAGCGAGAACGGAGGCCTGGGCATTACGCCAGCCATTCTTATCGCCGATAGCAAGGCAGGAATCCCATTGCTTATTTGCCTCACTCCAGACATCGCGGTCAAGAGTTGAGACTGCCTTTGCGGAGAGTGATGCGGCTTGGTGCTTCTTCATGACGCGAGTGTGCGCGGAGGCATTTCTTGCGTAGCCATCGTATGCGCCAACAATTCCAGCGATTTCAGCGGAGCGACGATATGACGTTCCCGTCATCAGCGAAGTGATTGCGCCAGCAAGAGCCCGGCCACCTTCTGAGTCATATGCAAGTCCAGAGGCCATCAAGAGTGCGCCGAGGTTTGCGTATCCAATTCCGAGTTGGCGATATGCGCGGGTAGTTACACCAATTGCCTCGGTTGGGAAATCAGCGAAGCAGATTGAGATATCCATTGCGGTGATAATCAACTCAACTGATTTAACAAAGTTCTTTGCATCAAATGAGCCATCGCTCTTTAAGAACTTCATCAAATTCAATGAAGCAAGGTTGCAGGAAGAGTTATCAAGTGACATGTACTCAGAACATGGGTTGGATGCGTTGATTCGTCCAGTCTCTGGGTTGGTGTGCCAATCATTGATTGTGGTGTCATATTGAATTCCAGGATCAGCGCAGGCCCAAGCAGCTTCGGCCATCTTGCGGAAGAGTGATTTTGCATCAATCTCTTCAATTACTTCACCAGTTGAGCGAGCACGTAGACCGAACTTAGAACCGTTCTCATAAGCACGCATAAATTCATCATTTACACGGACTGAGTTATTTGCGTTCTGGTATTGGACGGAGATGACATCTTTTCCACCGAGGTCCATATCAAAACCGGCATCGCGAAGGACGCGGATCTTCTCTTCTTCGCGGACCTTTGTTTCGATGAACTCTTCTACATCTGGGTGATCAACATCTAGAACCACCATCTTCGCAGCCCGGCGGGTAGCTCCACCAGATTTGATGGTGCCGGCTGAGGCATCTGCGCCGCGCATAAATGAGACCGGGCCAGAGGCAGTACCGCCGGAGCGGAGCAACTCTTTTGAGGAGCGGATTCTGGAGAGGTTTAGACCAGCGCCCGAGCCGCCTTTGAAAATCATGCCCTCTTCGCGATACCAGTTAAGGATTGAATCCATAGTGTCATCGACCGAGAGAATGAAGCAGGCCGAGACTTGCTGTGGAGCGGTTGTTCCAACGTTAAACCAGACAGGTGAGTTGAAAGAGAAAACTTGGTGAAGGAGCATGTAAGTCAATTCATGTTCAAAAACTTCAGCATCTTCTGGGGTTGCGAAATAGCCATGTTCTTTACCAGCTTTTGTGTAGGTAAGAACTACGCGATCAATTACTTGCTTTAGTGACCATTCGCGATTCTCATGTCCGACAGCGCCACGGAAGTATTTTGTAGTGACGATGGTGGAAGCGTTAACGGACCAGAAATCAGGGAATTCAACGCCCTTCTGTTCAAAGACTGTTTCGCCAGTCTTCCAATTTGTTTGCACAACATCGCGCCGCTCCCATGTGACTTGATCGTATGGGTGGGCACCTTGGGTGCTGAAAACTCGCTCTATTTTTAGGCCTTTTCCAAGCTTGTTCTTGGCACCTGGGCGATTGATAACCGTGTCCGACATTCTCTTTTTCTCCGTCTCTTAATTAATTCTGAATCTTTAGTTTTGTTTTTACTGCTTTTCTTACTTTTTAATGCGATAGATATTCAGTTTTCTCAACTACTTATCGGACACATCATTTAAGTTGCGGGGAAGAAACTTGTTTCGACTCCGAGATTTTCTCGGAAGGGATGGCGCGGAGAAGTGCGATCTCACCTTCGAAATCTTCAAGGGAGGAAAAGTTACGGTATACCGAGGCATATCGCAGGTAAGCCACCTCATCGAGTTCGCGTAGCGGTGAGAGAATCGCCATACCCACTTCTTGGGCCTCTATCTCAGCCTGGCCGGTCGCACGGAGCGACTCCTCAACCCGCTGGGCTAGGAGTGCCAGATCATCGTCGGAGACAGGTCGGTTCTGGCAGGCCTTGCGGACGCCATTTATGACCTTCTCGCGGCTGAAGGGTTCAGTCGCGCCGCTTCGCTTGATGATTGAGAGAACTGCAGTTTCCTGGGTGGAGAAGCGAGAGCCGCAGGTTGTGCATTCACGACGACGGCGGATAGCTGTGCCCTCATCGGCAGGACGGGAGTCGATAACTCGAGACTCCTCGTTGCGACAGAAGGGACAGTTCACGGCGTGTCATTCCTCTCAATGCTGGGAAAAATCAGACTTTGGGTGTATTGGCGATTCGGCTTTGAACCACTACTTATGGAAGTCTAGCGCCTTTTCACCCCAATATCTAGGGGTAAGAGTAAAGCAAGGGTTGAGAGTTGGCAATCACCTTAGAGAAGGCTAAGGGCGTGTCGGGATATAGATCTTCTGCCCTGCGACCAACTCTGGGGACTTTAGGCGATTAACCGAAATAAGTTCATCAACCATCTCCCTCTTATCTCCTGAGCCACTCAAGTTCGCGGCTATTGACCACAAGGACTCCCCGGGCTTAACCGTGATTTTCACATAGGGGGTTGAGGAGATTGAATCTTCAGATCCAGCAGTGGCCCCGGAAAATAGCGAAAAACCAGCAAGAAGCAAGATGGAGAGAGATGTGACTACCGCGAGCCTCGCGACTAATCGACCTCGGGGGGTGAGGCGAACTTGCGAATTGCTCCTTAAGGGGGACGGATTAAAAGCGATCGTCGACATCATTCTCTCCAGCTACTTCTAGCGTTTTCCAGAAAGATCGTTGAGAGCGGGGATACTCTTCGAACGTCTGTTCTAAAGCAAAAGGTACACACCGCCACTGACATCGGCAAGTTTTTTTAGAACATTTGTTTGAAATTCTCGTAAATTTGTTCTAACCTAGGGCCATGACTCCAAAGGTTTCCGAACTACCCGATGGCCCCGTTGATGAGAATGGCCTCACCTCAAGGCAACTCAAGATCCTTGAAGCTATTAAGAGCGCAATGGAAGAGAAGGGCTACCCGCCTTCGATGCGAGAGATTGGCGATGCCGCCGGCCTAGCCTCCCCCTCAAGCGTTAAGTACCAATTAGAGGCCCTCGAGGCAAAGGGTTGGATCCGTCGTGATCCATCTCGTGGTCGCGCCCTTGAAGTATTAACACCGGGTGATGAGAGATTTGAAGATATTAAACCGGAGCGCACCCATAACATCCCACTCGTCGGTCGAATCGCAGCTGGTGGTCCGATTCTTGCCGAGCAAAATGTAGAAGAACTCTTCCCGCTTCCTGCTGCAATTGTGGGCGAGGGTGAATTATTCATGTTGAAAGTTGTCGGTGATTCCATGGTCGATGCCGCAATTTGCGATGGCGATTACGTTGTTATCCGCGCACAAAAAGATTGCAACAAAGGTGAAATTGTTGCTGCGATGATTGATGGCGAAGCAACTGTTAAGACCTTCTCGAAGAAAGATGGCCACATCTGGCTACTTCCCGCCAACGATAACTACGCCCCAATAAATGGCGATAACTGCGAGATTCTTGGAAAGGTTACCGCGGTACTTCGTTCCGTTCGTTAAACCCTTACAAACTTCTCTAGTAAATGCGCGAGCGCTCCATCAACTCTTGCATGTAGCGATGTCCCATTCTCTAAATGCTCCTCACTAATAATCTCGCCCTCTTCATGTATTCGACTTACAAGATCGCCTCGGTTATAAGGAATGAGAGTGTGCACCTCAACTTTTGGCCTTGGAAGAGAGCCTTCAATCGCAGCAATTAACGCCTCAATCCCAGCTCCGGTATGCACCGAGATTGGATAAGCATCAGGTTCCTCGCGCATCACAAGACGGATCACTTCCGGGTCTGCAATATCTGCCTTATTTAGCGCGATAATTTCGGGGATTTTCTCGCCCCCGATATCTCTTACTACTTCGCGCACCGCTTTGATTTGGCCGAGCGGATCTTGGTGTGAGCCATCAACGACATGGACTATCAAATCAGCGCCTGATACCTCCTCTAGCGTTGATTTAAAGGCGTCAATTAATTCATGCGGAAGGTGCTTAACAAATCCCACCGTGTCGCTAAGTGTGTAAACCCGGCCATCTTTAGTCTCGGATTTTCTTACTGTGGGATCAAGGGTGGCAAAGAGGGCGTTCTGTACCAATACCCCGGCATTTGTTAGGCGATTTAGTAGTGAGGATTTTCCAGCATTTGTATATCCAGCTATGGCAACTGAGGGGATTGAATTTCGTTTTCGCTCTTGCCTTTTGGTATCGCGAGCAACTTTCATCTCTGCAATCTCCCGGCGCAACTTCGCCATCTTGTCGCGGATGCGGCGGCGATCTACTTCAATTTTCGTTTCACCAGGTCCACGGCCGCCTATTCCACCGGCTTGGCGCGAGAGCGAATCACCCCAACCGCGAAGCCTTGGCAACATATAACTAACTTGAGCCAGCTCCACTTGCGCTTTACCTTCTTTGCTTTTCGCATGTTGAGCAAAAATGTCGAGAATCAAAGCGGTGCGATCCACAACTTTTACTTTCACTTTATCTTCTAAATTTCGAAGTTGCCCCGGACTTAACTCACCATCGCAAATCACGGTATCGGCGCCGGTTGATTTAACAACGCCCTTTAACTCACTTACCTTTCCCGAGCCGATAAAGGTCGCTGGGTCTGGCTTATCCCGCCTTTGGATTAACGCATCTAGAACCTCGGAACCAGCAGTTTCAGCAAGTGCCGCTAATTCAGCCATTGAATTCTCGGCATCCTTTATCGAACCTTCAGTCCAAACTCCAACTAAAACAACCCGCTCTAATCTAAGTTTGCGATATTCCGCCTCAGAGATATCAGTTAGCTCTGTAGACAGACCCGCTACACGTCGAAGCGCTTGGCGATCGCTCAAATCTCGCTGGGTTGAGTCAAACGAATCGGGGATGAAGATCTCCGAATCAAACTCGGCGGCGAGATCGGCGCTCTCTTGAAGGAGTTGCTCAAACTCCTCATCACGGGGCTTACTCAAGAAAAGCCCCTATTTCAACCTCTTTTACGAGCACCGCCGGGCCGGTGAGAATCGCATTTGAGTGGGCATCAATTTCGACTTCGAGCCTTCCCCCGGGTGGATGGATTACCCACTTTGCTGGAAGTCGCTTATTTCTTTTAAGAGTTGCGGCAAGGGCGACCGCACAAGTTCCAGTCCCACAGGATCTCGTTTCGCCTACTCCCCGTTCATGAACTCGCATCGCCAACTCGCCACTTTCAAGGAATTGAACAAATTCAACATTTACACCATCGGCATAGGCATCATCCGGTGAAACTGACGGGGCGATTGCTAGATCACCCACTTGATTTATATCTTCGACAAAGACAACAGCATGTGGATTACCCACGTTTATGTTGTACCAGCTCCAAGAGTTTCCATTTGCGCTCGCTGAACGATCGCCTTCG
>JACCDL010354335.1_pt1 | contig 14036 bp, 21 predicted proteins | sample 7441931 | NCBI WGS metagenome assembly JACCDL01 (sample SAMN15323437, study PRJNA562643) | freshwater metagenome | isolation source: river surface water | place: USA:Blue River Watershed | collected 2017-08-16 | reverse complement strand
TGTCGTCGGTTCACCCGCAAATGATTTTCCATCACTTAAATCGTAGTGAAAAACTAATCCATCTCTTACTATGTTTGGTCCACTACTCATTATAATCCAAATCTTGATTTTAAACTCATATAATTTCTATACACCTCATCGGATGTTAGTGCTCTATTATATATGGATACTATTGGAATACTTGCATTTGCGTATACTGTACCATCAGTCCATCTACCTATGTTAAAAAATGATTGGTTTCCTGCAGGTAAATTACCTGAGTATGTTCCACCATCTTGGGTACCATTTAAAAATAATTTAGTTTCATTTGTACCGTATCTAACGACGGTTGCATTATACCATACTCCCTGTGAAAGTACAGAACCATTTATATCGGTGTAACTACCACCCACAGGTCGCGAACGATATTGTAATCTCATATCACTCCAATTCACACATATCATATTTGCAGAACCTCCTGTTGGGTCCATGTCCACAATAACATTCATGTATGTAGTACTTGATGGTGCACCGTTAATCTTAAACCATGTATTCATTGTCCACGAACCCGAACCTGAAAAATTAGGTGGAGTTGTAATTGGAATCGCGTCATCTGTACCATCAAATACCATCATGGCATTCGAATCAAATGAAACACCACTAACACTTATTGTTCTATTTCTACTTAAATCAATTAAACTTTGTGTGTTTGAACGAGTACCGGAAGTGAATGGTGTGAAATGTGATTTTTGTTCAACCTGAACACCTTTTAATTCAAATGTGTGATTATATGTTGTATAATCATCCCCGTCTTGCATGAACCATAAAACTCTATCGGTATTTGCCGGTGTTGTAATTGTATATGACGCGGTTTGCCAACCATCAATATCGGTTAAACCAATCTGTGCAGTGGTTGGAAAATACGATGTGATATATGAACCTCCGTTATATGGTTGGATTTGATATCTTAATGTTGGCGCTCCACTTATTTTTTTAAATCTTACCGAAAAAGTATATGTGGTGTTTGGTGATAAACCATAAACCCATTCACTTTGTCTTGTATTTGAATTCACGTCAACAATTCTACAATGATACTCATCAATCATCGTTCTTGTTCCGATACTACCTTGACCAGAACCGTCAATACTCCAAGCGGCTTCCCATCTAGCATCAACAAGATTTGTTGTTGGTTCCCCAACAAGAGATTTCTCATTACCCGTATCGTAATGAAAAACTAAATCTTGTGTTAACGTTTTCGGTCCTCTGTGATGTGCCATAATATTTTTTTATCCTAGATATGCTACTGAGAAATTATCATTCGCATCAAATGAGATTGCACCCACGGCAACAACCATTTTAAGAGTATCACCCGCATTTAATTTACATATTGTACTACCACCTGTATGGTTCATGGTGGTATTTGCACCAAATTCAATCATTACTTGCGGGGTTCCAGTTGTTCCTCCTGTATTATTTTTATACACTATAAGTTGAGATATTGTGCCTAAACTATTTGAATTTGTTCTTACCACAACATTTACTTGGTATAACCCTGTTATTGGGGCAGTAAATGTACCGTTTGTATTGTTCCAACCACTACCTTGTTGGTAATCAACATTTAAATAACTACCTGATAGGGTTGTGACGGCACCCATCGGTCCACCCGCACCTGTCACTCTAAATGCCGGTCTGTCAGTCATTACCATCGTACCATTTACAGTTAATGAACCTGTTATAACAGTATCACTCGTAACATTAAGAGAACCTGTGATAGTTTGATTACCATTAAATGAGTTTGAACCTGTGGTCGCGAATCCCATATCTGTTATAGTATTCCAACTTGCACCAACCCCATCTGTTTGTAAAATTCTTCCATCATATGAAGAACTTATTGCGGGTAAACCTCCACCAACTGTTGCGGTTGCGAACCCCGATTGTGCCATAGAAAATGTAATAACGGCAGTATTCTCACTAAACATCTCAATAGATGACGGAATTACCACAAAACCATTACTATCATAAACTTGAATTACCGGATATGTTTCACCCAAATTGTGGTTAAAATACCAAGTTGTGGAAGGAGTTGTGACTTCCAATAACTGTGTTGAACCAGGTACAGATTCGATAGTGAACGCTAATCCCGCATATGAGGATGTAACAGCATATGATGACGAAACAATATTTGTGAGTCCCGAACCGTCACCATTAAAATATGATGCGGTAATTGAACCAATTAAATTAATCGAACCCGTGTTAACCGTATTGGTTGAAATCAATTCTTCGATTGACGGTCCGTCTGAACCTGACTTAGCAAGGAAAACCTTACCATCAGTTGTGTTCATTGCTAATTCTCCGAGCTGTAGATTGGAGTTTGTGGGTTTTTGACCCGTAACCGCACTTCTACGCAGTTTGACTATTTGAGCCATATCTTTATTTTCCTTCTAAATCTTGGTATATACCAAATTATAACCTATATAGGTCTAATAATAAATACTTCTTCACGTAAATAAAAAAACCCCGATTTCTCGGGGTTTTAATGTTTGTGTTTGGTTAAGTTAGTAAGTACCTCCGTCGATTACGGTTGAGAATACCAAAGCACCGTTTGAATTTTTATAACCTAATATTCCATCAAGAACATCAGTAGTTTCAGTTGTTGAAACATAACCAACAACGTTGGTACTATTTCTGAACATAATTGCCGATGATTTTGAGTTACCGTCAGCACCACCTGAAGAACTTAATGTCACGTTACCAGCAATCAAGGTTGCTCCGTTACTTGCGGTTACAGTGAATTTATTTGTGTTGTAAGCCAATGTTGTACCATTATCGGTAAGTAAACTATCTCCGATATTGTTTGGACCTGTTGCCTTTGTAATTGTATTGGTTGTTAAACTAACTTCAGAACCATAAGTTCCTGCTGTTGTACCAACCAATTTACTTGATTGTCCACTTGATGATACAAACATCCAATAATCACTCTGAGAATCCCAAACAAGTGATGCTGACACCCCTGAGGAACCTGAATCGATAACTTCGAAACCGGCATATCTTTCAAATGGGGAGTATGCATTTAATCTGATAATATTGTCATCAAGTTCAACAACTGATGATGAGATATGAACTTGAGTCGCACTACCCAATAGATTTAAATTACCACTAATATTAACATCACCACTGAAACCGGTGTTTCCTGTGATTGTCATTGTACCACCTGTGATATTTGTTGATACTAAATTTGTTGTAGTTGCACTTGTTGAAACAAATGAAGAGTTGGAACCTAAATCTACTGTTGAAGGTAAACTTACGGTCCATGTTCTATCTCCTGTTAAGTTTTGTGCCCCACCTGTAACTGTTACTTGGTTTGTTGTTCCTGTAATAGTTAAACTTCTATCAGCTCTAACCGCCCCTGATGTGGTGGTTGCTTGTGAACTTAAAGTAAATTGATTGAAGGTTGGGGTTGCACCTGTTCTAATATCTTGAGCTAAATCATATTGAACTGTGTTTGTTCCGTTGTTAAATGATGTGGTTAAACCTTTAGCGGCAACACCAGCAAATGTGATTGTTTCAGTTTTAAGGGATACATCACCTAATGTGGTGGTTGTTCCATCAGAACCTGTAACATATAAAGTAGAAACGATTCCTGTTAATTGTGAACCATCACCAATAAATGAACCTGTAAATGCAGATGCACTAACCGCACCTGTAATATTCATTGAACCTTGTTGGTGGAATGAACCAGTAATAACAACTTGGTCGGACGATTCATTACCTAATGTTGTATTTCCAATAATTGTTAAATCGTCACCGAAATTACTACCATTACCTAGCGTGATTCCCGCAACATATATTGAACCACTGAAGTATCCATTTCTCCATGCTTTACTTGTGGTACCTAAATCGAATGAATTGTTAACGTCAGGAATAATAGAAGAAGAAACCTCAGCACCGAATGAGATATAATCGGTATCACCGTCACCAACTATGATATTACCACCCAAAGTGATATTACCATCGATAACCGCATTACCTGTTAATTTTAAATTTGAACCTGTGATGTTACCTGTGAATTGAGAGTCACCAATCACCGTTAAGTTGTTAGCAACTCTTACGTGTGAACCTGTCAATGCTGTTGTAAAGTTACCGGTACCTCCCGTAACATTTGTTACGTTTGCATTTGTACCTGTTAAACTTGTTACCGTCACATTGGCGATGGTATTACCTTCAATGTTACCCGTTAAATCGATTTTTCTGTTCCCACCTGAAGCCAATATGAATAATGCTTCGTCAGTTGATGAGTAGAAAGGTGTACCATCGACAGTTGTACCGTATGAACCAGCACCAATTGTTGGAACGGTGGCTCCCTCATAGATTTTTGAAACGGGTTTATAACCACCAGCGATTTCGTCAGAACCAATGAATACCCATGGACCGTTCATCGTTCCAATGGAACCCGTAGCAACGACCATTTCACCAGCTCTAGCGGTAACATCTTTAAGTTGTGTGATACTACCCCTTCTGTGCTTAATTATTTGTGCCATGTTTGTTTATAATTTTTCTTCTTTTATATAAATACTTAATTTTTCCTTTAAAAGAACCCTCCCAGGTCGATTTCGGCGTTTGCCGTCGGACTTGAAAGTGTCCCTAAACCAGAGATATTCAATGACGCGGAAATTATTTGTGAATTAATTAAGTTTTCAACGATTTTCATTGCCCCTGAAACAATTAATGTTTCTGAGTCGGGGTCACCCGTTTGTACTAATATGGTCTTACCCTCAACAATTAAATCACCTTTAATTGTGGTTGCTCCACTAATGGTAATCATCGAACCGTCATCGATAATCCTTGAATCCTCAAGGGTATTGCCATTACCATTTAATTTTTGTAGGTGATAAGTTGTACCTGAAGTACTACCCATTAAAAAAATAGATTCGGAACCTGAAGGTCCACCAATCCATCTATCATTTGATGAGTCCCATAAAAGACTTCCCGAGACAAGATTTGGAGATGTTGGGTCGTTTACAATTAAACCCGCCAAAGAACCCGCAATACCATTTAATTCGATGATATTGTCACCTAAACTAATTGTACTTGATTCAATTATTGTGGTGGTTCCTTGCACCGTAAGATTACCTCCAATAACAAGGGAACCCGATAAATCCAAATTGTTTACATATATCCCTTCTAATGGTGAGGTTTCACTACCCAAAACGACGGTACTACCCGAAGGTGGAACGGTATCAATTTGGGTCCAATTAATCTTTTGTAATGCCATGTAAAAGTAAAGTCTTTTACATAAATATTTTATATTCGTTTATGTGCAAAAAAAAAGAGGATTTTACTCCTCTTTTTCTTCAATCATGTATTCTTTTATAATATTTATCGCCTCTTCTTCTCCGTGAAAATCCCTTGTGGGACAGAAAACAGGTCCTGTATTGGTCCCTTCCTGCCTAATAAAGAATGTAGGTAGATAATCTAATTTTGTTTGTTCAAGTACTTGGTCCCATAGTTTTTTGTTACTAGTTACCTCATATTCTGTAAACGGAATTGATTCTTTACCCAAACGAGATTTTAAACTTTTACAAGCTCCACAACCATCAAGGGTAAATAAGATTAGTTTATTAGCCATTTAATTGAGTTAAGTATCTTTTATAAAAATCGTCAGATTGTGCACCTGCGGATTGTCCGATTAATGATGACCCTTCAAAGAACATTACGGTCGGTACTGAACGGATACCCATATCCATTGAGAACTCTCTATTGTGGTCAACATTTAACTTGACAAATTTTACATCAGGGTACTGTTCTTCCATTCTTTCTAATCTTGGTATTAACATCTTACAGGGTCCACACCAATCTGCATAAAAGTCCACTAATAATTTTTCTCCGTGGAGTTTCATTTGTTCTAATTCTTCGCTTGTTACGTTTTGCATGTTTTTAATTATTAAATCCTATTGTTGTTTTATTTTCTGATTTATAGATTTCTTCATCTATATTGTAAATATCCGCTAAAGTCATCCCTTTGTCAACCCTTTTTCCTTTTCCAAGGAAATCTAACAGATTATTTGTTTCTTCTACATTCAATTTTTCAAACTTGTGTTCCGCAATTAATCTACCCTTACGAAGTAACGCTTGGTCAATTTTTTCACGTTTCATATTGAATGTTGCGATTATTTGAATGTTCAAACAATCACCGAGAATACCGTCGGTTAAGTTTAAGATGTTTGAAACCCCTACTGATGAACCATTACCCTCTCTATCGGCAATAACTCTCTCAGCATCCTCCACAATCAAGATTGAATTTTTGTGTTCCATAAGAAATGGAATGATTGCTGGTTCAGATAATGATTCTGCCATTGCCGGTGGGATAAATAAAATTTCCTTATCGGTAATTAATCGAGTAAGGTATTTGATATAAGAAGTTTTACCCGTACCCGGGTCGCCATGGAAAAGAATGATACCCTTATCCATCGGCTTGTTTAATCGTTGGATGATGACTTCGTGAATCTTTAAGAACTTCTCACCGTAATTCAACTTCAAATCCATATCGGGAACATTCATCTCATACTCTTCAGTATCTAAATGACCCATTTCAGATTTGACCAAGTTAATGCCCGACTTCTTTATTTCAATCTCAAATTCAGATAACTTGTAATTTTCAACCAACACTGTTGGTGATTGTTTCAGTGAATCATAATACAAAACCACGTCATAATACATTCCGTGTGTTTTATCGATTGTACTTTTCAAAACAATCATCACACCATCTTTTTTACTTACCATAAGGTGAGTATTGGTTGGTTTGTCATATCGTCTTCCAGTAACAATTAATTCACAGTCATTGGTGAATTCTTGATTGATTAAGTAAGAATACAATTCTGAACTGTAATTCTTTTTTGAATTAATCATCTTCGATGGTAATGTATCGAACATGTGAATAAAATATTGCTCCACTGGCAATTCGTTTCCATAACCTATCTCGTGTAGTGGGTATTTCTCAGGTAATCTATTCATCTCTACTTTAAATAAAAATTTATATTCTTAGGAATGTATTCATAAATTGAATCGTCTTCCTTTTCTGCTTCTTTAAATGCTCTTAACGTTATTCGAATTAATTCGAATTGTTCTTTTGTAAGTTGTGGTTCACCCCTCTTCTCGTGATTCACCTTGGCAACATCGATTACCAATTCAAAAAACGATTCCTCATCATTATCACCAATAAAATATTCCCTCGCTCCTGAATTGTTTTCAAGGTATGTCTTTACGTTTTGTATGTAAACCAGAACATCGGGATGTATCATTCTTAGTAATTCATTATTAATAACTCAATTCCTTCATTTTGTGTACCGTCTTTTTTGGAACCTGCGGCCTTTTTAAATGTTTGTGATTCCCATCTGTATCCTCGAGCAAACAATGACATTTGTCCATTTTCATCAACTCCATTTGAATATCTTGGGAACCATTCATTTAATTGTGGAAACTCATAGTATGATAAACTAAATTTACCTTGTGCCGCTTTCAATGTGTCCGCCAATCTCTTGTGGTCATCAGCATCGAAATCATGATTGGAATAATAGTTCTCAGTTTTCCAATACGGTGGGTCCATGTAAAAATAAGTTGTTGGTGAATCGTACTTCTCCACAACTTGTTGGAAATCCATATTCTCAACAAAGGTTATCCTTTCAAGATGTGCACGATATTCGGGATGTCTTAATTTGTCCATGAATATCAAAACCTTACAACGATATTTTCCTTTGTAATCAGTATAATTTGATGATTCAGGTTTTGAACCTGAGAATACTTGTGTCAACACATAAACATACTTGGCGGCAGCTTCAAAATTCGGGTCATCACCAATAACAAAATCAGGAGCAAAAACTTCCTTCTGATATTGTTTGAACATCCGTTCATATTCAGGTGGAGTTTCCTCCACACCTAACTGTTGGCACGGATATTTTGACAACTCTTCCCACAATCTTTCATAGTGTTTAGCACAACGAAATAGATTCGTATTCAATTTGTTAAAGTCGTTGTACACCACCGTTTTTAGGTTTGGGTACTTCTTCTAATCCATATTAAAGAATACCCAGAACATTCCTGAGAACCCTTCAACGTATGTTTCAATGTCCGTCGGTATAAACGGTACAATCCACTTTCCTATTCGTGCCTTACCACCAATATATGATATCATATTTAATAAGCTTTCTTAAATGTTATGTTGATACATTTAAAAATATAAGTAAAAAAAACCGAAAAAAGAAGGGGGCGGGTAAAGTTCTTTACTAACAATTATTTATTTCGTATATTGTTCTATTATGGGATGTTCAGAATGTAAAAAGAAACAAACAATTAAAGAAGAAATGCTTGCGAGTTCTAAATTCGTGAGTAATGCCGTTGTTTGGTTTGTTGTGGTATGGAGTGGGTTTGCCATTTATGGTATCTATACCCTCATCAGTAAATTAATATGAAAAATGGAAAGTACTTCATAGTTCTTTTTTGTAATAAGAAAAAGATAAAAATGTTATATCGTTGTCAAAAATTGACAACGGTGTATGAACATTGGCGCGAGTACAAAACCCAAAAACAACCTCGATTTTTAAAAATACAAGGAGGAAAAAGAAAACAAGAGTTAGTTTATGAACTTGCACTAATCTTTCCTAACAATAGATGGTCAACCAAAACATTCGTTAGAGATAGTTTAGGTAGAACCATTGAAGCAAAAATGGAGGATGAGAAATTCCGTATCAAAGAAATTATTCCATATTGGAAAGAGGAATTAATTTATGATTTCCAAAAGAAAGAACACGTCAGATACCATATAATGTTAGAAGAAATTATGGGTATCAGTGAGATAGGACAGATTTTTACATTGAACAATAAGTTATTTGTTCAAAATGAAAACGACATCCGTTTATATGGTAATAAAAACATAAAGGATGCAGAAAGATTATTCGATTTAGTGAGGGAAGACCTATTAAAAAAGAAAAAGAGTAATTTCATCTTTGTTAAGGATGTTACCACCGCACAAAGGAAATCACTCTATACTTTATTGGAGTCGAAAGGGTTTAAGAGGACCGAACTTTTTCGTCATTACTCTTATTAAAAACAATGTCAACCTCCCCTAGCTTTATTGTAAACGTCTTACCGGCAGAAGTTGCTCGTCTGTTTTGTTTTTTACAGATATAATCGTAAACTTTTTGATATTCTGATTCGGGAACTTCAAGCACGATGGTGCTCGAATCTGATTTAAGATTTAATTTTTCAACTAAGTCACTAATAATTGCCAGTTGGTTTAATAAATCACCCTTTTTTTCCATAACCAAATATCTTCAATATCTTTTTAAATATACTCGTTTTTTCCTTTTCGGGAACTTTAAACATTTCTTCTTTATTGAGTTGCTTGATTTCGTCAATCATCCTCCTCTTGTGATTCGCTATCTCCTTCTGGTCCTTCTCCGTTTCCTTCTTCAACCAATTTAATCCCTGTTGGAGATTCTTGTTCTGTTTTTGCATTTTCGATAAAACTTAGGTCTTTTAATTTATCCAAAGATTCGTGTTGGAATAAGATTTGTAGTTCCTTGATTTTTGCCTGTAACAAACGTTCCTTTTCCTCCATCTCTTTGTTTGTTTCAATCACATCTTTTGCACATGCAAACGCAGTTTCATATCCTGTATATGTTGCTTGGGCTATGATTGATAAAAGAGTGAACTTCTCGTTCTTATCCTGTACTTTAAATTTTATTGACTTGTATGGTGCAACGATTTGTTCAAACTTCCATGTGATTGGTAGTTTAATGTCCAAACTTACGTTACTGTCGATTTCTCTTAGAGAGAAAAAATATGGTCTTAGATGTTTTATTGATTCAAACACGTTCTTAAATTATTATATATGTTATTATATATGAAATAGCAAGGTAAATGAAGACCTCTTTAACAGAGTTCACCTCCATTGGTTGTGGTTCTTCCTGAAATAGTTTTACAATAAACTCAATGACAAATCTTAAAGTGAACACTAATGACAGGATGAACAAAAAAAGTTTAATTTGTTCAATCATGTCGTTTAATCTCCTCTAATATTTCTTTTCTGTAGTTAGCAATGAGTGTTTTGATTTCTTGTGCATATTTTCTTGCACGGATTGAAGCACTCCTATTCCCCTTTTCATACACTTTAGTGGTATCTACAGACATTTTCTCCACCAAGTCTTTTATTTTCTTTAGTGTTTCCATAATTATTCCGTTTTTATTATTAATATACGGAAAAAAATCTACTTTTTCAAGTTTTGCTCTAACAATTTATAAACTTCGGTGAGCATGTCAAGTTCAGACCTTGACTTTCGGTGTTTGAAATCGAATAGTTTAAAAAAGTATTCCCCGATTCTTGGGTTACCCTCATCCATTTTGACACTATAATATGCCTCATGGAAGAAGTTCCAAAAATACTCGTAATGGTTTCCCTTTTCTTTAAAATAGATTTTTTCTTTGGAGAAGTTTGTGAGTACCTTATCCCAACACCAATTGAAGTGATTGTGTTGGTCAATCTCCTTATATAGGACATCGGTACCTAAAAAGGTGGTATCTACCAATTCATATAATGATGATAGGAAATCGTAAAAAAGTTCTATTTTTTCACGATGTATATTATATGCTCTATACCAAACGTCGATTTGATGTCTGTATTTTTCAGTGGCTTGCGACTCCATATATTCTTCTCTCTTTTCCATATCCCTTATCATATTGAAAATATAAGGAAAGAAAAGGACAAAAAGAAGAATTACTGAGTTCTTTCGTCGTAACCTAAGATTTTCTTCATTCTCTTGATTTCTTCCTCAAGAACTGAAGACATGCTAGGTTTTTCAGATTCTTTAACCACTTTAACATCTTGTGGTTCTTTTGTATCGTGACCCCAACTTACTGTGGTCTCGTCAGCAACTTTCTTTGCCTTTCTTTCTGCTTTGATTCTAATTTTCTTTCCGGTTTCCGTTTTAACAACTCCGGCAGCATCTTGTGAGTTACCCATCGTTGAATCTCCTTCCAATGCTTTCTTTAATCTTTCTTTAAATCTTTCAGATGGTTCGTAATCGTAGTTTAAATCTTCAAGTCCACCACCTCTATAATCTTCGATGTTTTCATTTTCTTCATCAGTTGTTCTCTGAGCTACGGTTTCTCCTTTACCAATTGCTTTAGGAAATTCAGGATTATCGTTACCGTTAAATGAAGAAACATCTTTTAATTTTTTCTCAACGTCAGCCATATGTGATTTAGATTCTTCACCAGAACCTTTCTGTGCTTTCTTAGTAATCTCTAAACCCGGTACCGCTTCGTTTACCATTTTTGAAATTAAAGAAACCAATTCACTTTCTGTAAGTCTTAAAGTGTTTCCTGTTGATTCATTCATAGGTGAACCACACTCAGAACACATACCTTCTTCGTTTAACATAGCTCCACACTCATTACAAGAACCCATTCCTTCAGAAACATCTTCTTTCTTACCTGCTCTTAAATCAGCTAAGTCGTCAGCACCAATGTCACCATCTTTGTCAACGTCAAGTTTATGTTGGTCTCCGGTAAGTTCTTCTCCCATCTCACCACACTCAGCACACATTTCCTCTTCTTCAAGTTGTTTGTAACACTCGTCAACATTATAAGTTTCTTCTCCAACTTTAAATTCTTTTAGACCCTTTTCTTTAGCATCTAAAACGGCTTGTGCCAAATTCTTAACCTTTACAGTAGTCTTTTTTTCCATGGTTTTTGTTTCTTTAACTTCAAGTTCTTCTCCTAAATCTTCCATTTTATCAATCATTTCTGAATAGGAGTTATATTTTGTTTTTTCTATTATGAATTCTTTTTCAGGATGTTTTTTCTTATAAATATTCAAATGTGCCATTGCATCATCCTCAGTCTTAAAAGTATCAATGGGTTCTCCCTCACATGTGATGTGAAAAACCTCGTGACCTTCTTCTCCTTCCTTTAGAATGGTATTTCTTACCTCGTCTGCCAAGGACTCATTAATAATATTTTGAATATCTGAAATCATCTTACTTTATAAATATCTTGTTTATCTCATTTAATACTACTTTCTCCATTTCTGAATATGGAATACCGTAAGTTTTTGATGCGTTCTCGATAGCTTCTTTAAGACCCGCAATCTCCAATTGTTCAATTGCTTTGATGTCACCCTGATTACAGTAGGGAAATTTCTTACACTTATCTTTAATTTTAATAAAGATTCCACCGGGTCCACCGTACTTCGGGAATTTTTTATCCTTAACTGCCCTACTCTTTTTAATACTATCAGGACCATTAATCTTTAATGGATTTTTACTCCCATCACCAAAAGGAACATCATAAGCGCCTGATGCATCTGATGCCATTGCCTCTTTTAAATTGTGAATGATATCGATTTTTCTTTTAACCTGTTGAGAACTTAGTGAACCAACAAATGCACCTGCGGAATCTGCACCCGTAGATTCGGATGCTTCAATCTTACTTAGTTTGTCATAATATTTTGGGTCCTCATACAAATGGTCCATAGCAATTTCTCTTGCCTTAGATTCATCTTTAGTATGTTCTTTCTCCACCTCAATACCCTTTCTTAATTGTGATTTCAACTCATTGAACATACCCAAAATCTTTTCTTTAGAAGTTGAGTCGGTTGAATCGTCGTAAGCATGGATTTTAGCGAGGTCCATAAGTGTCTTACCATCGGATAACCCACCCTTTAGAGTTCCTTCATTAACTTTTTTCTTACCCTGACAGTGTGCCTTTTGTGAGAAACCCTTTGGATTAGAACAATCAATAGAATCTTTATATTTCTGTGACCACTTTTCGTTTATTTCTTCGTTATTTGAAAGGTCAACAACCCATAATTTAGGGTTTATCCCATTTTTAATTAATCCTGCCAATCTGGTATTACCACCCAATAAATCATAATCATCTTCGGAAAACTTTACAACAATCGGAATTTCAATTCTACCTTTTTTAAAATCCCTTTCAAATCTATCTTTCTTTTCTTGTTCTAAAGAATCGTAATCTAAATTAACATTGTTTAAAGTGTCTTTAATATTTTCGTAATTGGTAATGATAAAATTTTGACTAGTGAATTCTAACCAACCTTTTCTCCCCATCTCTTCGAATTCGGGATAACGAATCGCCTCATACCACTCTCTTTCAAAATTGGGTTTTTTATATTTCATTACTTAACACTTTTTAAGGATGTCTCCCAGAATGATTTACGTTGCCATAGTGTTTTAAACAATTCGACAACCACCTTAGTGGAGAGGTCAACAATTTTATCGTCGATATTTCGAGTACCAAGTTCCTTTTGAATCATTTTAACCACAATGTTATGTGCCTGTGTGGTCTCAAGGAAATCTTTCATCTCTTTCCTTGAAATTCTCTCAATCTCTTTAATATCTGCGTTAGTTAGTGCCATATTACGTTGTTCTTCTATCTCTTAACATTGGTTCCATTGCTGAGATAAATGTTGGTTTAAACTTAACTAGTTTATCAAACATTTCTAATGTCTCATTTTCAATTGGTAACATGTCTGAATTAATATATAAACCGCTTTCGTTTCCTGCAATCATTACAAAATTGATATCTAAATCGGTGATTGACCCATCTAATCTAATTTGTTGTTCGTCAATCGTAAAACCCGGATTTAAATCCGATAATTGAGCAACTTGTTGTCTGAATGAATCGATTAACTGACTGATACTGTTTTTCTCGTCATCTTTTAGTTTTGTATCCTCTTGGTCGGTTGAGATTAATTTTACCTCAACTTCATTAACTACCTCAACATTATCAAATTTCTCTTGGTATGATTCAGGACTTGGAACGTCATCTCCCGGTTCTGAAGGTTGTGGTTCTGATGGTTGCACGTCTTCAGTTAAGATTGACGTATTCTTGGATAGTTTTGATTCATTAAGGTTTCTCATTGTACTGAGCATTCCCTTAATCTCATCATAAGCTGTTTGTTTCTTTGTATTCATCTTTTAAAAATATTCTAAAATTAAACGAAGGGTTTATATCTGTATAAATATTTGAAAAATTGGATTTAC
>JACCDL010575155.1_pt1 | contig 14045 bp, 29 predicted proteins | sample 7441931 | NCBI WGS metagenome assembly JACCDL01 (sample SAMN15323437, study PRJNA562643) | freshwater metagenome | isolation source: river surface water | place: USA:Blue River Watershed | collected 2017-08-16 | reverse complement strand
TTGAATAAATCCTTTTTGTCCCCATTCTAAATAAAGTAATGATTTATCATAATTTATTTCAATTAATGATAACCAACATCTACCTTTCTTTTCGTAATAAATGTCAACCAGTTCAATGTTTAATCTCATATGTCTAATGAATTTGGGTAATATAATAATGTGGGGTTCTTCTTTTGGATGTCAATGTTTGGATAATGTTTTTTAAATTCCATAACATCAAATCGTTTTGTTATTAAATGATAACCATTCTTTGTTGGTATACATGCCTCAAGTTTATCGCCTTCAGGTCTTAGTGAATGAATCACTTCAATAATCCCAACCAATTCTTTAGTATCTTTATTATCAACATCAATAATCCATCTCTTCTCAGTTGTTTTAATTTGTCCAACGACCGAATCAAATACATTCTTTTGATTGATTTGTCCTGACTGAATACGAGTAACAATTTCGGTTATCATGTTCATTGCAACATCTTTATGATTCTGTTTCACAACATGAATGTATGCCCGAGCTTTAAACACTTCACATAACATTTTAATCTCTTCATATCTCATATCGAGATATGAGATGTTGCCCACACAATATGATTTAATAGTTCTAACTGATTGGTGATTATCTCTTTCACCTTCTGGTTGATCCTTCTTACGTTTGAAAACATAAAGCATGTAAAAGTCACCTTCATTATCAAAGTTCAATAATCGTTTAATATGTTCAATATTGTCAATCATATTATTTTTGTTTTCCTGCACCTCTATACGCTTTCATATATTTCGGTTCCAATAAACTACTAATCTTCACACCCTCTATTTTATTTGCGGCATGTACAAACATCGTCTCACCAATATACGTCCCGCAATGCCATCTCGATGGAGATTGTCTACTTCTAAAAAATACTAAATCACCAATTTTTAAACTATCTTTTTTAACTCTTGATGTCGTATTCCATTGTGTTGCACATGTACTCTGTAACTTTATTTTATAAACATCATTCGCTAAACGCTTATTAAACTGTGAACAATCAATTCCTCTTTCGGTTGTCCCTCCTAATCTGTATGGTTTACCAATCCAATGTGTGATGAAACTATTTAATGTACTGTCAGTTGCAAATCGTGGTATTGAATCAAGATATTCTTTTTTAGTTTGTGAGTAACTACACAATGATATTAACATTGTCATTACTAGAATTATTCTCTTCATATTAATTTCTCCTTATAAGTTCATGTTCAAATATGGTTATCCATTCTCGATTACTCCTACCCATATACGGATTAGGAATTTCCGCTAGACCTTCACCTCTTAAACATAATAATGCATTTTTGATGTGCAAACTTGTCATCCACAATATTGGAACATGCATACCTCTAGCGGTTTTCCATACTATAGATTCTTCATCTTCATTAATGTCGAAAAATTTAAATGGTTTCATGAATTATTCTTTATTTGAACCGATTTTATATCCCAATATAAAAAAGAATATACAAAAATATACAATTTTAATCATTTCCATCCTACGTAAGTTTAGTGTAAATCAAAGATAATGAATAATTTATGATATTCCAAAAAAATATTTGGTCATATTAATATAGATTGTTAACTTTAACTCCTAAATTAAACTTATGAGAACTTATCCAATTGCTTACGAAAAGTACTTAGTTACTCACACAAACAAAATATTAGAACAAAACCCATCAATGACATCACCAATTGAAATTATTGCTGCGATGTTATTTGAAGATTGTAAGAAACAAAACCCACTATCGTTTGATATTGTTGCGGAAGTTTGTGAATCTGGTTGGACTTTTGAAACGTTTGAGTCCGCTGCTCAGAATGTTTTAGATAGAGTTAACAAAACAGTTTAATATAGTTGAGGTAATTCAACATTTCTACTATTACCTTTCTCATATATTTCTTCTCCCAATAATAGAATGTAATCGTCATAAGCCTTTTCACCAAAGAGGTTTATGATGATTGCTCTATTCATTTCCATCACATCAGATAATCTAAGTGCGTGTGTTTCCTTTTTCAATGTAATAGTATCATTGAAACATTTAAATGTCAGGGTATAAGGTACTTTTGTCATTATTTTATTGCTACAATTTGAACGTTCTCTAATTTAATTTGTTTATCACGCTTACCAATTAAGATGTCAACACGTTTTTTATATCGTTTATTCATAACATCTTTAACAGTATAAACACCATTGTACTTACCCGCTTTACGGATTCTAACTTTTTGATTAAACTTCCATTTCTTTTTAAGATCCCGAGAAACTGCAATGATTCGATGTTTACTTGGGTTCGAGGTATCTATTTTATACCCTGAGGCTGTAATGTTAGGGGACGAATCAGTCTCCCTTCTGCTTGGTGTATAGGTGGTTAATGTAACCACGTCTACATCGTTAATAGAACTACCAATAGTCGAGTTTTCTCCCTTACTGACTGCGTTTGGTAAAAGGATGATGGCTAATAATAGATTTTTCATACCACAAAGGTAGTTAGTATTTTTGACTTAACCAAAAAATATTCTAAAAAATATTCTAAAAAAATTTGGTATATTTAAAAATAGGTTGTATCTTTGTGGTGTAATAAAAAATATAACAACATGAAAAAGATTATCTTATTAACCGTTTTAGTGTTCGTTGGGTTTATGGGACATTCCCAAGAAGTTGGTGTTAATGACACAATTAAGGTATCGGCAACAAGATTGCCAAATGGTGAGTTGGTTCCAACCTCATGGTTACCTGAAGTAGTTGTTATTGGACATATGACTGATGAACAAAGAAGATTAGCACGTGAAAGAACACGTTTGAGAAATGCAGTTTACGTAACATACCCATACGCTATTAAAGCGGGTAAGTTGATTAACGAAATTAACGCTAAATTAGTTGGTGTTGATGGTAGACGTAATCGTAAGGCGATTATACGTGTAAGAGAACGTGAGATTAAGGCACAGTTTACTGATAAAATGAAAGGTTTATCCGTGTACCAAGGTAAGGTATTAATGAAATTGATTAATCGTGAAACAGGTAACAACTGTTACGAGATTGTTGAAGAGTACAAAGGATGGATTGACGCTGTGTTTTGGCAAGGTTTAGCTAAATTGTTTGGGTCAAACCTAAAACAATCGTACGACCCAGTAGGTGCCGATATGGAAATTGAAAAGTACGTACAGGAAGTTAGAAAACTTTATGGTTACACAAGTTAATAAAAAAACCCCGATTTTTCGGGGTTTTTTGTTTGTCCTATTTCTTTCTTACCGAATCCTTTAATGAACAAATCCTCCTGTTCATTTCTCTGATTCTGAAGGTTTTAAACCATCGACCAAAACAATTAGTCGGGGTTTGGTTTTCTACTTTTTTTAAGTTTTCCTCTAAATTTTTGATAAGTTTAAATTTAGGCATAGGTTAAGTTTAATCGATTATAAATTGTTCGGATCCTTGTTTAGTTGTTATCGTTTTAATAAGAAACATATGAGATTCTTGTTTACGTAAACTCTTCATTTTCTTTTCCGCTTGACTTAAAGAATCACACAATATGATATGTTGTTCCTCAGCCGCAATCAATCCAATAACCTCAATGTGATATTTTATTTTTATTTCCATTGAGCTAAGGTAAGTATTTTTTGATATATACCAAAAAATTTAATCTCCACTATCTATAGTGAATGAACTTCCACAATCATGTGTACATCTATATGAATTGTAACATCTACCTAAATTTTGATGATGTACAAAATTATGTTCACATGGTGTACCGTCTGGTCTTAAATTAACCATCCCACTTGGAGTTGAAAACATACCATAACCACAATTACTACAAGGTAATGTGTGGGTTTCGGCATCATAACCAGAATATACTCTGTAATGTTTAGAATCCTTGGTTGGGTCACAAGGTTTTTTTTTGGTCCCATTACAAACAGGACAGATTCCTTTTTCCATATTAATAAGTTTTATTGTACAAATATACTAAACATAAATCAAATTACCATGCATTTAATAATTTAGCAATTCCAATAATTGTAACAATGGTTGTCAATGCACTCACAACAACGACACCAATTGGATCATATAACCAACTTTCTTGAAGAACTATTTTAATCTTCATCCACCATTTTGGATTTACTTTTGTTACTGTGATTGGTGAAAAGAAAGTTAAGTATTGTTCCGTCTCATTTAAATCTCTTTGTTCCGTTAAGTCTCTAAATCCTCTTTCAATAAAGTACTGTTCCATCTCGTTATTAGATTGACGAAGTCTACCATATAAATCAGGGTTAGTATGATATAATGCCCTTCTATTCATATGACCTTCAGGTGTGTCATCATTGAATGATGCAGTTGCCCTTGTGATGTCATCCATCACATCTAATGTACCTTTGAAGAATTTGAAATCTTTCATTTATTTAATCGTTTGATTATAAAATGTGTTTGCTGATGTTGTTAAAGTTCCACCTATACCTGCTGTGGTATATGTTATTCCATTTGTATTTGATGTTGTTAAACTAAATCCTGTTGCCGTGTTAACTGTACCATTGTATGGAATTGTATATGTTCCAGTACCAGGTGTGTTATAAATTGTATAGTTAGGTGGTGTGTATTGAATTAAGCCTGGATTAACAATCCAAGCCGGTGTATTAGTAGTTCCCGTCCAATTGATTGGGTTAGTTGTTGTTACTGGGTATTGTCTCATTAGTTCCTCCCATTGTTCGGTTAATGTTGGTTTATCGTAACCTCTAAAAAATTTAAATTCTTTCATATTTTAAATTGATATGTTGTTTGTATGGTTTCATCAACCGATACATATGTGACAACCACATTATGATATGTTTCAACATATGGCATAAATGCATCATCATTTATTTTTATTCCTTCTGTGACACTTTGAACATATAATGAATATTGAGGAAAACAATATTGTTTTGGATATATTGTTGTTTCATATTCACCACTCCGAATTAAATTTTCCACAAAAACAGATGTCAATAACCTAAGAGGTTCAAAATCAACAGATTCATAATTAAATATACCTTCAAAAAATTTAAACGTGTTCATTTGGGATCATTATAAATTCGAATAAAAACTCTCTTTGCATATTTTGAAAAACGAACATAGGGAACACGTCAGTAGCACCATCTAAGTACACCACTTCTTGTTCCCGGTAATTATCTTCGGGTCTTAAAACTGCAAATAAAAAGTAAGTTACATTACCGGGATTACGGTCAATTAAATGTCTCCATTCCTCATAACTACGATGACATATGTCAGATTGGAAAAGTATCCCATCTCTATACATGTGGTAAGGTTCGTAACCTAAAGTGTTGACTCCGTTTTCATAGAAATCGTTAATCAACCCAATACCAGGTATTGGTGTTGGTTCTGTTACATCATATGATTTATATGATATTCCGTGAAAAAATTTAAAGGAAGACATAGAACTAATATAGAAAATTAGTTCGAGAAAACAAAATTTAGTCGTTATAAAGTCCCAATCTTTCTGCCGCATTTGTCATCTCTTCGTGGTCAAACTCCTGCAACATATCAAGGATTTCGTCTCTATTACATTTTGTGTTGTTAACTACAACAAGGGAAATTTTACGTTTTTCGTGGTTTGACTTAGAATCGTCAAACATTTGCATAATAGCTTTAAGTCTCCAATCTCTTGGACCCATCTCACTGATGACAGACTTAACCAAATTCTTTATTTCACTCTCAGATAAAAACGACTTCATATAAAATAAATACTCCCCAACTAGACTTTATCTAAATGGGGAGTAACAAATTTCTGTTTGTATTTTACCAAGTAATCACATTTTTCATATTCTTCCGTGGACTCAAAATGTGAAATGACTTCATCAATAAATGTTGGTAGAAAGTCATCTTCAATCTTTTCCTTTTCCCCAACCTCAGTGTATTGGATTGCGTAATTTTGGAATACCTCAAAGATTTTATCCATAAATCTTTTTCTGGTCTCACCTGATGATTTACCCTTTAAATTGGCTCTACTGACCAAAGCCCTATACACTTCCATCATCTGGCGTAAACTCATTTCTTTAGACATATCATTAAATTTAGAATACAAAATTACAAATATATTTGCAATATTCCAAATATATTAATGATTATTCTGTGTCCTTAGGTTTGTTTTTTTCTCTGATTTCGTTAATCACCACTTGTGATTCGTAATCATGGAGCACAACTCTTTTGGTATTCTCGTCAGGTACTCCCGATACTAATGGAAAATCCTTAAATAACATCTTATTTGAGTCTTCTTCGTCTAATTTAATCTCTCTTGTAACTACAACAAATTCATCCATCTCAGCAGGTAATTTGTTAACCCAGTCTCTTAGTTCTTTTAATAGCATATTCTTTTTTTATAAATTATAGATAATATTTTTGAATTAGTAAAATTAATATAGAATTTTTTTCAACTCTTTAGCGATTTTAGTCTCTTGATTGAATGCTTCTCTCTCCCACGGTCTTTCATTATATGGAATTGAATTAACATCCATTTTTTGACCTTCCCATTCTACCACACCATTACCAATCACAACTAATCTTTTGGAGTTGTATTGTTTCAAATGAATCATTTCGTGTGATAATACGGTGATAGATTCCATTCTATCTAAATCTTGGGTATAAATTGCGTAACGATAATCTGAACCAATTATAAACGCATTTAAACTTATGTTATTTTCTCTTTCAAAGTTTATTCTTACCTCTTCATTCATAGGGAAGACACTAATAATTGCCGCGTCTATACCTAATTTGTCAGCCGCTAATAATATGACAGTGTCCAAATATTTGTTCTCAGTTCTATTATTAATAAAATTAGACGTATTTGGTAATTCAATATCTTTAAATGGGACTTGAGTTTTCTTATTTAAAAAGTATATTCCTAAGAATAGTACAATTAATAATAAAATGATTAAAATTATTTTTGATTTTTTCATATAGATAACTATATGAAAATACTTTATTTATAATACTTGTCTTTCAATTGTTTAGCGTAAGAATCAAATTGATAGAAATCTTTTTCGATAAATTTATTTCCACTCCTTATGAAAACTGTTTTATTTTTAATTTCGTTCGTGGGACTTGTATAAGGTTCCATTCCTGTGTCTGAATAAGTGATGTCCTTTTTACCGTCACCATTAAAATCGTAATAAATTAGTTTATTACGAAAATCACCTCTTTTACTTCCTGAAATATTTTCTATCCAACTAATATCTCTTTTGAATGATCCGTCTTTCTGTTGTATATGTACATCTATAGACCACTCTTTATGATTTGTTGCACTGATGTTTATAAAATCATTCAAACCATCTGAGTTTACATCGTCAACAACATAATCAAAAACATTTCCGTTGGTGGGGAATGGTGTGCTAATCTTATTGGTTAAGATTCCACCCTTTCCATCGTTTAAAAATATTTGATTATCAATGTTGGTTGCAATCATGGCATCATTTATACCATCTTTGTTCACATCTTTTATTTTACAATAAAATGGGAAATCATTTCTTTCTGAAACCAAGAAATCTTTATTAGTAAAATATGGGAAAGTTGAGATTCCCCAAAAAACATAAACTCTTGGATTTGCCATAATCAACAAATCAGGAATTTTATCTCCATTTAAATCACCTACTGAACCATGTTCATAAACAACGTTTTCATTTGGTAATGGTGGTTGTAAAACCAATTCGGTTAAATCATATCCTCCTTTGCCATCACTTAAACAAATAGTAATAGGTTCAATTCTGTTTTTAGGTGATGACTCATCTTGGTGTCCGAAGATAACTAAATCAACATAATTGTCGTCATTCAAATAAATTGGTGAAACTTTTGTAGGTGCACCAATAAAATTTGTTTTATTGTTTATTAAATTCTTTTCATCAAAAATTTTAGTAGTGGGATTCCAAATTAAAAAACTTAATCTAGATTTTTGTCCACCAAACGCACTTCCTGCGTTGAACACATCAATATAACCATCGTTGTTAAAATCACCGTTACAAATTGCCTGTGTCCATGCACAATAGGCGTCACCTTGTGGAAGTACATACACCTCAAAATTTTTCTGAAATACTCCAATCATTAAATCACTTAACACGGGTGTGTTCTCCCAATATTCGGTCCCTAATTGTCGAGCCTTGGGGTCAACAACATACCCTTTAAATGTTGGGATTGTGTCAACTTTAAATGATTCGTTATTTACTTCACCGATTGGTGATATAACTTCCTTTTCACAAGAAAAAAAGAAAAGGGAAACTAAAAGAATTAAATAATAATTTTTCATATTAGAATATTTGAATACAAAGATACAAATATTTCTAGTATATTCCAAATTATTTTAAGAATAATTGTATTAATACGATGGTAAACCCCAAACAAAGACACAACCCATTTTTTAAATCTAATGGTTCTTTGAATAGATAATGTGACATCAAGGTAAAGACTATCACCCCAACACCAAACCCGACTAATCGACTTGGCCAAATCTGACCACCGAATCCTGCAATGAAGTTATTAACTGATAGGATATAAATCCAACCCAATGGTACACTTGCTAATATCACCAACCATTGATACTTTTCATACCAACCATACTTGTAAGATCCTTGTAATTGTAAGAAAGTCCCTATCTGACCAATAATACCAAATAGTATTCCTAATAATATTTTACTGTAATTCATAATATAATATAGGAAAAATTTCTTGAAATAAAAAACCCCACATGTGTGGGGTCCCATATTAATTGATGTATAATCTTGTATTGTTGTAGAGTGCTACGGGGTTCTCTTCCGCAATTAAACCATACTCACTCTTAACCTTCTCATGGATAACCGTTTTGTCTTCGTTGATATACTTTGAGATGATTTTAACGAATCCATAATTTGATTCGTCGACTTGGTCCTGTTCCGTACCAGGTAATCCACAATAAAGTGCCTCACCTACTTCACTGATGAACATTCCACTAAAGAAACCTTTTAGTTTGAATGTGTTGACAAACTTGTCAGCATTACACCAAATAAAGACACTGTTGTCCTTTTCTTTCAAAAGTGGTATAATTGATTGGTCAATGATATAACCTCCGTATTTTGACCCACAATCGGTAAATTGACCCACATTGAACAAACCGCCAGGACTACCGTGTCCCATCATCATAACTCGGTCATGAGATTCAATCAATTTCATCACCTCCCATTTACTAATTCCACCTGTCACAACTGTTTTATCAGGAATGTTTTTATAAACAATATCCAAAAACTTAGTGCTCTCATCCGCTGGGTGTATAATCAAAGTCTTCATATTAAGCTATTTTTGTTTTTATTTCGTTAAAAATTGAATCTGATACTTCTTTGTAGTCTTCGTAGTTATCGTATCTACTTTTGTACTTTTTCAGTGCGTCTAAAATTGTTGTGTGGTCTCTATCCACCATTTTACCAATCTCAGTTACGGGATATCTGAAGATTAACCTCATCACAGCTATGTACATGTGTCGAGCGTCTATTACTTCTCTTTCCCTAATCCTTGATAGTATTTTACCTGCACTTACTGAACAATGTTGGGATATGATTAATAAGACTTGTTCTTTACTAATCTTATCTCTATCAAACTTTTTAATCTTGACGTACTCACTTGTGTCCTTAATACCAGGAAAGACATAAGGACTGATTTTCACTAACTTCATTAATTAATTTTAGGATACAAAGATACGGCTTTATTTGGAATATTCCAAATAAATTTAGAAATTACCAAAAAGATATTCATAAACCACCTGAGGAATTCTGGTGCAAATGTGTGGATTTCCTTGAGAATCAGTACATTCCAACGAAGGTAACATATTAATATATTTCTTCATGTAATTAGGTGCATTTTTTAACTGAGAAACTATTTGATGTCTCGAGTATAATTTTTCAGGATTATAATATTCGTTCAAAATTGTCTTGTATTGACTTTCAGTTAAAATTAATTTCATACCAATAAATATCAAGGATTTTTACTTTTCGCCCAGTATTTATCTAGTATACTAGCTCTAGTTGCTTAAATCTAGAAAGCAATACTAGTAGATACTGGGTGAAATTAATTCCCAAAATTGAACGAGGAGGAGTTATAAGTTGGTTGTTCTTCTATTAAATTTTCTCTGTTTTCGTAATTAGCCTCTTCTAATCTTTCTTCCATCATAACCGCATCCGGTTCAACGGTAGTTTCATTTTCTTCTTCTAAAACTCTTTCGATTCTATTTCTAATTCTTTCAGCTCTGTTATCAACTTCTTGGGATGAATAATCATATTTGTAATCAATACCCAATTTTAAACTTTTTTCTTCCTTTCTTCTTTCTTCATCCGAAAGTAAAAATCTATTTGTTTTAGCACCTTTACCTTTAGATTCGTCAAAGATAATTGCTCTCAACTCATCAGTTAATTCAGTATCCAAAGAATCTACACGAGTATCCTTTTGGTTCCAGAAAGAAAATTCAGGTTCATTTTTATCCAATGAATAAAAACTAGCAACTTTATAACCCGACTTTTTGTTGATACAATAAATCAAAACACCTCTACTAGCATACTTGATAAAGTAATCAGGATTATTCTCTTGAGTTGTGCACCACTTGGTGTTAGAACCATATTTTTTTGATGAGTGGAATGTCAATGGTCTAACCAATAACCATTCGTCATTGTCCAATACAACTTTAACATGTTTCTCCAATTCTTTACTTTCCGCAATTATCTCAGCAACACTTAATGAATTGGTTATATCTTCAAATGAATTATATTTTGATAAATCATTTTGTTTAATTAGATTTCTTTCGTTGTATTCACAGAACTTTTGAAACGCTTGTAAATCTGTAACGTTAAACATGTTATCAATTAATCGGTAAAGGAACACCATTTGTAATTTACCATAACCTTCCCATTCTTCTTTTGGAATATTAAAATCAACAAGAAACTTTTCTTTTATCTCCTCAATATGATCATCGATGTTCCTTGTTTTCTTCATCAGCCTCAACAAAGTGTCAACGTATTTTGATTTTTTTTCAGGTACAAATTTTTCAAAAATATCATAGAAGTTCATGATATTTTCTTGGTTAGTTCGAAGTTCTTTTGCTCTTGACATGGATAATCGTTTAATTTATACAAAGGTAGTGATTTTTTGTGAAATCACAAAATTTATTAGTATTTATTTTTCTCAGATTTACCTAAATGTATACGACTTTTAATAGTCCCGTTGAAGTTATCCTCCTCAATTTCTCTATCAATAATCTTTGATGTACTGTTAGGACTGGTCATCTCTTGTAATAATTTCTTTGCGATTGTGTTTGCATATTTTCTTTTATGTTTGGTATTGTCAGCACCCAACAACGGAGCTTCAAACTCGACCTCCAATTCTAAATTGATAGTGTATTTAAATAACATATTTAACAGTTTATAAACAAATATAAGAAAATTATTGGATAAAAAAACCTCACATTTCTGTGAGGTTTCATATTGAAAATTCTATTATTTATCGAATTTTTTAACCACTTCTTCGGATCCATCGGGGTTTGTCTTATATAGAACATAACCACCATTATCGGTTAAACCTAATTTTAACTCCATACCTTCGCCAGAATCCATTCCATCAATTTCATCCAACTCGTTATTCATATTTTCCGTTACAATCTTAGTTACGATTCTTTCGATATCTGATTGTTTTAATTTGATTGTTTTTGACATATTCTTTTTTATATAAATATTGATTATTAGGATTTTTTCTTATGGATTCCCTTTTTTTGATTCATTTTGCGAGTTGCTTTCGCCATTTTAAGACGATTTTTGTGTTTTTTTTCTGTTTTTGTCATGTAAATAAATATGACAAATCACACAAAAAACCCCGATAAAGATTACAATATCGGGGTTTAAATATTATTACTTAATTGTTTTAAATAATTGTGGAACTGTACCATATACTGGTAGTTTACCGTCCCATTTGTTGATGTATTCCAATTGTAACAACAACGGTGTTAATGTTTGTTGTTTCATTCTATTTGACTCGGCTTCCGCCTTCGCAGATGTCAACATTGCTTGAGCATTACCTTCAGCGGTTGCGACCTTAATCTTGGCTTGAGCCTCAGCGGTCTTAACTTCGTTCTCTGCTCTCAATGCCGCTTGAACTGCGTTGTTCTTAGCTTCAATAGATTTCTTAAATGTTTCAGGATAAATCAAATTAGATGTGAACTGATTGATTACGAATCCTTCCTTTAATAGTTGTCCATCTAATAATCTACGAACCTCAATTTCGAACACCGCTCTGTTTGAGATTAACTCGTCCGCCGTGTACTTGTTGGTTGCCAATCTGAATGCATCGTATACCGCAGTCTTCAAGAATCCCTCTTCAATATCTTCCAATGGTCTACGATACTTACTGAAGATTGCCGGAACCTTTTCTCTTTGAACCGAATAGTTCATGATAGGTGAAACCGAAAATTCCGACCCGTCTTTACTATTCACAACAAATGAATTCTCTCCTTTATATTCTTTGTGTTGAATGTATGTTGGGAACTCATAAACAGTTGTGGTGATTGGGTTATAAAATACCATACCAGTAACTGCAACCACATCATCCACTCCTTTGTTATCTCCATACTGATTTACTTTAATTCCTACATGTCCTGCATCAATTCTCTCACAAGAGAAAAATAAAAAGGTTAATGTGAAAAATGCTGCTACTCCGATTAAAATACTTCTCATAATTTTTGTTTGTCTTTCTTTTTGTTGATTATTAAATTCTAATTCCATTTGGTCCAACTCTTCTTCGGACCTACGATCACCGTAATTATCGTAACGATGGTTATATCTGTTAAATTCTGCCATTTTATTTCTTTTTTGTTTTAGCACTCAGTTTAACAACTGGTGGTTGTTCTACCTTCTTTTTATTTGTTCTTTTCTTTTTAACCACTTCTTCTTTTGGGATGTAATCTAATTCGGTCTCTCCTGGTTCAATTGGTTCATCATCTTCTGATAAAGACTCGAACAACTTTTTCCATTGTACAAAATGAAATGCAAAAAGGAGTGAGAAAATCCCTACCAATAAAGCTAATAGGTTTAAAATAGTGTCGGGAGCCGTTAGACCAGGGAATACGATAAATTGAAAAATAATACCGATTCCGAATACAACCGCAACAACTGCCAAGACGTTTGTACTAAATGTTTTTTTTAATGATTCTTTCATAATTAATTTTATATTATTATAATATACAAACTAATATTAACATTACAAAATTATTCTGATTTATTTTTATATTGGATGTCAATATCACCCATTAAAATGATTTTCTTACCGTAAACATCATCAAAGGCAATACCCTTACCCATCATTCTAAATGTCTGAGCATAATAGGTTCTATCGTTACCACTCACAATAGTATATGTGGCGTTGTCTCTTTTAGTATCTTTTGATATCCATAAAAGAAATGTAACTACGATTGCCGACCCAACAATCAATTTACCCAAGTATTTAAAATTAATTTCACCCATTTTGTTTATGTTTAAGTTAACCCACTACATTTAATAATTCATCCATATGGTGATCATCCACACCAAGTTCAGAACCAATCGGTCTTTTCTTCATGTCATTAATTAATTTCCTTAAATCGTATGGTGCGAAGTCAGGATTACCATCCATTCCTACGTCCATTCTACGACCATTACCGAACTTTTTATTGTTAGGTAGGTGACAGTGTCCATGAAGATGAATACGTCCTTTATTAAGTCCATTCCACGAAGCAATTGGGTAGTGCATCAATTCAAGAGTTTCACCCAAGTAGTTTAATTGTAAGAACCACTGTGTCGATTCAAATAACATTTGAATGTCACCACGATTCTTTTCAATGTGGTGGTCGTGGTTACCAAAAGTTAGATGTATTTCTTTACATATAATTCTATTACGGAACTCCTCAATTTGTTCGAACCCACCAAATGACCAATCTCCTAAATGAATCAATATATCGTCTTGACCAACGAACTCGTTGATGTTATTCACTATTGTATTGTTCATCTTATCAAGAGTATCGAAG
>JACCDL011182081.1_pt1 | contig 14050 bp, 21 predicted proteins | sample 7441931 | NCBI WGS metagenome assembly JACCDL01 (sample SAMN15323437, study PRJNA562643) | freshwater metagenome | isolation source: river surface water | place: USA:Blue River Watershed | collected 2017-08-16 | reverse complement strand
CCAAATACTGGTAAAGATAATAATAATAAAAATGCTGTAACTAATTGAGCCCAAACAAATAATGGCATTCTATGTAAATAAAGACCAGGTGCTCTCATATTAAAGATAGTAGTAATAATATTAATTGAACCTAAAATAGAAGCAATACCTGTTAAATGAAAACTAAAAATTGCTAAATCAACAGCTCCACCAGAGTGTGCTTGAACGCTACTTAAAGGTGGATATAATGTCCAACCTGTACCTACTCCAACTTCAACTACAGTTGATGCTAAGATTAAAATTAATGATGAAGGTAATAACCAAAAGCTGATATTATTCATTCTTGGGAAAGCCATATCAGGAGCTCCAATTAATAAAGGAATAAAAATATTACCGAAACCTCCAATTAAAATTGGCATAACCATAAAAAAAATCATAAGAACAGCATGACCAGTTATAATCACGTTATATAACTGATTATTACCTAAAAAAAATTGATTACCAGGAGCAGCTAATTCTAAACGAATAAATAATGACATCCCAGAACCGATAACCCCAGAAAAACCACCAAAAATTATATATAAAATACCAATATCTTTATGATTGGTTGAACACAGCCATCTATAAAAAAAATTTACAAAAGATTGCATTTTGCAAGAATAGAATTTTTTTTTTAAAAAAAAAAAATTTGTTCAAATCTAAAAAAGACTATATTTACTTTAATAGATATTATTTGATTTAAAAATTATTTTAATCAAATTTTAAAGAAAAAATAAAATAAAGCATAATCTCAATTTTATATACTAAGTATACAAAATTACCCTACGTGAATCATTTCTTGAATATATACAGCTATTAAAATAGTAAAAATTAAAGCTTGAATAAACGCAACAGCAGTTTCTAATAAAGTTAAAATAATTAAGAAAGTATTAGAAATAAATCCTAATGTAGTAAAAATATTTAAACCGTGTGCAAAGTGTAATACGAAGCTATATACTACTTTTAATAAAATATGTCCTGCCATCATGTTAGCAAATAATCGTATTGCTAAACTAATAGGTCTAAAGAAGAATGATAACATTTCAATAGGAACTAAAATTAATAATAAAGCAAATGGAATATTACCTGGTAAGAATAATAAAGCAAAGCTTAATTTATGTTTTACAATACCGAAAATATTAATAAACACGAATAATAAGAAGCTTACTGTAAAAGTAGAAATGAATTGACTACTAATTGTCATTGCAAAAGGAATTAATCCAAATAAATTGAAAAATAAAATAATTGCATGACCAGTAAAAATAATTGGTAATAAGCTATAAAAATATTTTTTTTCAGTAATAATATCTGCAACTAATTGAAAAATAGCTGCAAAAGAATAAGAAAAAAAGTTAATAGAGCTGTTTGTGGTAATAAAAAAGTTTTTATGAAAAAAAGTATTTTTTAAACTAGCAAAATTATTAATTAAAAAAACACTTACTACAAATAAAACTAAAATTAAGATATATAAATGGTTAGATAAAAAACCGTTATTTAAAATATTAAATTGTTCTAATGGACTATACATATATTATTAAGAACCCCATAAATAAACGATAATAAATACTAAAATCCAAACTACATCTACAAAATGCCAATACCAAGAAGCAAATTCAAATCCTAAATGATGTTCTTGAGAAAAATGATCAGCTTTTAATCTTAATAAGCTCACGAAAATAAAAATACTACCGATAATTACGTGAATACCGTGAAAACCAGTAATCATAAAAAACACTGAACCATAAACTGAATCTGAGATGCTGAATGGAGCGTTGCAGTATTCAAAATATTGTAATCCAGTAAAGTAAACAGCTAAAATAAGAGTAGCAACTAATCCTAAAACAGCTTGTTTTTTGTTACCATGACGAATAGCCATATGTGCATAAGTTAATGTTGCTCCAGAAGTTAATAAAATTACTGTATTTAAAAAAGGAACTTTCCAAGCATCTAAAACAGTCATAAATGCAGGTGGCCATACTCCTCCAATTGCATAACTAGGATTTAAACTTGCGTCAAAAAATGCCCAGAAAAATGCAAAGAAAAACATAACTTCAGATACGATAAATAAAATCATACCCATTTTTAAACCTTCTTGAACAATAGCGGTATGTTGACCTTCATATAATCCTTCACATACAACATCATTCCACCAAGTAAACATCAATAACAATAATAATATAAAACTAGTACTTAATACTAATAAACCTTGTTCATGTCTTTGAAAAGACATAACAACTCCAATTAACATATTACATGTTGCTAAAGAAGTGTATAAAGGCCAAGGACTTGGATCTACTAAATGAAATCTATGAAAAGCGCGTACTTTTAAACTCATAAATTAAAGAAAACTATAACGCGCCATACTGGGTTTGAACCAATAACCTATTGATTAACAGTCAATTGCTCTGCCAATTGAGCTAATAGCGCTAATTTTTTTTTATAAAGATAGGATTCGAACCTATGACCTTTGGATTATGAGCCCAACAAGCTGACCACTGCTTACACTTTATATTTGAAAATAAAATTAAATTTTTTATTCATTTTTTATTTGTTTTAAACAACAACTTTTCTAGAAATGGTTAAATAGCATAATTGGTAATGCATTAGATTGCAAATCTGAGTACTAAGGGTTCAAGTCCCTTTTTAATCTTTTGAAGTAATTGCTGAGCGGTCAAAAGCAGTAGATTGTAAATCTTCTAGAAAATTCTTTCGGAGGTTCAAATCCTTCTTACTTCAGACACTCAATTGGAAATAACCGGACTTGAACCGGCATTACATGCGTGCAAAACATGCATTCTACCATTAAATTATATTCCCAAAGAATTATATAAAAAAAAATATTTATTAAGTGTTAACTAAATAATACTAATAAACCAATCATTAAAGCGAATAAAGCGATAGCTTCTGTTAAAGCGAATCCTAAAATAGCAGCTTTAAATAATTCGTCTTTTAATGCAGGGTTTTTAGAAATACTAAAAACTAAAGATGCAAAAATTGTTCCAATTCCGATTCCAGCTCCTCCTAATCCAATTGTTGCTAATCCAGCTCCAATTTTTTGCCCTAAAATTGCAATCATAATTAAAGTGTAAAATTAAATGTTTTACATTAGAAAAGAAAAGGAATTTAACCTTTTAACTTTTCAATTAATTATATAAATATTATATAATTAGAAAATATTTCTGAGAAATTAGAAATAAACTGATTTAAATTATTTAGAAAATTTATATTTAAAAAATAATTTAATATTTTTAGGTTTATTCATAAAAATAGAGTTTAAAATTCTTTGACCTAATATAGAATTAAAAATATTACCAATATTTTTTAATATTATAATACTTTTATAAGTTTTTAATTCAAATTGTTCAAAAGCTTTTTTATTAACATGAGGTGATTTTAATAAACTAATTCTATTTTTTTTACTAGGTAAATTAATATAATTTACTACTAAGTTTTTATTATTAGTTAAAAGAGTTGATTTAAAATTTGTTAATAAAGTTTTTAAAAATTGTTTATAAATTTGTTGAGTGGTTTTATCTGTTGATTTAAATGATATAATTAGCATAATTTATTTGTTAATTTTATTAAAAAATAATATTTATATAAATGAGTAACTAAAATATATAAATAAAAAAATAACTCTATAAAAAATTTTATCAAGAAAAAAAGTATAAAAATATAAAATAAATTTTTTTCAATATAAAAAATAAAAATTAAAGTTATTATTATAAAAAAATTTAATTGTGGTAAAAATAATTTAGATAATTTAGAAAATATTAAAAGAAATAAGTTAAATAAAAAAATAATAATTAATGATAAATTTGTATAATAATAAAATTTTGAAACTAATAAAATATAATCAATAATATTGTAATCCAAAATTAAATTAGTTAATGAAAAATAATTAATTATTATATTTAAATCAAAAAAGAAAAACCAAATCAAAGGAAATATTTTTATAAATATACATAAATTAACTAATAAATAAACCAATAAAAAAAATTTATAAATCGAAGATAAAAAAATATAAATCGATTTATTTATTAATGTTTTAAAAAAATCAAGAACTAACCAAAAAAAATATGGAATTAAAATATTAAAGAAAAATAATTTAATTAAATTAAAAAAGAATAAAAAAATTTCATTCGGTGATTTATAAGAATAATTAATTAAATATTGTATAGTATATGATGAATCTAAACTTATGATTCCTAAGTTAAAAAAAAAATAACATTAAATAATCATTGAAAATAAATAATAAGCATATACTAATTAAAATTGAAATACTTAAGTATAAACCACGTAAAAAAATTTCAAATATATAAATCATGTTTTTTAATTTTTAAATAATTTAATATTTTTTTTTTTACCTGTTCTACGAAATTTTTTAACTTTACATCCATTATACACTTTTTTGGGGTTTAAAAAAATATATAATTTTTTCTGATAAAAATATTTACTAATACGTTTAATAATTGAATATCTAAAAATAACAGGAACAGTTAACTCTAAAATGTAGTGACTATCAGTTAAATATTTTTTAATTCTATCAAAAAATAAATTAATAATTAAATAACTATTATATCGTTGTTTATTTTTTGAAATTTTAATATTAGCTTTACCACTTGAAGTACAATATATAGTTTTATTAAAAAATAAATTGGTAAAAGTACAAAACACATTGTTTTGAATAATTTTAATTGATATCTTTTTTAATTGTTTTTTCTTAATTTTTTTTTTTAATATCATATATATTTAAAAGTTGTTTTCGAGCAGTTTTAGCATTAGTATGTGTTCTTTGACCACGAACTGGATACTTATAATAATGTCTTTTACCTCGATAAGTATTTGTATTTATTAAAAATTTAATATTCTTAAAAACATATTTTTTACTATGTCTTTTAACTTTTTTATCTAAATTTAAATATAATTTTTTATTAATAGTTAAATCTAATAACCCTAAATGTTTTTTTTTTAAATTTAAATATTTTAATTTATTGTTAATTAAAGTATTTTTAAATATTATAGACAATTTAGTTTTATTTAAACCAAATTTGTTTACTAATATTGTTTTTCGAAAACGATATAACATAAATGAATAATGTATTTTAATAACAGAAAGAATGGGATTCGAACCCACGATATTCATTAAATATAACAGTTTAGCAAACTGCCGCTTTCAGCCACTCAGCCATCTCTCTTAAATTACAAGAAAAGAAGGACTTGAACCCTCATAATTGATGTTGGAAATCAGTATTTTACCTATTAAATTATTCTCCCTGTAAGTTGATACCAACTTAAAATATCTCCTACTGGATTTGAACCAGCATTACTACCGTGAAAGGGTAATGTCCTAACCACTTAGACGAAGAAGACGCGTACATCGAAAAAGAGTATTAAAATTCTATTTCAATAACGCTTTTGATATTAAAAATTTTCAATCAAAATCATGCATAATTTAATTTCGTTAATAAAAAAATCAAAATATACAATTGTAAGTAAGCTAAATACAATAGCTACACCTAAAATTAAACATAATGTATCTAATCTATTATTAAAATTTCCAAAATATTCACGTTTTGTATTAATATAATGTTGTAAAGTTTTTGATTTATCATAAAAAATTGATTTAATAATTTTAAAATAATAACCTAACATTAATAAACTTAAAATAGATACTAATAATGCTAAACTAATACTATTATTATAAACAAACTGTGAAATAATTGTAATTTTACTTAAGAAGTATACAAATGGTGGTAAACCACTAAATGATAAAATTAAATAACCTAAAATTATTGCATAAATACGATTTTTATTAAATAATCCTGTAAAATCAGAAATATAAGTACTTTTATGAATTCCAATATCCCAAGTTTTTAATAAAGTTCCATCTTCAAATTTTTCTAATAAATCTTTATTAATATAAAATAAAGTAAATAAACCCCAAAGAATAAAACTTAAAACACTATAACTTACTAAAAAGAAATAAGAATAAGTATAATTCATTGTATAAGGTAAAGCTAATAAAATTGTAAAAATTGAAAATGGTATAGTAGAACCATAAATAAAGAATCTTCGTACTTTTTTTTGAAAGAAAGTAATAACACTACCAGCAATTAAGCTTAAAATTCCAATACTAATTATAAATAACTGATTAGAAATAAAAATGGTATTTAAAGTAATAATTAATTTAATAATAATTACACTAAATACATATTTTGGTAATACCATTAACATTAATAAAGTAGTAATAGAAGTTCCTTCATACATTTCTGGTCCAATAGATTGAAATGGAGCTAACCCTAATTTATAGAAAATAGTTAAAAAAATTAAAAATAAAGATAATAAACATCCAAAATAAATCCAAGTATCTTTAATAAATAAACTATTTGATAATAAATACTGTAACTCAGTAAAATCTAAAGTTCCAGTAACTGAATAAATAACTAAAACCCCTACTAAAAAAAAAGAAGAAAGAACAATATTATATATGAAAAATTTAATATTTGATTCTGCAACAGAAATACCTAAAATAGTTTTACTTGATAAACCTATAAAAAAGTATAATACAATTGCAAATAACTCCATACTTGTATATAATTCTAGAAAATTATGATTTAAAGAATCAATCATCATAATTCCAGCTGCTACCATAATTAAATAAACAATTACGTAAGTTAAATAATGTAACTTTAAAGTTACAATTGACTTAGAAGCAGTTATATAACAAAAAATACTTAGTAAAATAAAAATAAATTTAACAAAAAATATAAAATGACTATCAATAACTTCTTTATTTAATGAAGTAATAAAATCATTATTAATCAATAAAAATAAAGAAACAATTAACGCACCAAGACCAAAATTATAAAAAACATTATAAAATTTTCTAGTGGTAAAATTAATTATTGAAGATACAGATACATCAACAAACAAAGAATTTGAGTTATAATTTAATAAAAATTTATTATAATATTCTTCAAAAATAATTTTTAATACTGCTAATTGTAATGCAACACCTATTAATAAAAATTGTGATTTAAATAAAAAAATATATGCGGATTGAATCATAAAATATTATAAAAATTAATCACGTAAACCAAAATTTTGATACATTGATATATTCCCTAAATAGCGATAAAAAACTACAATTAAAGAAAGACCAATTGCTGATTCTGCAGCTGCAATAGCTAATATAAATATTGAAAAAATATATCCAGTAATATCATTTAAATAAAATGATATAAATATAAAATTAAGATTAATACTTAAAAGTAATAATTCCATTCCAATTAAAACTGAAATAAAATTTTTACGATTAATAAAAATACTTAATAATGCGCCTATATATAAGCTAAAGTTAATTGCGATTTGACTAAAAAGCATATTTACATTAATACCAATAAATATTTTTCAATTATCTTTTATAACTTTGTAAAAAAATTTTTAAAAGATAATAAAGTATTTGGAAATTTTTTTTTTAAAATATATAAAAAAATTAAAAAAAAAATTAGAAAAATAAAAAAAAATTTTAAACGCATTAAAAATTAATATTTTAAAATACTTTTTAAAAAATTTAAAAAAGATAATAAAAAAGTTTTATATCAAATAAAGCTTTAAATTTCTTTTTAAATAAATATTGTCCATTACAATTAATCATTGCTTTTTTATAAAAAAATAATTTTCTTTTTTTTAATAAGATTGACATATTTTTAAATTACCAACGAAAATGTGCATTAGATCTATTTTTCAAAACTTGAATAAAATATTTATTTAATAATTTTAGAGTATAACTATTATTTTGGTTATTCGCTAAAATACTATTAATTTCTAATTCCAATAAAGTACTATAAGATTTTTTTTGTTTCTTTTTACGTTCTAAAATTCCATTTTTTAAAAAAAAAGAAGCTAAATAAAATCTTCGTTTTAAATTAATTGGAAATGGTATAAACATTGATCTATTTCTAATTTTTAATTTTTTAACTTCAATAATAGAACATAATTTAGAATAAACAAAGTATAATACTTGAATTGGTTGAATATTATTTTTAATACTCACTTTATTTAGCATTAAATCAATATTTCGTTTTGTTCTAATTTTTAAACCTGAATTTAAAAAACTATTTATAAATTTTATATAAAAATTATAATTATTATATTTTTTCATATTTTATTTAATTTTGTACCGTATAAAGAGCGACTAGTTTTTCGATTTTTAACACCAACAAGGTCAAATTTACCTCTAATTAAATGATATTTAACACCAGGTAAATCAGGTACTCGACCACCTTCAACTAATACTACAGAATATTGTTGTAAGTTATGACCTTCACCAGGAATATAACACTCCATTCTTTTGTTTGTTGAAAATTTTACTTTAGCAACTTTACGAATAGCTGAATTTGGTTTTTTAGGAGTACGAGTAGTCACTTTTATACAGATTCCTTTTACTTGAGGTTTAAAATTTAAAGCTAAAGTTTTATTTTTAAATTTTTTTTTTTTTCTAATCGTTTTTTTACAAAATTGATTATTAGTAATAGACATAAAATTTTAAAGTTTTTATAAACAATAAGTACCACCAATATTATCTAATTGTTATTAAACTTATTTCAAAAAATTTATAATTATTTTTTTGAAACAGTTTTAATATAACAACTTGAATAATTAATTAACATTTTTTTTTTTAAAATATAAAAAGTATCTTTTAATTTAGCTTTTAATTTTAAAACAAAAACATTTTTTCCATAAAACATCACTAACAAAAAATGTAAAATTACAAAAAGTATAACTATAAATATTAATTGTAAAAAAAAAGAATAGAAGTCTAATTGAGGCATATAATTAAATTTATTACTTATTATGATAATTACCAAACAGCTTTTTTATAGCCAGGTAATAATCCAAATGAAAAATAATTTTTTAAAGTAAGACGTGATAGTCCAAATTTACGAAAAATACTACGATTACGGTTAGTTTCTACACATCTTCTTGTGATTTTAGTTTTAAAAGATGAATATCGTTTTTTAGTTATATTTAAATAATTTAATTTAGCAAAAACTAATTTATTATATTTATAATTATAACTATACAATTGAGTTTGAATAGCTTTATTTAATTTTAAATAATATTCTTTTTGATTAAATTTTTTTCGAATTGTTATATCTTTTATTTTTTTTGATAAAAACATATAATTATTTTAAGAATTTCCAATTTAATCCACCAGCATTATATACATAGAAATACCCTAACACTAATTCAAAAATAAAATCTATCATTACCCAAAAGCTTTCTAAAGTCCCTGTATTAAATGACATACACCACGGTAAAAAAAATACAGTTTCTAAATCAAAAACAATAAATAATATACAAACTATATAAAAATGTACATCAAAAACATTACGTGCATCTTCATAAGGATTAAATCCACATTCATACATAGAATTTTTTTCTGAATCTGGGCTTGAAAAACTAAAAACGTAAGCTGCTATAATAATAACAAGCGTTACCACGAAAACAATTAAAAAAATATAACCTACATATTTTAATTCATTTATAAAAAAACTTTTCATAATGTTATTTATTAAATTTTTAAACTAACTTTTTTGAAATTAATGTAACTCGTAAATGTTTAGTATAACGAAATGATTTTAATACAGGACCAAAAATTCTAGTTCCAATTAATTTCATTTGTTTACTATACAGAACGACAGAATTTTCAAAAAAATAAATATTATTTTTATTAAAATTTTTAGTACGAATTACTAAAGCTTTAACGATTTCACCTTTCTTTACTTTTGATTTAGATTTAGATTTTTGTTTTCGTAATGCTTTTATTACAACTAAAATAAAACTTCCAATTTTAGCAATTTTATTATTAGATGAAGTTGCTAAAACTTTAATACAATAAGCTTTTTTTGCCCCTGAATTATCAACAACTTTTAATTCTGTTCCGACTTGAATCATATAATGAAATCTTTAAAATATATCTTTTAAAAATAATATTTTTAGAAAATTGCGAATAATGAGATTTGAACTCATAGCATCTACTTGGAAGGAAGATAATTTACCACTTAATATATATTCGCATTAAATTATTAATTCTTTTTTAAGTAAAAAAGTAAATAATTTAAATTTATATAACTTAAATTAAAAGAAGAAAAATCTTCTTGAGTTAATTCAGAAAAATTTTTTAATATTATTATATTTTTATTATAAATATCAAATTCGATAATTGATAAAATACGAGATCTATGTAAAGTTGTTCTACTTAAATTTTTAAAATCAAAATTTAATGATTCAGAAAATGAAATAATATCACCTTTATTTAAAGTATAATTGTATTTTACTACTTTAATATTATTAACATAAATATTTCCTTTTTGAATTTCAGAACGTGCTTTATATAAACTTGGAAACATACGTAATTTATATAAAAAAATATCTAATCGATATTCTAATTTAATAATTAAGTTTTTATAAATAGAAAAACGATTTAATTTGGTATTATGAGAGTTTAATAAAGTTTTTAAAGTTCTTAAACGTAATGAATTTTCATAATTTAAATTTAATTTTCGCTTTTCCATTAAACTTGATTTATAATATAAACGTAATTTGTTCCATTTTAAAAAAGGAATTTTTAAAGCAAAGTTATTTACAACTTTTGAAAAAGGTATTGATACGCTTTTTTTCTTTTTAAAAATAATTACTTTTTTAAAGCTTTGCCATTTTTTACGATTAAAATTATATAACTTTTTACAAATACTTTCAAGATTTGTTTTAAATAATAAAGAATGTTTAAATTGTGAAACTAATTTCATATATTTATAATTTTTTTTTTAATAGACTTAATAGAATATAAAAATCAACCCAAGTATTTAAATTTTTATAAATTTTATAATTACCTAAATTATCTAATTGTGTTAAATTATTTATTTCATAAATTAATCTAATATTTTGAACTAAATAATTTTTATATGATTTTCTTAAAAATTTAACATTTTTAGAATTATTTAGTGAAATTAAACAATTTGAAGTTAAATTATTTCTATTTTTTTTAATATAATCTTTATTAAATATCACATTTGATAATTTATAATTTTTTTTAAAATTATTAAATAAATATAATAAATATTTTGTTTTTGATGAAAAAATTATTTTTTTCTTTGAATTTTTAAAAAAAATTGCTATTTGCAGAAATTGCTTAATATTTTTAATAACTTTTAAAACATTTAAAATATAATAAATTTTTTTATGATTTAAAGATAAGCAATTACTGTTATTTAAATTTAAATATTTTGTTTTAACATTAGTTTCAAAAAAATTAAAATTTAATTTTATTAAACTTTTTATTAAATTATAATTTTGTAAACAGAACATAACAGAATAACTAGAGATTGATTCCTAATAAATATTATTTTTTTTTTATAGGTTTTAATTTTATTTTATCATTTCTAAAAAAAAATCCTTTAGCTTTATACACATCCACTGGGCGGCAATTTTTTATAATATTACAAATATTACCAAGAATAATATTATCATTACTTTCCAAAATAATTGAATTTTTTTGAATTTTTAAACTAATTTTATCTACTGGCAAAGGAATATTTACTAGATGACTATAACCTACTTTTAAAATTAAAGTATTTAACTTATCATCGAAAGAAATACGGAACCCTAATCCTTTTAAAATTAATTTCTTCTTAATAATATTATCTTGTTTTTTAATCCAAATTTGAAATAAACGTACAAATTGTAATACTTCTTTATAAAATAATGAAGAAAAATATAATTTTGATTTTTCTAATTTCCAATTGATAGTATTTGGGATATGTAAATAATAAAGCTTTGATTTCTTAATAGGTTTTAAAAAAAATTTAGAATTGTCAATTAAAGAAAATGAAACTTTTTCTAAATCAACTGAATTTAATGTAATAAATTTTTCAAAATTATTATTCATATTGATCATATATATTAACAAACGAAAAAAGCTTTTCCACCTACTTTATACTTTTTACATTGAGTTAAAGATAAAATACCTAAATTAGTGGTTAAAAATAAATTTAAATTTTTAGTTTGTAAGTTCGATAATTTATAGTTATTAATTTTATATTGTTTATTTTTTTTAAAAACTATTTTTAATTTATCAAATAAACTATTATTATAATTATTTCTAAATAGTATTAATATGTAAAAAGTTTTTTCTTTTTTTAATAATTTATAAGATTGTATATATCCTTCATTATATAATAATGAAAGTATTAAATTAAATATATTATAATATTTAACAATACTAAATTCTTTGCGAATTTGAGATAAATTTTTTAACTGTATTAATAAATAAACTAATTTCAAATTCATTTTTTTATTATTAGAGATATTATTGTCTACCAGTGGATTTGAACCACTGACACATGGATTTTCAGTCCATTGCTCTAACCAACTGAGCTAGGCAGACATTTTTTTTAAAAAGTTTATATACACTCTATAGGATTTGAACCTATAACCCTTAACTTAGAAGGTTAATACTCTAGCCATTTGAGTTAAGAATGCTTTTTAATAAAGAATAAGCATATTGGGAATTGAACCCAAGACCGATGGATTAAAAGTCCATAGCTCTAACCAACTGAGCTATATGCTCTTTTTTAAAAAAAATTATTTTATTTTTTTCAGTTTTTATGTTTATTAAATAGAAACGTAATTCTAATAAACGATTACTTTTTGTTAGATTTAATAACAATAAAAATCTTAAAAAAAAATTATATACAAATTTACTAAGAAAGGGACTTGAACCCTTAATTCGTGAAGAAACTAGATTCTAAATCTAGCGTGTATACCAATTCCACCATCCTAGCATTTTAATTAGTAATACTATTTATTATGAAACTTAAAAAAATAAACCCATATACTAATGGAACTAGACATCAATTAAATATTAAAAAAAATATTTTATTGAAATATAATCATATTATCAAAAGTTTAAAAAAAGGGTATACTTTATCTAATGGAAGAAGTAAATTAACCGGTCATATTACTTGTAGACATAAAGGAAGTGGTTGTAAAAAAAACTATTATACTATTACCAATGATTATTATAATGGATTAGTTATTAGTACTTCTTACAATTCATTAAAATCAAGTTTTTTAAATTTAAATTTTGATTTAAAAAAAAAGAAATTCTTTTATTCTACAGCAATTAAAAATGTTTTACCAGGAAATTTAATTTCTTTTAAGAAAAAAAATACCTATAATTTAAACCAAGGTACTTCATTAAAATTAAAATTATTACCTGTTGGAACTATTATAAGTTTAATTAGATTAAACAATAAAATTACATTTATAAAAGCTGCAGGTACATACGGTCAAATTATTGAAAAAAAAATTAATTTCTCAAAAATAAGATTACCTTCAGGGAAAATAATGACTATATCTAATAATAACGTTGTTACAGTTGGAGTTATTTCAAATTCAAAACATCGTTTAATTTCATATGGTAAAGCAGGACGTAATAGACATAGAAATAAACGTCCTACAGTAAGAGGAATCGCAATGAATCCAGTTGATCATCCTCATGGAGGTCGAAGTAATGGAGGTTGTATTTCAATGACACCTTGGGGTATTCCTACTAAAGGTAAAAAAACTGTTTTATTTAAAAATTATGAGTAGATCAATTTGGAAAGGCCCTTATATTAATACTAATATAATTAATACAAAAAAAATTTATTCACGAAATTCTGTTGTAACTTCAAGTTTTATAAATAAACGTGTTTTTATTTATAATGGTAAAAATTTAATACCTGTTATTATTAATAGAGAAAAAGTTGGATTTAAATTTGGAGAATTAAGTTTTACTCGAAAAATCACTAATAAAAAAACTAAAAAGAAATAATGAGCAAAAAAACAAATAATATTACTTTAAGAGGAATAAAATCTGAAAAAAATTTAGCATATAAAAATTTTCAGGATTATTTATATTTTTATAAATTTATAAAAAATATTGAACATTTAATGTATTTAAAAAATATTGTAATGACTG
>JACCDL010481943.1_pt1 | contig 14050 bp, 16 predicted proteins | sample 7441931 | NCBI WGS metagenome assembly JACCDL01 (sample SAMN15323437, study PRJNA562643) | freshwater metagenome | isolation source: river surface water | place: USA:Blue River Watershed | collected 2017-08-16 | reverse complement strand
ATAATGTTATAGGAATTTATGATTTAATTTTATTAATATTAATATTTGGCTGTGTCATTAGTCCTATTTTGGAGATAACTGTATTTTTAAATATAATATTAATACCATCAGCTTTAATTTTATCATTTATTTATAGAAAATGAATATCAATGATTAACAACTGATGTATTAGATACTGGATTTGGAATAGTAGGAGCAATTGATTGAACTGCTGATACATTTGGAATTGGGTCAGGAATTGATGGAGCGTTATTTAATTGTTCTTTTAAATTTAAATATTTTTTTTTATATTTTAAATATTTATAGTAATCATTTGTAGACATTATATTATTATAATATATATAATAAAATAATAATTAATAAAGTTATTTCTTATCATAGAATTCACCCATAAATTGTAATTTATTTATAATACGCATTTTAACTAATCCATATTTACCTACTAATAATTTTTCTAATTTAGAAACATCACATCTCTTGAGTGATATTTCTTTAATTTTTTTAACTGGGGGTTTCATAAAATAGTCTTTATATATTTGATAATCATTAAAATCATCAACTTTATACCCATCATTTTTAATATGATTAATAGTATTCATTAAATTTTTATTTTTTGAATAGTATTCATAAATAAGTTCTGGTTTCATATCATTTAATTTGTCACAATAATCACAACCAAATAATAAACATAATTCAACAAATTGTTCATAATTTAAATTTAATGTTTTTAATACATCATCCATTAAAATCTCAACTGTATCTTTTTTATACGATGTAATATTCCGATAAATTTTTTTAGCTCCAAATGTCATTATATCCATATCTTCAGTAAGTACACCATCTGCTAAACCACATTTAACTAATTCAGCGCATTGACTGTCAGCTTCTTCCGGAGCAATGACATATGGAATACCCATAATTTCTAATAATTCAATACACTCATCTATTTGGACTTTATTAATATGAACAGTTCTTTTAAAATATTTAATTTTTTCTTCTTCATTCATCTCCTCATCATTTAACTTTTCCGAAGCTTTTTGTTTAATTTCTTTTCTATTATTAATTGTTTGCCATTTAAATGATGGAGGCTTTCCATCAAATACATAAATAGGAATAATATTCATTTTTAAAAGATTAATAGTTTTGTTAAATAATCCAAGAATATGTGAGCTAATTTCACCCTGATTTGTAAACATATCAGCACCAGAATTTCTAATAGCAATAACAACTTGATATAATAAAATACTAATATCAATAGCAATCATTTGACCACCTAAATCTTCATTATTTGGTTTTTTAATGATATTAGGATAGTTTGTATTTAAAAATTTAAGCATTTTTTTGATACCCATTTAGAATTTAATATTATATGAAAATATTATTTTATATTGATTTATCAATTTTTATGGTTTTTCAAAATAATAATCTAAATATAATTATATATTTAATGCCATTATATGAAATTAAAGAACCAATTAAAGATTTTATTGGATCAGATACATTTGATGATGCTATAATAAAATTTATAAAAGCAAATGTAAAAAAACAATATGATACTATTAAAATAACAGATCATGTTACAGAATGTATTTATGCTATTAGATATAACTCTAAATTAACTAAATTTAAATTTGATTTAGTTCAAAAAATAAATATTCCAATTATTACTCAACCATTTAATGTAGAAACTTTATTTGACTATGGTAATGTTGAAAGAAAACAATTAAATATCTCAAAACCAACATCTAATAATTTAAATCTTGGCTCAGGTTTTGGCTCAGGTTTTGGCTCAGGTTTTGGTTCAGGATTTGGCTCAGGATTTGGCTCAGGATTTGGTTCAGGATTTGGCTCAGGATTTGGCTCAGGATTTGGTTCAGGATTTGGCTCAGGATTTGGTTCAGGATTTGGTTCAGGATTTAACAATTTATCAGATGATATTAAAAATGTAATTATAAATATCACAAATAATTACAATCCTTACACAAAATTAAACACTTTAGAATCAATTTATAATAAACAATTTTGGATAGATACACTTAAGAATATTAGTGTAGCACCAATGAATGTATACATAAAACCACAACAATATAACACACCTGCAACAATGAATATACCTAATATAACAAATTATATTCAACATGGTGGAGCTAATCAATATGAAAGAATTGGTGTTAAATTTAATAATATCAAATTAGCATCTCGTAAGTCACATAAAATATTATCAACATCATTATTCGACAAAGGATTGAATAAGACATCAAATGAATTTAAAAATATTAAACATTATAGTATATGCTTATATGAATCAATTAAATTATATCAAAAATATTTACCAGATTGGAATATTAGAATTTATGGTGATGCAACAATTGATATAGTTAATAATAATGATGAAGATTTACAGAAATTATTTAAATTAATAAATGAATCAAATAATATTGAATATTATAGTGTTTCTCAAACATTAAATAATATGAATGTAGTTGAAGCTGATAGATTAAATCATATTGGATTACTAGGTGCATTATTTAGATTTTATGCATTTTTAGATCCAAATGTATCTCATTGTTTACATATTGATGCTGACAATTTTCCAACTAAAATATTAACAGATATTATTAAAGATTGGGAAAATACATCAGAAAATAATTTATTATTATTTAAACCAATTTATTATGCAAGACAAAATTTAAATAATGATTGTATACAGCAAATGTTGGCAGGATTATGTGGTTATAGAAAAACAATTGGTGAAATATTAAATCCTGATATATTTGTTCAAATGTTTGAATTTATGGATAAAGCATATAATAAATTTAAAACTGAATTTAAAGATAAGTGTGATAATAATGTTAAAATTAAATATAATACTCCATTTCAATTTGGATTTGAAGAACAAGCATTAAGTAATATTTTATTACCATTATTTTTAAATAATAATATTAGATTAATTACAATTCCTATGTTCTTTGATTTTGGTAAAGGATTTGATTTTTATTATAATGATATATTAGATTTATTATCGGAAGAATATAGACAAATAATTCATAAGAAATTAGGTATAACTAAAGCTAATACACCTATGATATGTTATGCTGAACCATTATTTGCTTATAATTTACATATAGGTATTATATTAATTAACTTTTTACATCAATGTTTAATAAATAATAAAAATGTAATTAATAATATACCTATTTTCCCTAAGGAAAATATATTAAAATTACAAAAAGCACTATCAATAAAAGGTTTTTATAATATGTATCCTGCATTTAATTTGTCTATACCAATTGATAATATTAATAAATATATTGATGAATTATATAATGGGACAGATAATTTACAAAATATTAAACCAGATGCATTGCCCATTAATTCTCTTAATGAATTTAATTCAGATGCAAGTACATATTATGGTTTATATGTTTCACCCAATACATCAGAAAATATTATTAGAAGCAGACCAACATTAAATACATTAAAACAATCTGATTTATATAAATTAAAATACTTACAATATAAACATAAATATAATATGTTAAAAAATAAAAAGACATCAAGTAATTAAATATTGTAATTTATATATTATTTTATAAAATATTATATAAATGTCTTATTATAAATATCAAAAATATAAAATGAAATATCTTAGTCTACGAGAAAAAATATTACAAAGTGGAGGGACTTTATTAAATACTCCAGTTAAAATTTATAATGAATTTTCAAATAAAAATTTAGATACAGCATTTGATAACCAAAATCCTTTATTATTTGTTGAAAATACTTTAAATAATCAAAATCAAATATTTACATTAGAAAAAAATAATGATAATTATAAAATAAAACATAATAATAGATGTGTTAAAACAAATGGTGTATCTAATGGAGATAGATATACATTAGATGATTGTAATTCCAATAATGAACAATTATTCAATATTAATAAAATTGGAGTAACTTATATGATACAAAATGTTAATAATCCAAATATGTGTATGGATAGTAATTATGGAGAATATGCTCATAATTGGACTTGTGATATAAATAATCAAAACCAACATTTTAAAATAACTCATAATTTTAAGAATAATGATGATAATGCATGGCATATAATTCCTGCATTGCAAAATTTAATACTTGCATATATTAATAGTAATAATTTAGAAGATTATTATAATAGTATGTTTGATGATTATACTGCTATAGGAATTGCTAATATATTAGGCAATAGATATTATGGAAGAATTGAAACATTTTCATTTTTATTTTGCCCTTTAATTTATAATGCATTACATTTAGGTGGTGTATCTGTTCCATTATCATGGACTATATTTGATGGAACAGAAGAAGATAAAACATTATTTCAAAATTATTCATTAAGATTATCTATAATTCCTGGATGGATAAGATATGCAACTTATATATTAACTGAATATGATTTTAATGCTGGGAAAATAAATAATATATTTGATGAAACTATATTTAATGAAATGGTTATAGTAAAACAAAGATTAGAATTATAAAAAATAAGTTTAAATATAATATTTAATATTAATATTATATTTAAAAAACCTCAAGTAATTATATAATATGTCGTATAGAATTATTCATCCCATTGCTATGCCAATTGATGCTAATGACTTTAGAGAAGCAGTTAAAAAATTCATTAAATTAAATCATTTCATGAATATTGAACAAATTATTTTAACTGATCAATACAATCATATGAAGGCTAATGTTAAATATTATAATACTGATAATCATAGAAAGGCATCAATTCAATTAATTCCAATTGATGCAGGTGCTATTCCATCATACATTGGTTTTCCTGGCTTTAGCTCCACTGATCCTAAAGCACCATACCCTGGATTATCTTTTGCTGTAGGTCCATCATCAGTTGGTGGTCCAGCTGGAATTATTGCACCTGCTGGTCCATTAATGGTTGAAAGACCTGCTATGATTGGTGGACCAGTAATTGGTGGACCTAGACTTGGTTTACCAGTCCCTGGTCCAGTTATTATGGGACCACCTGGTGGTCCAGGTGTTGCAGGTGTTATTTATGGTGCCAGACCAGTAGAAACATCATCGGAAGATATTATAAGAATTGATGAAGTTAATAATACATTAACTGCAACAACTAAAGATGGTAGCACTTTTCCAATTACCAAAATAGAAAAAGTAAATAATAACACTTGTAAAGTATTTGGTCCTAGTGGAAAAACATCACTCATTAAAATACAAATAATTGAAGATAATAGAATGGTATTTCAAAATAAAAAATATAAACCAGAAGATGATGAAACAATGATTGATTTAACTGATTTAATTAAGCCTTCTACATCAATTCCTACAACCACTGGTACTATGACTGTTGGTCCCACCGCTATTATTACTCCTAATAAACAAATTATTCAAGTAGCACCAGTACCAATGACATCTAGAGTTGGTATGGTTGGAACTGACGGTAAAGCTGTTACTGGTATTCCAGTCCCATTCGGCCGTGGGATAATGCCCGTCGCTCAGCCTTCCGGAGTAATTGGCATGTCCGCCGTTCCTGGCGTTGTTGTTGGAGGTCCAATGGCAATGGGTACACCTGTCCGTTTTGGTCATGGGGTTTATTAATCTCATTATTAAATTCTTTATTAGATATTAATATCCCATCTAATTTATTAAATTCTTGATTAATTAATACATTTATTGAAATAGTAGCTGGAGCAATAATATTATTACAATCTATTTGATTATTATGAATTGATATAATTTGACATATCAAATTATATTTATTTGACATTAACATCATACCTTTACTTAATTTACCTTGTTTTAAAAATCCAGAAATAATATATCCAACTGATTCTATATAATTTGTTCTTATTATATTAAATATTGGTTCACCATCATTGTAATTATTTCCAACCATATTTTTCTCAACATAATTAATTAAATTAAATAAATTATCAAAGTTTTTATTAACTGTTAAATTAAAATCTATTATATTATGAATATGATTTATATTTTTTTTATTTTTACACTCAAAAAATAAAAACTTTTCATTATTATGAATTATTGTATTAAAATAAATGTCTCTAGTTGATTTATAACAAAGACCTTCTTTTTTCATTAGTTTTTTTAAATTATTCGCTTCAAAATTAATTCTATATTCATTCATATATTCATTCTTTCTTCTAATTGTTATATTTAACCATATACAATTATTAATTCTATTTATAAAAATATTCTCAATATAGGAATTACAACCATCGGCCATCATTTTAATAATATCTAATGAATAATCTATTTCTTCTTGAGTAAAATTTTCATATAAAGTCCCATCATCACAAACACCTAAATAATAATAACATATACCATTTCCCTCATTAATTCTCCAATTCATTTGAGCTGTTAATTGGTTCAATCTTGTATTAGTTACATTAACAAAATGTCTCTTATATTCAATATTACCTTCTTCAATTTCAGCTGATGCAACTATCATAATAATATTATTATAATAACAATTTATTTTTTATAATAATTATTTAGATCTTTTATTATATTATCAAACTCTTTCTGAGCTTCTTCTGGTGAGTTATAAACATAATTAAGTGTTCTATTTTTACCACCAGTAATCCATAAAAATGAGCCCATAATATTATTTCTTTCATGTGCTAAAGTAAATGATATAGTTTTATTTGTTAAATCAATAGATGATACTTTGGTGAGATTTAATAGATATTTCCCACCTTTTACATTATTAAATACACGTAATAATGACATTATTATCAAAATAAACTACAACTTTAAATAATAAAAAAATTGAAAATAATTTATCATTAAGGTTGTATATAATATATTATGGCTTCTAATACTGAACAGTTTCATGTTTTTAATTATACCCAGGAGGTAGTTAGTAAGGGTGTTATTGCAATGGATACGCCAACGCGGACTAATCAATCAGATGCGGAAAGTAATGCATTATGTTGTGATCAATTGAAGTGTTGTTTTTGTTGGCCTTTATTTTTAGTATTTGATATTTTATCATGTCCTTTTCGTGGGTGCATCCATTTGAAGAACAATGGTTGCTGTAATAGCAAAAATTGAATAATATATTTCTTTATTTTAAATTTATAATAATTATGAACTGTCCTGAATGCAATCGATATTTTAAAGGAGAAGAATGTGATGAATGTGGATTTAGCGTTGATGAAATTGAAGTTAATAATATATTTAATATTTATGTATTAAAATGCCAAGATGGATGCAATTACAAGTATTATGTGGGAAAAACAAATAATGAGGTGGGTATTCGCTTTTCTCAACATGTAAATGATAATAAATGTAGTTTTACATCTAAATATAAACCTATTGAAATTCTAGAAACAATTAAATCAAAAGACCCATTAGATGAAGATAAGATAACAAAAAAATATATGATGAAATATGGAATTGAAAATGTTCGAGGTGGTAGCTATACTAAATTAGAATTAGATGATTGGATGATTAAAAGTTTAGAACATGAATTTAAATCTACAAAAGATATTTGTTATAAATGTCATGAGAAAGGTCATTTTGCAAAAGATTGTCCTTTAAATAATAAATTTAATGTTGATAATAATCTTAGATTATATTTAGAAGAATTTATATATTTATGGAAAATAGAAGAAGAAATTGAAAAATTAGAAAAGATTTACGAACACATAATCATTCTAAATAATCAAATTAATAAAACAAATTCTATAAATATTGATGAATTTAAAAAATTATCTAATGATTATGACAAATATTATCAATTAGATGAACAATATAAAAAATTACATGAACAAGCTCATAAAACAGGTAATCAACAATTATTTAAAGAATTAAGAGAAACTCAGGAGAAAATGAATTTATATAATCAGTCAAAGAGTATGTTTGAATACAATAATAATTATATTAATACAATTTATAAAGAGCATTTTGTTAATGATAATATTTATGTAATTTCAAATAATAATATGATTATTAAAATTTATAAATTAATTGTACTAAATATGGAGAAAAAGAAACAATTGAAAGATATATTAGATATTTATACTTCAGAAGATTTAATTAAAACAAAATTGTCTGCATTATATGAGAAAAAAATCAATATACTTAAGAATGATTAAAATATCTTTCTCATAAAAATTGATTTTTTTAATATAATTCATTTATATATAATATTATAATGAATAACCAGAAAGGAGGTTATATAACAACTAGTTTTGTAAGTCAAATAATTATGGATTTATCAAGAAGAAATAATCAAACACCTGAAATGAAAAGAGGTATTAATAATAGTGTAACAAATACAGGCCATGGTTGTATTTTATTGGGTTCCTCTGCACGCTTAGAAAATGGGGATAGAAATATTAGAATGTTAGTAGGAGCACATTTTGCACGTCATGGTACTTTAAAGATTGGAACATTTGGAGGTGGGTGTAATAGAGGAGAAATTACAATTGATACTATGATAAGAGAAACAATTGAAGAAATTTTTAATTTTGAAGCATCTCAAACAATGATAAATAGCATCAGAGATTTTTTAAATATTAATACGGATTATTATTATATATTTCAAGTTAATGATATTAAGAGAGCATATTCTTATATATTTGATGTAAGCATTTTAGGAGATTTTATTAAAATTATTATTGAAATTCATAGACCAAGAAATATTGCATTTTTTATTCCAGCAAATGAGGGATTATCAAATGTAAATTTATATATGGATTCTAATATTAAATATTCTGATACATCCTCATTTAGTGGAGCAAATCCAGAGCATAGTATTACTGGTAATACTAATACTATTAAATTAGTTGAATTTATGAAAGCACGAGTAATCTCACATGGAATATTTGAAACTTATAGAAGATTGGGAATAAGAAGACCATCTGGATTAGATGAAGTTAAATACTTATCTTTTGTATCATTAAATAAATTAATATCAAGTGCCCCAGGTGGATATTATAATCTTTTTAATTTTAATAAAAACAGAAGGGAGCATCTAAGAATGCAAGAATTTTTAATTAAATTATTAAGTAAGGATTTAATTAGATTTATAAATAGCTATCAATAACCATAGGTTAACCATAGGTTAAAAATAGTTTAAAATATTATTAATATTAATAATAATGAATATAGATATATCATCAGCTGAAAATTTTTATCATTCTTATCATCAATATTGTTTAAATTTTTTTAAAATAGACTTTAATCTTCCTAAAATTTATAAATATGTGTTTTTTTGCAGAGATAGTGATGAAATATATTGTTTAGAAGGCGGATGTATAGAAGAGATATATTATAAAATTTTATTTAAAATAAATTATAATAGTTGTGATGATATATATGTATATTTGGGTTCTGAATATAATGTAGATATTTTAAATAATCCAATAGAATTATTAAAAACTCATTATTTTGAAAATGATAATAATATGTATATATTTGAAGAAATTAAATTTATACAATCTAATTTAGAAAATGAAACAATTAATTGTGAAAAAATATCAATAAATAAAAAATCATCTGAAGAATTCTATGAAAGTTATAAATTGTACTATCAATATAAGATTTTATCTAAGATTAAATCTAAGATTATATCTAGAACTTCAAATGATAAATATCAATATATATTAGTTTCAAAAGAATTTGCAGATATATATTTTATTGAAGGATATTCTATTGAGGAATTATACTACATTATTTTATTTAAGATTGATAATAAATGTTGGGATAATGTATTTGATTGTAATTATCCAATGAATGAATTAAAAAATCCACTCAAATTATTTAAAAAACATTTTCTTGAATCAGATGAATATATATTTGAACAAATTGCATATGAGTAATACTCAAAGATGTAAGTGAAGTATGACCTAAAAATGATATATAAAAAAAATTGAAAAATTATTAATTATAAATTATAATTAATAATTTATGGAATATTCTAATACGTATAAACAATATATTCATTTTGAAAAAAGTAATAAATATATTTTTTATTCATTTTATAAGCATCCGAATGATGTCATGTTTTCAGATGTATCTACTCAAACTGATGAAAATGAAATGATTGAAATAATTAAACTATCAGATAATATTATTGAACAAGATGAAATATTTATACTTTATAATCACAATGTATCAAATGATGATACTGAACAACCTAATGAACCTTATGAAGACTATGAACCAAAACCAGAACTAGATATAGAACCAGAACTAGATATAGAACCAGAACTAGATATAGAACCAGAAATAGAACAAATTGATAAGGTTAATAAATGGTCTCATACTATTTTGAATTTGACAACGCGTGAAATTAATAAGTATATTATCAAAAATAATTTATCAAAAGCACAAATTATATCACTTAAAAAAGCACGTCGACGAATGAAGAATTGTATTTATGCTCGTAATAGTCGTGATAAAAAAAAACTTATTCAATAGTTACACACTCGTTTCTTTGAACATTGCTAAAAGACACAATCTTCTTTAAATTTTCTTTATTATTGAATTCAGTTGGTTTGCTACTTCTTAATTTACTTACTTGAGCAGAAGCAGTTTTAATAACTTTAGTACAATTATTTTGAGTATTGGCAAAATTAATACATGTTTCTACATCTATTCCAATATGTTTACCAGTCTTAATTGCATCAATATTTGTTCCCATAAAAAAGAATACCCAATTATATACTTCTTTCTGATGTGTAATTTTATTAAATAATAATTGTTTACCTTTTTCACCTTGATAAATACCTTGTGATGCATTTTCTTCACCATCTGTTAATACTACAATAACAACTTTACCTGGTCTAACTTCTGTCATATCAGATAATTCTTGACCAATATCATCAATTAATCTACAAAATGATTGATAAAATGCAGTCATATTACGAGGCTTAATATCATCAGCTGTAATTACTACATTTTGAGCTAATTCATTTTTGATAAATACTTCATATTTATCATCAAATCTAGCAGCAGTTACAGTTACTTTACCACCTGTTTGTTCTTTAATAAATTGTGTAAGATCATTCGAAATAACAGATGGGTTAAGAGCTTCCATAGAACCTGAACGGTCTACTAAAACACCAATATATGTCCAATCATAATCCAATTCAATTGTCATTATTATAATATTGTAATGTTCCTTTATATTTATTAAAAATCAAAAGTAATTTAATGAAACCATTGTTTTCTAATAATAACACCTTATTCATATCCTTTTAATCAATAAATTTTACTAATAAAATTATCAATATTAATATATATTGAATTATCCATATTATTAATTATAGTGATATCATCTTTTCTATCCATTAAATGATATTCTGAAATATCATCTATTGGGCTTTTATGTTGATTTGTTCTAATAACATGAACTGGAATAATTTTAGCATCTGGAAAATATTCTTTTAAAACATCTAATTCATTATTAAACCGCCAGTCTGTAATAATAATATTCTTCGAATTATTAATATGCGAAGCATTATAAGCATTATTAATATTATCACAACAATGTTTAGCAAATATATCTGGTTCTAATTCTTTTAATATTAAGGCTTCATCTATTAATAATTGACGATGAGTTCTTCTAAGAGTATCATTATTACAAATCATCATTTTACCTTCTTGAGAATATAATAATTCTAAATTAATATTATATTTATTAGCAACAATTTCTTTTAATGAATCTGCAAATGAAAATTGTTTATAATCATATTTTGAGCTTATTATATTACCAACATAATCTTTGCCAGAATTTGAAAAACCTCTTAATAGTATTATTATCATTATTTAATATAAAATAAATTAATTCTTTAGAAAATGTTCTAGATGTGTGTCAATATATTCGTGCATTTTTTCCTTTGATGGAAATCTGTTTTTAATATTGTTAGGTTGACCGTTAGGAAATACATAATCATATGCTTCATCAGTTAAAATATTCATTGATGAAGTATACAAATCTTGATATGCGATTTTAAGAACACCCATCTTATACAATTCAATCAATTGTTCTTTAATAAAACATTCTGGCATTGTTTGCGTGTATTTAGAAGTAAAATTAAATGGGAATTGGGATTTGTTATAAGTATCATCTTTAGTTGGTTTAATCATACCCAAATCAAACGCAATCTTCTCAATTAGTTCTGAGGGGATGGTTTGTTGGTTAACCATTTGATTGAGTGCGTTAGCGTAAGTTTCGCGTTTGTCCTCAATATCAAAGACAAAACATAACTGAATTCCTTGTGTAATCTTAAAAGGAATAATTATAGTTTTATTCAAGTTGAAACTATTATGAGGATATAGTTTAACAACATGTTTATTCAAAATAAATCCTTGCGTGGGTTTATAGATTTTAATATCACACAAGCGAGTGTTTTTGTAAAAATATGTATTACTACTAGTATACACATCAATCCGGTTTCTAAATACCTCAATTTTTTCTTTGTAGTTATTAAAACGATATTCATACTCATCTTCTATATTAATAATTGTTTCTTCATCAGTTGTTAAGATTTTGTAGGTGCCTTTTTTAATAACAATACTCGCACGAAACTTAAATTCACTAGTAAAAGTGAGGTCATTAAAGATACGTTGAATATTCGCGGTAAATGCCATGTTAGACATAAATTGTTTATTAATAGCAATGTTATTTAAAAATATTTCAATTTTTATAGGATTAAATATTTATTAACAAAGTTAATAAATATTTAATATCTTATAAATTGTTTAAATAAGTTTAATTTTAATATATAATGGATATAACAATCGATAAAGAAAAAACGGTTATTTTAATTAAAATCAATAATAGAAGCATAAGTATTAATAGAGAATTTATTGATAAAAATATAACACCTAATTTTACAGTTGAGATGTTTTATTATGTTTTACTTGAATTTAATAAATATAAGACTTATAAATTAACTAAAAAAGACAATTATTATGTATTTGAAGGCTATTATTATGAACCATACGACCAAGGAGATGAAATACATATAAAGTTCAATATATAATCATCTAATTATAACCAAAGGTTATTTCACTCCTTCATCTAATTATAATGAAAGATTAATAAAAATTGAATATTATTACATCTAATAACATCATATTAATTTTTATGGATAATAAGAAGATGGGTCTATATAACATGCCGGCAGAGATGATTGTTGAGATTGCCTCTAAGTTTTCTAATTGTATTGATATTTATAATTTGATGAAAACAAACGAATGCACTTATCAAATTATTTATGATAATTTGTATCAAATTATCAAACAAATGATTAAAAATAACTTCAATCGTCATAGTTTGCCTATAGTTTGGCTATATAATTGGTTTTTTAATCGAGCTACTGCTAATAGTAAAAGAGAAAACTATATTAAATTTATAACTTGTCTGAATGTAATTAAAAATGAGACAGAAGAACAAATTAAAAAAAATATTATTCATTTGAATACACTTAAAAAAGATAATATGAGTAATTTGTATTATTTTGACTTGCGGTATCATTTTAAAATCGATCATCATTGTGCTTTTCATATGATTAAAGATTTGGACGCTGTTAAAATTAAAAAAATGATGTCGTTGATGCTTAAAGGTCTTCCTATTAATGATGCACATAATGCTGTTGCAATTTGTGAGCATGAAGATGAATTTAATAAGATATTTACATTAATTGGTCGTGGTATTTCTTCATCCGCAGCAGTTCAAATAATTAATTACGATTATAATGATGAAGAGATTGAAAAAATCATTCAAATAACAAATAGAACTCTTGATAATGGTGATAAACTTAGTTATGATGTTGCAGTTGAGGCAGTCACCCTAAGCGACGAACATATTGAAAGTATGTTTGAATTGATTAATCAAGGTGTAGAACAAGATGTAGCACGAACATCCGCTCACCAACCGCCTGAAATCAAACGTATTCTTGTTTATATGGTTCAACATGGTATTAGTTCATCTACTGCAGAAAGTATTATTGAGGATGAAGACTGCGAACATGGTATTAATTATATTATT
>JACCDL010020529.1_pt1 | contig 14050 bp, 15 predicted proteins | sample 7441931 | NCBI WGS metagenome assembly JACCDL01 (sample SAMN15323437, study PRJNA562643) | freshwater metagenome | isolation source: river surface water | place: USA:Blue River Watershed | collected 2017-08-16 | reverse complement strand
CTCCTCGTGAAACGTCAATACCCATAATGTATTTGTGACCCGGTACTGGCTCTTTCCATTGCCACAAAGCACCACCCATAAATTTATAATCAGGATTTTTGATGTCATTTTCTTTCATCCTTTCAATCACATCTGAAGGAATTACTGAATCACCTGAACCCAAGAAGTTACATTCCAATTCCTGTGCAATTTTTCTCCTATCAAATTTTAATTTTTTAGCCATAGCTTCAAACCATGATGAGTATGGTTTGTATCCATCGGCAAAAAGTTTTTTAATTTCATCAAAATTTCTTTGATATGGGTCAACCTCAGAATAATCGATTGTTATTTCATCATCTTTATAATCTCCACGATTTAACAGATAATGTACAATATCTTTTACTTTGATAAGTTTTAAATCTTTTGAATAACGTGGGTCACGATACCAATACATTTCTGTAATCTTGAAATCGTTCATACCACGGAGGGCTTGGTCATAGATACTGTAATAAATTGGGTCGAATCCGTTAGGGGTCGAAATTACAATAACTTTACCACCAGTAGACAAAGACGCCATACACGCAGACCAAAAGTCATCATCAGCATCAATAAAGGCGGCCTCGTCAAAAATAAGAATAGTTGGTGTATATCCACGAAGTGCGTCTTTTGAAGTTGCAACAGCTTTAACTTCACACCCATTGGATAATTTAAAGTGTTTTTGTGCGTTTTTCTCACCTGAAAAAGTAACTCCCAACCATGAAGGCCACTGTTCAACAAAGGCTCTAACCTTGTTTGCCATTTCAATGGACGTATCCTGTTTATTGGCAATAATAAGAATTTTTTCAGGTTTTGTTTTTGAAGCAAATACTAACTTTTTAGAGACCCAAGCGGATGTTACTGTCGATACACCTGCCTGTCTGTATTTGAGTGCAATATTTTCTTCGTGAGTATCGTAGTCTTCAATTAACCGTACTTGGTCAGGGAAAAGTTCTAATGGGACGTACTTTGATTGTGTGTTATCGTAAGTCTGCAAATATGTTCTAAGTGCGTAAGGTGTATTCTTTACGCATTTAGCATACTCTAAAATTGCTTGTTCTTTTGATAACGCCATTAACCATAGTATAAATCATTTATGATAAATCTATACCTAACCCACCTAAAAAGTTTTTGAAGTCATCGTCATCATCTTCGTCATCATCTTCAGAACCGATAGCATCTTCATAATCGTATCTTTTAAGTTCTTCGATAATTTCATCTACCATTTTCTTCACAATCTGTTTACCAGCAGGTGTCTTACCCATGATTTCTCTTGCTACTTGGAAGAATTCATCTGTAGTCAAAGAAGAAAAACGAGAGAACAGATAGTTTTGAATTTCTCTCATATCATCTTCAAACAACTCATCAGGATATGATTCCAAGAATCTTTCCCAAATAACAGGACCTAATCTCAAATCCCACATTTCATATGGTAGTGTGTCTTGTGACATCATAACCATTTCTGCAGATTTAGGGTCATCAGGTAATCCTTGTGTACCTAATACTTCGTATACCCCTTTTAATAATTCGTGAATAAGAATTGGGAAGAATAAACCTTTTACTTTAATAGTTGGGGGGTCAGTCTTATCGTCAACTTCTTCAGTTCCTTCAACACCCTGTCCGGTCTCACCCATCATATTCATCATTTGTTCTGGCATTATCCAATACAACAAATCGTTGATTGACATTAACACACCATAAAGATTTAACAATCTTGGGTCAATTCTATTAAGTTCTTCTTCAACTAAGTTGAACATATAGTGTCCTTTTTTGGATGCTCCTTGAATCAAAGAATTGATAAATCTTCTTTTGGCCTTTTCCATGTCAAACTTTTCGAAAGCTTTCATGAAGTTATCAATATCATCTTCAGCTTCATCTGGAGATACACCAAACTGTTTCATAACATCTTCTTCAGATGGCTCTTGAGATTTTTTTGGTAATTTAGAAGTATCAACTTGACCCATACCTGAAGTCAATTCAACATCAAATTGGAATGCATCTTCAGGTAAAGACATTTCTTTCTTTACTAAATCTACTGCCAAGTTTTCCAAATATTCTTTGTTTTCGTTCTCGATTGATTTAACAGTGTTTACCGCACCATACATCAACATCATTAATTGTTGCAAACCATTATTACCTTGTGGAATATTTGTTAAACCTGTATAACGTTTAACTTTTTCAACAACATCTTTAAATCTTTTAGATGCAATCAATTCTTCGAAAGTGGAAACGACACCGTCTCCATCAATATCAATATCTAACGCAGGATTGTCCGAAAACGGAGTATCCTTATCTTCAATACTTCTCTGAATGTCTGGTGACATTCTTTCTGGTCCATCGTAACTGATTGGAGCTTCGTTAATTTTAATTCTCGTTTTCATCTCTGAATTGAATATTTAAGTTATCAAATTTTAAAAAATCAGGTAATTCCGCCTTTGGTGCTGGTTGATGTTTTGGTTGATATGGAGTTTTTCTCTCAGGTTTTACCGGAGTTTTTGTTGGTGTCTTAGTTGGTGCTTCTTTTGTATCTCCCGCCTTTGGTGCTGGTTGATGTTTTGGTTGGTATGGAGTTTTTCTCTCAGGTTTTACCGGAGTCTTAGTCGGTGTTTTGGTAGGGGCTTCTTTCGTATCCGCCTCTAATATATCTTTTTTAGTAATCTTATCAGTCATAACGTACTTTTGAATCAAAGATACTAAAGATTCTTCAATCTGTCTAACAGTTTCGTTTTGTTTTTTAACATCCTTAACACATCTCTCATACTTGTTCATTTGTTTAGCACTCCACTCACTTCTTTTAGTTGTTTTGAATTCTTTTCCAAGTTGTGATGTACAAATTGCCCAAGCATTATCTTTTTCGACTTCCTCACCCATTGTAGTTCTGTTATTGTCAGAATCGTCATCCATACCGTCAGGTGCCATATCTTTTTCGTCGTGTGGTGTTTCTTGACCAGTATCGGTCTGCATAGCTAAATCACCTAAAGCATCATCCGCCTCAACATTGTCTTCTTCTGATGCAATTTTTTTTGCAATGTCATCCACAGTTTTATTTAAACCAACCAACTCTTCTTTTGCTTTTTGAGTTGCCGCTGAAATACTTTGTTCGTGAATTAATCTTCCATATAGAGTATTAATTTGTGATTCATTTAATTTAGATAATGTTTCGAATCTAAACCCTTCTCTTAGTAAGGCTATAACTTTGTTGGATTTCATGATACTAATGTTTTTTCATAATTTAATACGATGTCTCTTTCGTATATTTTATCTTCTACTTCTTTTACAGATTCACCAAAATGAAAAACAAGTCTTTTCATTTTTTCTTCTGTAATGGCTTCAGAGTCTGAATCTTCCCAAGCTAATGCAATCACACCTTCGACTGAATCATAAACTGAAAAAAAATCTGAATTCTGTATCAGATTTAAATGTATTCCTGAATTTTTTAGAACGCCCACTTTCTTTATAAAATCAATTTGGGGTGGTGTGGGTTTACCTGAAGCTGGTTCAGCATCCCACTCATCACCCCAAACGTCATCAATATCAGAGAAGATAAACTCGTAAATGTTATCGCCTCTAAAATTAGGTCCTAACTCATTTACGTATACTAACTTCATAAAATTTCGCCTTTTCGTGTAATTTTAAGTTGTTGACCTTCGTGTTCAAAAACTAAATTACCCTTGTTTGTTTTACCCAAAAATTTGATATCCTTATGTTCTTTGATTAGGAAATCAGATGTCAATTCTTGTTCGATTGTTTCAGAAAGCTCTTTAACGTGAGTTTTGATAGTTACCTTATTTCTAATTTCAGAAATGTAGTTGTTAACTTTTCTATCCTCAACATCTTTCTTTTCAGATTCAGTTACTACAAAATATTTTGACAAAACTTTATCTATTTTAGATTCAGAAAAAATCTCATCCATAATTTTGTTATAACCTGTATCACCTTCAGCCATTTCAGGTTCTTCTGCAGGTACAGGTTCAGACAGTTCAGTAGCCGCATCAATGTCTAAATCCACTTCATCATCAACACCATAGTCAATTGTGTCTTCATCACCTTCAAGCTTATTCATGATATCATCAAAATCTTCTTCAGTAAGTTTTGATAAATCCATGGCAGATAAAATGGAATTTATCACGTACTTCATATTTTCTGATGTCAAACCTTGTTGTTCATCCAAAGTTCTTAATTTTTGTGTAATCTTACCTGTCAATTTTTGAATTGACTTAAATGACAATTCTTCATCTTCACCATCTACAGGTTCAGAGTCCATAGACATATCTAAGTCCATATTCAAATCTTCTTCTCCACCATCAACTGCCGGTTCGTCTAAATTTAAATCTAAATCTAACTCATCAGTTGCAGGTGCAGCATCCGCTGCAGGTGCTGCGTCAGCCGCAGGTTCTGCAGGTGCAGGTGGTAAATCGAATGACGGTTCAGGTGTTGGTTCTTCTGATTTTGGTGTTTTAAGAACAAACTTCTTTTGTTCACCAAATAAAGAAAGACCTTCCTCATTACCATGAACTCTATTTAATTCTTTTGCTAATAAGTTGAAACTTTTAAATGCCTGTGAATATGAAGAATAGTATTTTCTATTTTTCATAGGCTCCATATAATCTCCTGTTGATTCGTCGATGCTCGACTTGATTATATAACCATTTTTTTCATTTACGATGTGATAAGTTTTCCCATCAGCCAACTGACGGCTATATTCAGTAGTTGATGTTTCGTTGATGTTCGAACGGTCAACTTCGTTAAAACGTGCGATTTCCATAATACGTCTTAACTTAGCATCTCCCGTTAACTTTTCACTACCAATTGGTTTTAAATCTGCCATTTTTCTATATTTTTTTTGTTAGTTGTTTAGTCCATTAAACCCGCCCAATGTAAAGGACTGACATTGGATTGCAATAACCTCAGGCGCACCACCCTCAGTCCAAACTGGATGTGGTAAATCCCACGTTACAATTTCACCAACAGTTTGACCTGTTCCTGGAACATATCCTGTTAGTTCTGCGGTGTAATACGAAGTACATGCACTTATTGCCATAATTTTTTTCTTAATAAATATACTGAAATATCACATTTTTCAGCGTTTTATAAATTATTCAGTAACTTCTTGTTCTAATGACAGACGTTTGTCTGTTAATTCATTAGCAAAATCAAAAAGTTTTTGAATATATCCGTTTCTTCTGAGGAACTTAAATACCAAATTTTCATATGAATATTCACCCTCTCTCTCTAATCCCGCACTTCTATAATCTTTCAATCTTTCTTTGATTTTTTCAATCATTTTTAGTGCCGAATCCAAATCATCATTTTCTGAATTATCAATAGTCATATCTATGATGTCCATCCACTGCTCAACTTTCTCTTTTATTTTTCTACTATCGATGGACACTTCCTCCAATGAAGGTTCGTTAATCCACTCATCAAATAATACAGAATAAACTCCCGAAGATATATGTTGTTCTTCACTATCTTGAACATATAATTCAACTTCATATCCCTTTACTGTGATATCGTGGGTTGAATTAAAAAGAGTTTTTTTCATTTTGAATAGTTCTTTATATATTTCTTTGAATTCTCCTGCTTCGTCAAAATTATACATAATGTGTAAATCGACATCTGAAAAATCAGACCAGTTGAAGTTAGCCAAAGAACCCGTCATAGTTATATCGGATACAAAAATATCAACATTTAAAAATTCAATAAATTCATTTGCAATTGCCAATAAAGAATCACGAACATCATCTCTCATTTTTGTTTGTTCTTCATTATCAACATTTGTCCATATCTTAGGATTCAAAGTATCCTTGACGTAAAAACTTGATAATATTTTTTTGAAACTATCCATTGTTATAAATACTAATAACCCACCCAATTTTCAATCTCCAGATTGCTGAAGTAATCATCGTACTTTCTAATTATATCAACCGCAATTTTATATATACTTTTTACATCTGAACGATAAACCTCATCTTTGTCTTCATCAAACGGCCTATCACCTGTAACCATAAGAGTTATATCATAATATTCATCTTCATCTTTTATATAAAGTTCGATATTCAAATAAGAGTCATCTAATGATTTTTCAGAAAAACCTAAATTAATTAATTCTTTTCTAAATTCTGAATTCATCTTTTCAACAATATCATACAGAATACTACTTTGAATTGTCTTATATCTCAAATCTAATTTACTTTCACTTGGATGGTAACCAACATATTTGAAAGTTTCATTTAGTTTGTCAGGTAAAGATACAATTAGGTCGTAATATTTTCCTGAGGTATCAACTAACCGATTACAAAATAAATCCATATCAACATTTACCAATAAAACTGTGAGTTTACCACTTCCAAATTCATGAAAGTCCAATTCATAATCTATTGGAAATTCTGCAAATACAAAATTATCCAATAGTTTTTTTAAAGTTTTTTCGTTGATGTCCATAGGTTAGTAACCTATAAATACTATCACTTAGAAAGTTTTACAAATTTGTGTTTTTTAGCAATCTCCGTGCTAAAATATTTTCCTTGTGATTCGGCCATTCTGAATTTTGTATACGACTGATGAGGTACCTCCTCATATTCATATTGTTGACCATTATTAAAAGTTACGATTAGTTTTTTTGATGTTGTATCGTATTCCGTTTTTGAAATGTTTGAGGACTCAATTTCGTTGATGATTTTAGTACCTTGTATTTTTTCACTCTTGATTGCCATAGTTAGTATCTTTTAAAGGTGTTTCCTCATCTATAGTATGAAATTTATCTCGGATGTAATTAATAAATTCATTTTTGTTGTCGGACAATAACCCGTATTTTTCTAAGTCATTTGTGATTTTACTTAACAACGAAAGAATTTTATCTCTTTCCATATACATAAACCTATCAAGTCCCTCACCTTTCTCTAACTGTGAATTTTCTACATTACTATTTTGAAACATTTTTCTAAGAGTGTAATAACTCGATATTAGTTTTTCATAGTCTTTTTGAATGACCGTATGTAAAAATTTTTTCCAAGAAGGTTCCATAAACATAAATATACAAAAAACCCCCTTTTTTGGAGGGGGTTTTCATTTACTCGTATTTTCTAAGTTCGTCTCGAACCTTGATTGCCTCTTCGAAGTCTTGTTTTTCGATACATTCCTTTAACTTATTTTGAAGGTCTGAAATTAAATCCTTATTTTCCTCAAGTTCTTTAATCATGTCACGAAGTTTGATAGCTAGTAGGAAGTCTTCGTTTTCCACTGCAATTTTCAACTCGTCTTTGAGTCTTTCAACTTTATCGTGTTTTGGTTTCTTGTTAGGTGTACCACCTACTGAATAAATTATAGTAGATTTGATTGTACCATCAGGTGATGTGTAAGACTCACTGGTCCATTCCCCATCCGTTTTCTTAAATTTTTTAAACGATAATGGGTCTCCGCCCATGAAACCTGCACCAAGCATAGCTTCGAGTTCTTTTAACATTTCTTCAAGACTTTTACGATTGCCAAATAAATCCATAATATTTTTTTGTTTTAAAATTTTTATTTATATTTGTATTCCCAATATACAAAAGTGTGCCAACATATCAACACTGACATATTGTCATATTATTTTTTTTCAGTATGACATTTTGACAAAAGTTTGAAAGTTTCATAATCTTTGTTATATTTGTGGTGTAAACATAAATACTATGATTGAAGAAATGGACCCTAACGAAAAGTCTGGTCGACGTAATAAAGACCAAAACACACAGTCATCCACTCCTGTATTGGATAACTTCTCACGAGACCTAATTAAGTTGGCTGAGAAGGGAAAATTGGACCCTGTGATTGGTCGAGACCAAGAGATTGCACGTATTGCTCAGATTCTTTCCCGTAGAAAGAAAAATAACCCAATCATCATCGGAGAACCTGGTTGTGGTAAAACCGCAATCGTTGAGGGTTTAGCGATGAAGATTTTCCAAGGTGAGTGTCCACAGAATCTATGTGATAAAAGAATCGTTTCTTTGGACATGACTTCTATTGTTGCCGGTACAAAATACCGTGGACAGTTTGAAGAACGTTTGAAGGTGATTCTTGAAGAACTTCACAACAACCCTGAAATCATCGTATTCATTGATGAGATTCATACAATCATCGGGGCAGGTAATTCTTCAGGTTCTTTGGACGCATCGAACATCTTTAAACCAGCATTGGCACGTGGTGAACTCCAATGTATCGGAGCAACCACTTTGGATGAGTACCGTGAAAACATCGAAAAGGATGGGGCGTTGGAGCGTCGTTTTCAAAAGGTTATGGTGGACGCAGCATCACCTGAAGAAACTCTTCAAATCTTAAACAACCTCAAGGACCGTTATGAGGCACACCACAAAGTAGAGTATTCAAAAGAATCACTTGAAGCATGTGTTTATTTGGCGGACCGTTACATCACCGACCGTGAGTTCCCTGATAAAGGTATCGATATCATGGACGAAGTTGGTGCACGTTCTCAAATCAATGTCAAGCTCCCTGAAGAGATTGAGCAACTAAAACAAAAAGCGGCCGACATTAAAGAACAAAAACTTCTGGTGGTTAAAAAACAGAACTACGAAGAAGCCGCTCAACTCCGTGACAAGGAAAAGAAAATCCTCAAACAACTTGAGGACGCAAAGAAGGATTTTGAATCAAAACAAAATACTCAACGCAAACCTATCACTGAGGAAATGGTCTACGAGGTTGTTTCACTTATGACCAAAATCCCTGTAAACAAACTATCACAAAAAGAAATGGAAGGTTTGTTGGAACTCGAGAACAACTTGAAACTGAATGTTATCGGTCAGGACTCGGCAGTTACAAAGATTGCCAAAGCAGTTCGTCGTAACCGTGTAGGTATCAAGGACCCTAACAGACCAATCGGTTCGTTTATTTTCTTGGGTTCAACGGGTATTGGTAAAACTCATTTGGCTAAACAGTTAGCCAAAGAAATCTTTGGAGCTGAAGATTCACTCATCCGTGTGGATATGTCAGAATACCAAGAGAAACATTCAATGTCACGATTGATTGGTTCACCTCCGGGTTATGTCGGATTTAACGAAGGTGGTCAACTGACTGAAGCTGTGAAAAACAAACCATACTCCGTAGTATTGTTTGATGAGGTCGAGAAGGCAAACAAAGATATCTTCTCTCTTCTACTTCAAGTTTTAGATGACGGTCACCTAACAGATGGTATGGGTCGTAAGATTAACTTCAAAAACTGTATCATCATCATGACCTCTAACATCGGAGTAAAAAAACTTCAGGACTTCGGTACTGGTGTTGGTTTTGAAACCTCATCACGTATGTCGTCAAATGAAGAACTAAAAGTACAACTTCTTCAAAAAGAACTTAAGAGTTATTTTACTCCCGAGTTTTTGAATCGTCTTGATGAGGTGGTTGTGTTTAACTCACTCGGAGAAAACGAAGTAAAACAAATCGTGAATATCGAATTGTCAAAACTTACAAAACGTTTGACTCGTTTAGGTTATCACGTCAACTTCGATGAAAGTCTACACTTGTTCTTGGCTAAAGTTGGATTCGACGAAAAGTACGGTGCCCGTCCTATCAAACGAGCAATCCAAGAAAAAGTAGAAGACTTTATTTCTGAAGAAGTACTACGAAGTAACATTAAGATTGGTGAACATTACCAACTTTCGGTTACTGATGAAGTAGTCACCATCACAAAACAAGAAGAAGAAGTTTTAGAAGGGGGAATTTAATCCCCCTTTTTTTTTGTTTATTAAATATTTTTTTATTATCTTTGTAGTCAATATGGAAAACAACACTCTTGAACGATTCATGGAACTCCTATCAGTTCCCAGTAAAACCTACCGTGAAGACCGCATGGTAAACTATCTTATGGGTGTTATTTCCAAAATGGAAGACGTAAGTGTCTATAGTGACGAGATGGGAAACATCTACGCAACCAAAGGTATTTTAGCCACTGGTTACTACCCATTGTTTATCGCCCACACCGACACAGTCCACGAAATGATTGACGATATCATCGTGGTAAAAACTGAACTACCAAAACCAAATACTTTTGGTATGACGTATAACCCAACAGTTTTACATAAATCACTTAAGGCAATTGACAACGACGGTAACCCAACAGGTATTGGTGGGGATGATAAGTGTGGTATTTTCATTTGTTTAGAATTACTCAGGAAATTAGAAAATTGTAAAGTGGCTCTTTTTGTTTCAGAAGAAACAGGATGTGTTGGTTCATCAAAATGTGATGTGGATTTCCTAAAAGATGTGGGGTATGCCGTTCAGTTTGACGCACCGGGTGATGGATTGATTACTGAAATTTGTTCAGGGGTACGTCTGTATCAAAAAGACGGTGATTTCATAAATAAAGTACTACCTATTATTGAAACAAGTATGGGTACTAAAATGTTACGTCAATCTCACCCTTACACGGATGTCTCACAAGTCAAAAAGAAGGCTGACTTTTCTTGTATCAACATCTCTTGCGGATACTATAACATGCATACAGCAAATGAATTCATAGTTATTGAAGATGTTGAAAGAGCGATTGAAGCCGGTATTGGTATCGTAGAAAATTTGGGTTACAATAAATTTGAGTATCAGTATGAAAAACCGAATTTTCTACAGTACGGACTTTTTAATTTAGGTGATACTGATGATGAAGAAGAAGATTCGTTCAATATGGGTGATGAAGACTTCGAACTTGATTTGGATTATAATACCATTTCATACCAAGACGGTCTGTTGAGTATTACCGATAAGGATTTGGATATTTCGGTGGTTTTGACCGATTCTGAAGTTGAAGAACTTTACAACAGATTAAGGGAAGTAATGACTAAAAGATACTGGGATTATTAATCAAAAATATCAAACAGGGAATAATTGTTGAATAATCTATCTATAGTTTCAACATCACCGTTCGCCTTTTTTCTACGATAAGTTTTATCCTCAACAACCGTATAATCAATTGTACCATCCGGATTAATTTTATCAAACTTTAAACGTACATCTGAATTAGGAATTTTGATAGCAGTATTCATTCCACCTTTTTTCTGAATATAAGAATATGATTTTTTTATATCATCTAAATTATATTCACCAGTTTTGATACTTTCCAAGACATCATCAAGTAATGAGTCAACATAACGGTCAAAAATCCCTCTGAACTCCTCCTCATCTCTTCCAATATTCCAAGCAGTTTCCATGGGTTCTGAATCTAAAAAGTCAAAATCTGCAGACCTCTCCAAATTCTTCTTAACCACATCAAAAATCGATAAGTTAGTCTCACCTCTTCTTGAGTACATCGCAATAATATCATCGATAGGTATTGATAATGTTTCAGTACCTCTCCAAGAATCCCATTTTGAATTCAAAGACATAGCATCTTTTAATTCTTTGAATTTTTTATTAGTATATTCCTCCATGCTTGCGGATATTGCACGGTCTTCAGCCTCACAATACGCATCTTGAATTTTATCGGCAAAACCATCAATCTTATTTAATTCTTCTATTATATTATCCCATGTATTCGACAAAGCTGTATTTTGACGATTATCTTCAAAATCACTAACAAGACCTGGATTTAAATAACTTATAATTTCTTTAGTTTTTTCAATTTGTTCAGGTGTAAAAGCATATGGAAATATGTAACCGTTGTCCCAATCTTCTTTAGTATTATAACAATCATACCAGTCATAACTGTATGGTTGATTCCAAGCCCAAACCCAAGAATCTAATGTTCCCTCATCATTTTCAACAAACTCTTTCAAGAAGTCTGTAAAACTATCAAAAGAAAGTGTCACAGTATCTGTATTAACATCAGCAATTCTTTTGTCGGGAAATGAAACATCATAAGGTGAAATTTTTTTCAACTTAATTTTCATAAGTGTCAAAAAATCATTCACCGCCTGATTCTCGTCCTCTTCCAGTATGATGTTCTTAAATTTCATATTTATTATAAATAGTTGTGTAGAAAGAAAATTTATCGTATATTCGTAATATGAAAAACATCATAATCATCCTTATCTCAATATTGTCTTTGTCTGTAAAAGGTCAGAACATCCCTGTTAAGTATCAAGGACAATATGTGATTAAACACTCTTGGGTTGAGCAATGTTTATCAAACTTATCTGCAAATCCTTTTCAAATGTTTGAAATGACTGCAGATGAAAAAAATATCTACAATAAGTTAGTTTCTCAGAAAAAAGGATTTACTGCCACTAACGGTATCAAATACGAATACTTCATTCAGGGTGTTGTTAAAGCACACGGAAAAACTTGGGTTATCTACACTGCAACTTATCCAGGTTACGAAAACTCTCAATTTGTGGAATTGAGTGAGTATTAATTAACAGAAAGGTGTGATTGCAAAAACAGTGTTGTCCAAAGGTGCGTAACTACCAACCTTAATCGATGGAGTCTGTTGCATGTTCACATTAAACGGACTTCCATTAGGGTTGGTAACAATCTTTGGAGATTTACTAAACACATCTTTTAGAACCGCAGCATTTGCGTTGAATACTTGTACCGATAAAATATTACTAGCCTTTACCAAATCACCGTACAACTTCTGAAGTTCAGGTGTTAAATCCGATTGAACACTACCTAACAGTTTTACTAATACCGCACCTGCTTGTTGTTGAGCACTGACCCCACCTGAGATATATGGACGTATTTTAGATGCATAAGCGTCTACTATCTCAACACCCTTAAACGCCTCAGAACTCGGATATAAATGGAATTTCAAAGCCAATTCCAATGGGAATGTTTGTTCTTGATATCCCTCACCTTCTTTTTCTCTAACAAAATATGGTGGAGATGTTCTTTCACCATTCGCATTTATCAAAATAGGTCTGTCAGGAATTGTATATGCCTGATAATTAATCCCTTTAATTTTTGGGTTCAAATTTAATTCTTCGTTATATACAAATTCAAAATTTGGTGCTTCACCTTTTTTACCCTTAACAGGGAATGGTTCATTACATTTTAAAGTCTTACCAAAACCAGTCAATCTCATACTAACAAACTGTTCTTGTTTGTACTTTTCTAATTTTGCTGGGTCATTTTGGTCACCAGGTTTGTAAGGTGTTTTACCAATCTGAACCTCACCTAATGCTGGCATAACAATTTTTAATCTACCTGAATTAATCAAATCTGAATATACATCATCAAGAATACTTGCAACTGTTTTAGCTCTTGCCAATGCCAAGGAACCTTTTTGCTTGAACTCTGCAGGGTTCGTTACTTGCGATTCACCAGCAATAATCTTAGCGGTGAAGTTAGCGAAATCTTGTGAATTCATAAATTTAATTAATGCCTCCTTATCAGACTCAATAGCTTGTCTGATTTTACCGTTAGTATCTTCATATTTTCCTAAGTCAAACAAAGAACCGTAATTCTTAGGTGTGAATTGAGATTCTTTATATGCTGATGGCTGTGCTTGTGCTTGTTCCTTGAGAACTTTCTCTACAATCTTGGATAATTGAGCTTCTGTTATCTTAACAACTTTTTTCATATATGATAATTTTTATTATAAATACTTTGTCATCCCAATAAATGTATTTATATTTGTATAGAAATCACGGGTGGCTCCCTTAATAGTTAAGGCTGACCTTAAGCATCTGACCAAAAGTCTATACAGGGGGCGAAAGTGATTTCTGTTTGTTATTTGAAATAATGGGGGTGCCTTGGTATCGATTGGCAGGATTAGTCATCGGGGGCATGCAGTGAGAAGTTTCCTATCACTATAATCTATGGGGGCGTTTTTTAGGTGGCAACACTTTGAACAAACTTCAGGCTGTAGGTCTTCTACGTACTGAAGAGGTAACTGTAGCCTAAGCTATAGTTCCAATCGGGTCGGTGGACATATAACCCAGGAACAGAAGTCTTTACAAAGGTGTGGTTTCTACCCTAAAAGGAACGAGTGGAGGATTAGTTCTCAGTAAACCGAACCACTTTAAAAATAAGGGAATTGTGAAATTTCGGATTGTTAGCTAAACAATGACCTAAGCATGTAGTCCCTTATGGGTAGACTGAGCAAGACAGGGGT
>JACCDL010525939.1_pt1 | contig 14081 bp, 12 predicted proteins | sample 7441931 | NCBI WGS metagenome assembly JACCDL01 (sample SAMN15323437, study PRJNA562643) | freshwater metagenome | isolation source: river surface water | place: USA:Blue River Watershed | collected 2017-08-16 | reverse complement strand
GGCCTTAGCCAGAACTGCAGAGACAATCTCATGCCTGGATTTCGCTGTACCACTGCGCAAGGTCGCAGCGATGAGATCTGCCTTGCCCAGGGCCTGCCTTAACGCATGAGCTTCGATCTCTGGTGAAGCCAGCGCCGCGATGTTGCTGGGCGATGCGAAGAAGCTGGCAAGCTTCCCAGTAACAATCTGCTCCAGATCATGTGCTGAGATCCGAAAAGCAGGCTCGTCCTTGGCCTGGTCGGGCCTGGTCACATAGTAGCGGTAGCGCTTGGCCCTGCCCTTGCTCGCATGGCTGGGGGTCATCGCCCTGCCCTCACCGTCGCAGAGCAGTCCTGCCAGCAAGCTGGGCTGCTGGCCCTTGATGCGCCGCGAGGATCCTGAGGCATTGGCTTTGAGTTTGTCTTGGACCGCCTCGAACAGGTCTTCCGGAACAATGGCCTCATGCTCACCAGAATAGACCTCGCCCTTGTGGACGATCTGTCCGCGGTAAATGGGATTAGAGAGTAAGTGATAGAGTGTTCCGCGACGGAACTCGCAGCCACCGCGATGCGGGCCGCTGGCCCTCACTTGGACCTTTGTCCTGTAGCCTCTGGCATTGAGGTCATCAGCGAGCTCAACCACCGAGCCCAGCTCAAGGTAGCGCTGATAGATCTGCTGGACGAGATCGGCTTCCGTTGGATTTACAATCAGACGCCGGTTCTCAACATCGTAGCCCAGCCGCAATGGACCGCCCATCCACATGCCCTTACGCTTGGATGCGGCGATCTTGTCGCGGATCCGCTCGCCAGTGACCTCGCGCTCAAATTGGGCAAACGAGAGCAGCATGTTGAGGGTCAGCCGCCCCATGCTGGTCGTGGTGTTGAACGATTGGGTAATCGAGACGAAGCTCGCCTTGGCGGAGTCGAGTACGTCTACGATCTTGGCGAAGTCGGCGAGGCTGCGGGTCAGGCGGTCGATCTTGTAGACCAGGATAATGTCGACCTTGCCCGCTGCGACATCAGCCATCAGCCGCTTCAGGCCAGGTCGCTCCATATTGCCACCGGAGAAGCCGCCATCGTCATAACGCTCTGGAATAAGCTCCCAGCCTTCATGCTTTTGGCTCAGCGCATAGGCAGCGCAGGCCTCATATTGCGCATCGAGGCTGTTAAACTCCTTCTCGAGGCCATCCTCTGTGGACTTGCGGGTATAGACCGCGCAGCGCGACACCCTCTCAGCCACGACGCTTGACCCCGAAGAACCTTGGTCCAGACCAGTGCGCTCCCGTTACCGCCCGCGCGATCTCGCTCAGCGAGCCGTAAAGTTGGTCAGCGTAAAGATAGCCATCCTCCCTGACCTCGACGCTGATAGTCTTGCCGTTCCACTCGCGCACTAGGCGAGTGCCAACCGAGAGCGTGCGTCGCGCTGCATCTGCGCGTCTTGTAGGCTTAGGGTTGCGATGCTCCGCAAGTATGCCGTCGAATTCAGCGAGTACCCAATCCGGGATGCCTCCAAATGCACGTTCGCTAATCCGCTGGGCGTAGAGCCTGCGCAGCAGAGCAAGCGGAACCTTCGGGGCCTGCGCCCCTTCGAGTTCGATCCAACGGTTGCGAAGCTCTTCAGAGCCTAGGGTATCGGGCGGCATTGGGCGGTCTCCAGTGTTAAGAGGCTAGATTGCCTGCTTCCACCGCCCAGAGCCCCGAGGATTTAATCCGCCAGGGCATGGCACGCGCCTGCTAGCGCTGCGACCGTTTCGTGCTTGTGCTTGCAGTGTGCTGGAAGTCCAGTCGAAGTCAAACCAGATCGTCTGACATGAGAACTTAGAGTGCGCCACTCATGGGTTGGAGACCATTTTTAAAATATAAATTAGCCAACTCAAAAGAGTGACAGATCACAATACGCGATATGCAAACGAAATACGGTAAAATCTAGACTGTGGTAGTTGATAGGCACAACACCATGCTCGATTTCATTGGAACGCATCAGGCCGTTACCAATTCAAGCTTCGACAATTCCATCGCTTCTAAATGAGCATCGGTTAATGCAGCCACGAACTGATCAGTAGCGCGCTCCCAGCTGAAGCGCTGACCGAATACAGCCGCTGCGCTCCGATCGAGCGTCAGGGCCTTAAGGACTGCGCGGTCGAGGCTTTCATCGCAAACACCGACAATCGCCGGCATTTCCTGATCAGCGCCACGTCCGTTTGGCCCCAAGATATCGATCGGGCCCTGTACCGGGAACGCCGCCACCGGCACCCCAGAGGAAAGCGCCTCAATTACGACCAGGCCGAAGGTATCGGTGTGGCTAGGGAAGACGAAGCAATCTGCAGTGCGATAAGCTGATGCAAGTTCCTCACCCGCCATCGGCCCCATGAAATGCGCTTCCGGGTAGAGTGCGCGAAGCCGATCAAGATCAGGGCCATCTCCCACAATCACTTTTGACCCAAGCAAGTTGCTATCGAGGAAGGCTTCAAGGTTCTTTTCGGGCGCTACGCGGCCGACATTAAGCAGGATGGGCCGAGGCAGCCGAGCGATCAGATCATGCAGTTCGCCGGTTGGCCGAAATAACCAGTGATCGACTCCGCGTCCCCAAGAGTGGATTCGTTCGATACCCCGCTGGCGCAACTCGGCTGCGAGGCTAGGCGTCGCGGCGAGGACTGCGCGGCTGGAGCTATGGAAACGCCGCATCACCGGCCAGAACAAATCTTCGCTCAAGCCGGTGCGAACCGCCGCATACTTTGGAAACTGGGTGTGGAAGGCTGATGTAAACGGCACTCCATGCGACTTGCACCAACCGCGCGCGCTCCAGCCGATCGGGCCTTCGGTCGCGATATGCACAATGTCAGGCTTGAACTTGCCCAGCATCCGTCGTGTGGTGAAGCGTGGTGCCAAAGCCAGCCGGATTGCAGCATATCCTGGCATTGGCATGGTGGTGAAGTTCTCGGGCGTAATCAGCTCTACTTCGTAGCCGCGCCGGTCAAGTTCGGCGACAGTCGCCGCTAGCGTGCGAACCACCCCATTGATTTGCGGGAACCAAGCATCAGTTGCGATGGCGATTCTCATGCCGGACACTCCTCAAGCAGAAGTTCATTTGCATCGGCAGGGGCAACGCATTCATCGGCCCAGTGGATGATCCGCATCGCGCCGTTAGTTTCTTCGACCAGAGCTGTGCAACTTTCGACCCAATCCCCATCATTGTAATAGATGATGTCGCCAATCTGTCGGATCTCAGCACAATGGATGTGGCCGCAGACAATGCCATCAAGATTCCGCTCTGCCGCCTCGTGCGCCAGCGCCTCCTCGAAGCTGCTGACATAGGCGACGGCATTCTTAACCTTGCGCTTCAAATGCGCAGCCAGTGACCAGTAGGGCAGCCTCAGACGGCGACGAACCGCATTGATCACCACATTGGCGCGGAGCAAAATCCCGTAGGCCATGTCCCCCAAGAAAGCGAGCCAGCGGGCATAAAGCACGACTGTATCAAAGCTGTCCCCATGGGTGATCAGCAAGCGACGATTATCGGCCGTGCGGTGAATGTCTTCCAATGCGATTTCGATGCCGCCCAAGCTCATCCCAGCATAGTCGCGCAACACCTCATCGTGATTGCCGGCAATCAACACGACGCGGGTGCCGCGATGCGCCATCTTGAGCACGCGCCGGACCACCTCATTATGAGCATCCGGCCAGTACCAGCCTTTCCGCAGGCGCCAGCCGTCAACGATGTCACCCACCAGATAGAGCGTCTCGCATTCGACCGACCGAAGGAAATCGACCAGCATTGCTGCATTGCAGCCCCGTGTCCCGAGATGAACATCGGATATCCAGATAGTGCGATAATGCCGCTTGGGCCTAAAGCCCTTGGGATCGGCGCCTAGCAACCAAGCAGGAACCGGCCGCCTGGCGTTGCCCTGGATCTCATCGACTTCCAGTTCGAGCTGATCGTGCTTATGGTCCCTTACAAGCATCGCTGGCCTCCATCCCTGACCCTGAGATAGTTTGCCATTGGCAGGTTGCAGGGCAGTGACCGGATGGAGACAATTTGGTTACACGCAACCGACCTGTGGCTTCGCGAAAAATTCGTGATCAGTCTCCGAATCGTCACGTATGCGTCACATGGCCCAGCTACCCCGTGTCAAAATGCATGGGGCAACGGTATGCGAAAGATCGATATCCTGGTAACCAGCGAAATCGAAGGTGGGCTTGCCCCCTTCGAGCATGACGATCTACAGCTGGTTTTTCACCAACTAAACCGCTTGAGTGAGCTACCGTTACTTGAAGGATCGACTTGGGCGTTTGTGGACTGGATGCTTCCCGAGACGTCAGGGCTTGAAATCTGTCGCCAGATCCGTTGCGCCCCTCAGACCACCCATGCGCATATCACGATTATACTGGACGAAGATGATAATGAACTGCGTCGACGCGCACTGCGGGCTGGGGCGGACGACTACCTAGTAGGTCCCGCCAATCGGAACAAGCTGCTTGACCGAGTCATGTCAGTCTCCAGCAATATTTACGATGCGGGCGCCATCCGTTCAATAACCCTGGGAGATCTGACGGTCGACCTTGCTGCTTTCCGCTGTAGCTGGCGCGGCGTAGCCATCCCGATCATGCCAAACGAGTTTCGGCTCATGCGGTTCTTTGCAGAACATCCTGGGCGGGTATTCACGCGCACGCAACTCATTGCAGCACTGGGTAAACAGGACCCGCCAGTGGACGAGCGGACGGTCGATGTTTGGATTGGACGACTGCGTCGCGCCTTGCGGGCGGCTGGGGCCGGTGATCTGCTCCGTACCGTTCGGTCGCTCGGCTACGTCTTCGATCGCCCCTGACAATAAACCCGGCTGAGCAACCTGCCCAGCCGGGTCAAATGCAAGACCTGCGGTGCGGACCGACTTTGCGGTCCGCACCGTTATCTGTTCAGAACTTGAACGAGGCCGAAATCGAGAATGACTGACCGACGTCATAGGTGTTGATCTCGACCCGATTAGTCACACTCTGCTGAAACTCCTCCCGCTTGCGCCCGGTCAGGTTACGCCCCTCGAACTTGAAGTCCACTTCGCGTCCCAGGAACGTAACGCCCTCTCGCAGGACGAGATCAAGCCGAAGCCCCGGGTTCTCGACAATGTCCGGCTGGCCGACCGGTCCACGACTGGTGACACGTTTGCTGGCAAACGTCAGCATAAGCGTTTGCTGCGACAGCCGATCGGGGTGTTCGAAGCCCAGCTGGAGATTAGCAATGTGGTTCGACTGGCCGGTCAAAGGCAGACCGTCCTTGAAGACGTTACTGGCCGGTTGCACACTGGTCCCAAAGATCGCCACAGTATCACCGTCACGGACCTTAATTTCGGACTTGGTATACGTGTAGTTGGCGATCGTTACCAGGCGGCGACTAGCGAAGAACCCTCCAAGCGATGCGAGGTCAAAGTACTTCTGGACCTCAGCTTCCGCACCATAGAGCTGTGCGCGCGGGGCATTCGCAAAGCTTGTTTGCGGCTGGTTGTCCGAAAAGCCAGTAAAGGCTTCGATCGGGCGGTCGATCTTCTTATAGAAGCCTGCCAGCGACAAGCGCTGCTCGCGCGCAAAGTACCATTCCCAGCGCGCCTCGGCATTTAACAGCTTGCTGTCGGTGAGCAACGGATTGCCGCGGAATAAACGATCGGATTCAGGATCATAGTAGAGCTGGAAAATCAGTTCGCGGAACTGCGGGCGGGCAATAGTTTGGGACGCGTTGGCGCGCAATTGCATCTGCGGCGCCACTTCCCAGGTCACCGTCCCGGCAGGCAACCAATAGCTCTTGTCGAGCCGCGTACCCGCAAGCGAGTTGCTGGGAACCGTGAAAACTTCGAGCGGCTTAACGGTCTGGAGCGCCTTTTCATAGCGGACACCGACGTCGATGCTAACGCCGTCGACCGGTTCCCAGTTCACCTTGCCATAGCCCGCATGCGTGCGGAGAGCTGCTGCGAAAGCGGGATCGCTCTCGGTCGTCTCGACCAGGCCGATGTTGAAGTAGTCGATGATTTGCGACGAAAGCAGCAAGTCCGGCCTCAACATCGCCACGCCTACCGGGAAGTCGGACGGAGCAATGAACTGGAATTCGCGGCGGGTGGACTGCCGCTTGGTATCGGTAAAAGCGTAACCGGCGCTAGTGGTAAGGCGCGGCGTGACCAGCCAAGAAAGGTCAGCACTGCCGGCCCAGAGGTTCTCGTTGAGGTCCGAGAAGGACACCGACGCAGAGCCGGCCTGCCCGTTGTTTAGGCGGTTGATGAAGTATTCACCGGTAGGATCGGCGGCACGATTGGTCCGCGCATAGCTGAACGACAGCTCATAAGGAGCTTCACGCTGAGAATTGGCATAGGTGCCGCGCAGGTCAAGACTGACGTCACCAAACTTCAATTCCGACACCAGCTGAGTTTCGAACAGCTGTCGTTCGAACCAGGCGGTGTCCTGATTCTGCCGGGTGAAGCCGCTGTTGTAATCCTCGACCTGGGCCAAGCGACCCTGCTTAATCGTGTCGCGAATGAACAAATTGGTGAGGCGGAACTTATGCTTGCCAAGTTCCAAACCAAGGCCGAACAGGCCATTCGCAATGATCCGATTATCTGTAGTCACGCGCTGGGTGTCGGAGAACAGCTCGGACAGGTCAGCAGCGGCAGGAGTCTGCTGAGTGGCATCGCGGTTGGTCCAGCGGTTGCTGAACCCGACCGTTGCGATCAAGCCGAGACGCGCATCATCGCCCACGTCCCAGGCGGTACCGCCGGAAACTGAACCCGAGAAATTCACCGGCAGGTTCGGCATGCGCTGCAGCGTTGCACGGCTGAACCGCACTAGTTCACCGGCGACCTTCTGATCATCGACAGCGACATCGCTGATCTTGTTGCCGCTCGCCAGGAACTCCGCCAGGGCTGGCGGCATGTCACGGCTACCATTGTCGAAACCGGTCCAGTCGGTCCTAGCACCGAAATAAGAATAACCAAATTGGCCAGTAGTTTCAGTGTCACCGCTTAGTCCCACATTGACTGTTAGGAAGCCCTCCTTAGGCACTGCAGTGGTGGTCAGATTGACAACCCCTCCCCCGAACTCGCCGGGAAAATTCACCGAATAGCTCTTCTGAACCAGCGACGAAGCAACAACGTTGGTCGGGAAGATGTCGAGCGGAACCACGCGACGCAATGGCTCAGGGCTGGGCAGCGGAGAACCGTTGAGCAGGGCCAGCGAGTACCGGTCGCCGAGACCACGCACGTAGACAAACCCGCTACCGACAATCGACAAGCCTGTTACACGACCGAGTGCACCGGCAATGTTGCCTTCACCCGTCCGGGCGATCTCTGCGCTCGACAGCACAGAGACAACCTGGTCTGACGACTTCGCAATGTTGCGATCCTGACGGCCAGTAACAACAATTTCACCGGGCATGGAGACATCGACCTGCTCCGGCTCTTGCGCTTGTTCCTGCTCCTGCGCCCCAGGTTCGGCTGCAGGCAGTTGGATAGGAGCCTGTTGCGCATGCGCCTGTGCTGGCAGGGCAATAGCGGTGGATAGCAGCAGCAACGTGACGAGCCGCGAGGTGGTCATTTCAATTCCCCCAGGGAAAGCTGAATAAAGAGATGGGGGCAGCCGGGTTCGGCCGCCCCCAATTGGCTTGAATGGGCGGCCGTCAGTTGACGGGTAGCGAGGTGCACGAACCCGAATTGCCCGAACCAAAATTGGCATAGGACATGTTGCAGGTCCAACCGGCGTACCAGGTATCTGCTGCGTTGCGGACGGCCCCAATCCAAGTCGTCGTGTCAAAGAAGCTCGACAGGGTCTTGGGGTCTACTGCGGTTACGCCACTTTCATTGGTCCCGTTGATAAACAGGCTGGCGAGGGTCGGGGTGAAGGCATCATTGTTGTTGTTGCTGCCCGAGCCGAAGATCGCCGAGACTTGATCAGCAGTGACGCCGTTCGAGCCGATGTACTTCGTTGCGCCACAGTTCATGACGACAGACCGGAACAAGGGTGCACCAGCCTCATCGATCGAGGCGTCGGCCGTGGCCGAGGCAGTCTGGGGCCGGCTAATACGGAGGCACGAGGTGCCCGGGCTAACAACGACACCGTTGCCCATCGAGTAGTCCGTGCCGCCACGCAACAGGATCGAGGCATTGTTCGATGGGGTGTTGAAGTTCTGCAAGAAGGTAAAGTTGGCCAACTTCGTGTTTTGACGCGGAGTGTTGCCATCTGCAGCATTATCCGAGTCAGCTTCGATCATCGAGTCACCAACGGTCGAACGCTGGATCGCGATGATGTACTGGATGTTGGTCTTGGTGCCGGTGTCGGTGTCGATATTGTCGTCCTCGGCACCAGCGACGATAAGGTTCTTCATGTTCACGCGACCGCCGAACACTTCCATCCCGTCGTCCGAGCTGTTGACGCTTTGGATGTGCGACAGGGTAGTGCCGCTACCGACGCCCTGTAGAGTGAGGGACTGCAGTTCAGAGTTGCCCGACAGGACATAACCCGAATAGCGGATCTGGACGTAACGCATGGTCCCGCTGTTGTCGGTCGGAGTAGCGCCACCGTAGATCGCGGGATCAACCGCACCTTCGGTCTGGCGCTCGCATTGGGCCGAACCTGGCGTGGCGGCAGGCGCGATGGTGCAATCTGTCGTCGGCGCGCGACCGGAAAGCACAACCCCGCCCCATTGGCCCGACGAACTCTCAGTGTTGAGGCCAAGCACGTTGTCACGGCTGGTAAAAATGATCGGGCTGGTGGCAGTGCCAACAGCGTTGATCCTGTTGCCACGGTTGACGTGGAGCCAAGACACCCCGGTGCCACCAAAGATAATCACGCCAGGGTCAATCGTCAGGACGACGTTGGTGTCGCTTGCTGATGGGGTTGCCCCGCCATCGGTCCCAACGTCGACACGGCCAGGCAGCTGGTAAAGCAGGCCAGGGATCTTAGTTAGCTGGATTGAACGGTTGATACGGCTCGGCAGGCTGCAAACGCGCCAGGTGCCGGTGGGCCCGGAGATGGTTCCGGCGTCAGTCAGCCCCTGCGGATCGGCGATTGTGGGACAGCCCGACGCGGCGGTCACAGTTGCCGGGCCGGTCGGCGTGGGGGTCGGCGTTGGCGAAGCCGGCGGGTTGATGATCACGTTGCCCCCGGTGCCCGGCGAAGCGATGTCGCTCGGCCCGCAGCCAGCAAGGACTACCGCACTGCAACTGGCAAGAAGCAGGCCATGGATGTTTTTCACAGTGAATTCCCCTCAATAGCGGATCGCGACCCGATCTAGCTGTCGCGAATCGCGGAATAGGGGAGCAACGTGACAACTTGTTTTCGCGATCATGACGGAGATTTAGTCTAGTTTATGACGAGTAATTGACACTTATGTCACTCGACTCGCCTAAACCGCGCCAATCACAACTCGTTTAGAGAAATGTTTCTGTTTTATGACAACGTGACAGTTTTATTGCAGTCGAGCAGAGCAGGGCATAGCCTTTGCCTGACAAAAGCAGAAATGGGAGCTGTGCCATGTTTGGAAGCATCATCCTGATGAGCGTTGCGCTAGCAGGAAGCACTGCGGTCGAGTTATCGGCCACACGTCCAGAACCGATCGACGTAGGTTACGAAGACCTTCGCGCAGGCCGTGCAGAAGCTGCCATCCAGCGCATTCAGTCCAACCGCTTGCTGCCTGCTGATGACCCCTCTGCGCTGATCAATCTCGGTGCTGCGCATGCGCGAGTAGGAAACTTAGAGGAGGCCCACTCCTACTACATTGCCGCAATCGCAAGCCGGGACCGCTATGATGTCCAACTCGCTGATGGCCGGTGGATGGATACCCGCCGCGCCGCGCGAATGGCCATCGAACTCCAACAGCGCGGAACGATATTAGCCCTTAAGTAACGGTGTCCAATCGCCAGATGACCCAACAGGGTTCAGGGAATAGTGACGGTTTGTCCAGCAACCGTCACGGAGCTGTCATGTAAAACGCGTATCCCAACCTCATGAAGGTTGTGATGATTCGCCATTGTCGATTCGCACTGCTCGGGCTTTCGTTGGCAACATCCAGCGCGGTCGTTCATGCGGACGTACTTGAAATTGACGCTGCGGGAGCCAGCTGGATCGCCGGCGGTCCGGTTGCGACAGTTAGTGGCTATGGCAACGCATCGGAAGCGCCTCAGATATCCCAGCCGAGCCTTACGGCTGGCCCGGTACAGTGGCGCAACCAAATCGCCCGCCTGGCGGCGAAATACGATCTAAGTCCGCAGCTGCTCGAAGCGCTGGTCTGGCAGGAAAGTCGATGGCGGCCAGGCGCTGTTTCGCCTGCCGGAGCGCGCGGCCTGACCCAACTGATGCCCGGCACAGCCCGCGACCTAGGTGTCGACCCAGACGATCCCATCGCCAATCTTGAGGGCGGCGCCCGCTACCTGCGCCAGCAATTGAACACCTTTGGCGGCAATCTCGAAAAGGCACTTGCCGCCTACAATGCCGGCCCCAAGCGCGTCATACAGGCCGGCGGCATTCCCAATATTCCAGAAACCCGTGGCTATGTTGCCGCCATCATGGCGCGGCTGGCCCAGCCTGCCCGGAGATAACCGTCATGCTTTTCAACCGTCTTGGCCTTTCGGTCCTGTTGTTTTCAGCCACCACTCAGCCGGCCTTTGCTCAAACCTCCAATCCGCAGGGCTCTGGCCCGATCATCGCGGCACTCAGCTGGTTGCAGGGTACCCTGCTTGGTAACGTGGCGACCGCCGTCGCAGTAATGGCGGTCGCTGCGGTCGGCTTTATGATGCTGACCGGTCGAATGAATTGGCGGTTCGGTGCGACCGTCATCATTGGCCTCTTCATCCTGTTCGGTGCCGGCTCTATCGTTTCCGGAATCCAATCCGCTGCTGCTGCCGGTTGAAGATGCTACTCGCCCGCTTTCCAGTCCACCGCGCGCTCACCAGGCCGCAAATGTTTGCGGGCGTGACTTACAGCTTCTTCATCATAAATGCGGCAATCACGACCGAGATCTTCCTGATCACGAAGAGCTTTCTTGCCCTACCCGCTGCCCTGATCATTCATGCGATTGGTTATCTCGCCTGTCTGCGTGAACCGCGTGTGTTCGACTTGTGGGTCACCAAGGTCTCGCGCTGCCCCAGGGTGCGCAACTGGCAGCGCTGGGGCTGTAACAGCTACTCGGCCTAAGGAGAGAATGCATGGGCAAGTGGACCGGGGCTGCGCTCTGGAGCAAAAAGGAAACCAGCGCCGGCCAACGCCTGCCCTATCGTAGCTTCGTTGATGAGAACGTCATCCAGTTGCGTGATGGTTCGCTGATGATGGCGCTGTTGGTCCCGGGAATAAGTTTCGAAACTGCTGACGCGGAAGAACTCAACGCCCATACCGCCACTCGCGAAGTGTTGCTGCGCAGCGCCCTCGATGCACGATTCGTACTTTACCACCATGTGATCCGGCGTCGTGTTAATCTATCGCTGGAGGGCACATTCGAAGATCCGCTAGCCGGCCATATCGACGAATTGTGGCGCAACAGATTAAGCAGCGGCGCCTTGTTCGTGAACGATCAGTTCATTTCCCTAGTTCGCCGCCCAGCTCGCGGTAAGGCTGGCTGGGCCGAGCGCGTCGGCACGCTTATAAAGCGGCGAAGCGAGGAAGCCCAACCAGATCCAGCCGAACTGCGCGCACTACGCACCACAGTCAGCGGCATGTTGGCAACCTTGTCTCCTTATGGAGCGCGATTGCTGGGCGATTACGAAGGGGCTGCAGGAACCTGTAGCGAACTTCTTGAACTGCTTTCCGCACTCTACAACGGCGAAATGCGGCCGGTACGACGCCCTGCAGAGGGTGTCGATCTTGGGGCAATGCTGCCTTACCAGCGCCTAAACTTCGGCCTCGACGCGCTGGAATTGCGTGGCGCCGGCAAGGCAAGCTTTGGCTCTTTGCTAAGCCTTAAAGACTATCCCGACAGCACCAGTCCCGGTTTGACGGATGGCCTGCTGCGCCTGCCGTGCGAGATGGTTCTAACTGAAACCTACGCTCCTGCCGATCGCCAAATCGCGCGAGAACGGATCGACTTGGCAATCCGCCGCCTCCGCTCGGCCGATGAAGACGCCATGGCCGAGCGCCGCGAGATGCAGGCCGCGCGTGATGCCCTGGGGGTCGGCTCGGTGGGCTTTGGCGACCACCACCTGTCTATCCTGGTCCGTAGTGATCGTCTTGATCAACTCGACGAAGCGACCGCCGCCTGCGCTGCAGCCCTTGCCGATGCCGGCGCGGTTGCGGTCCGCGAAGATGTGAACTTGGAGCCAGGCGTATGGGGGATGTTCCCCGGAAATGAAGCATACCTGGTCCGGCGCGCGATGATTTCCAGCGCTAACATGGCCTGCTTCGGCGCGCTCCATGGTTTTGCTATTGGCCAAGCCAATGGCAACCACTGGGGCGAGGCAGTAACCTTGCTCCAGACAACTAGCGCGACGCCGTTCTTCTTCAATTTTCACCAAGGAGACCTGGGCAACTTCACTGTCATCGGCCCATCGGGCTCGGGCAAGACCGTCGTCATGAACTTCCTTGCCGCTCAGGCACAAAAGTTCTCACCACGCACGATCCTGTTCGACAAAGACCGCGGCGCAGAGGTCTTTGTACGCGCGATTGACGGCACCTACAGCCGCATCGCCGCCGGCCATCCAACCGGTTTCAATCCGCTTGCCCTCCCAGACACCCCCAGCAACCGCGCCTTTCTCCGTGACTGGCTCGGTGTCCTGCTTGCAGCTTCTGGACCGGAAGAGCTCGCGATCATCGCCGCCGCCGTTGATGCGGCATATGCCAATGATCCGGGCCTACGCCGCCTCTCGCATTTCCGAGAGTTGCTGGCTGGTTCGCGGCGTCCGCAGCCCGGGGACCTGGCCAGCCGACTCGATGCATGGATCGGTACAGGTGAACATAGTTGGCTCTTCGACAATGCCGAAGACAAGCTAGATCTTTCGGCTCGCAGTCTGGGCTTCGACATGACCGCGTTGCTCGAATCCCCGCGCCTGCGGACGCCGGTCATGATGTATCTCTTTCACAGGATCGAAGAGCGGCTGGATGGCCAACCGACTATGATCCTTATCGATGAAGGGTGGAAAGCGCTTGATGACGAGGTCTTTGCCGCCCGCATCCGTGACTGGCTCAAGACTTTACGCAAACGCAATGCTCTGGTTGGTTTTGCCACCCAGTCGGCGCGCGACGCGCTCGACAGCCGGATCGCTACTGCCCTGGTCGAGCAGACAGCTACAATGGTGTTCATGCCCAACGCCAGGGCTCGTGCCGAGGATTATTGCGACGGCTTCGGGCTAACCCTGCACGAACTGAACCTGATCCGCACCCTGCCAGCGCACAGCCGCTGCTTCTTAGTTAGGCAACCAGACGCCTCAGTCGTTGTCCGGCTCGACCTCGCCGGAATGCCCGAAGTGCTGACCGTTCTATCCGGCCGCGAAAGCACGGTGCGCAGGCTTGATGCACTGCGAGCGGAACTCGGGGACGCCCCGCGCGCCTGGTACCCAGCTCTAACCGGCGCGGCCTGGCCTGGAAGTCCGGAACAGGATACCGATTGGATCGAGGCCGCAGAATGAGCGCCTGCGCCAGCCTTGCCGCCAATGCACCAAGCGGTGTCGGGCCAGCCCTGCGCGCGGTCGATTGCCTAGCCAACGAAGCCGCTGCAACTGCATTTTCGCGCCTGTTCGGCAGCGCGGGATCGCTTACGCCGGCGCTGACCATTCTCCTTACGCTTTACATCGCATTCTTCGCCGTCTCGCTGCTCACCGGGAGGAGCCGGGTCTCGGTTTCTGCTCTCACACCGCGCATGATGACCCTTGGCCTAGTGCTGACCTTTGCCACCAGCTGGCTGGCTTACCAAGGCGTGGTCTGGAATCTCGCGATCGGCGCGCCGGACCAGATTGCCGGGGTACTGCTTGGATCGAAGGGTTCGGCAACCCAGCTTTTCGCCGACCGGATCGATTTAATCTTCGCTGCTATCGCCGAGGTCGCATCAGTTTCTGGTGGGGGCCAGGGTGGCGCACTGCAGAGCGCTGCTGCGGGCAGCTTTACTCCCGGCAACTTGATGTGGCTTGGCGCACTGTTGCTGATGCTGGG
>JACCDL010298046.1_pt1 | contig 14081 bp, 36 predicted proteins | sample 7441931 | NCBI WGS metagenome assembly JACCDL01 (sample SAMN15323437, study PRJNA562643) | freshwater metagenome | isolation source: river surface water | place: USA:Blue River Watershed | collected 2017-08-16 | reverse complement strand
TTAAAAGAAAATAATATGAAAGTAATTTTTAAATACCAATTAAAGCCAATGGTTTTATTACCAAAGGGGGCATTAGTGTTGAAAGCTGGAATACAAAATGGAGAGTTATTCATATGGTCATTAGTAGACCGAAATGAAACTACTCATACTGAAAGAGCATTTGAAATTATAGGAACTGGTCATTCATTTGAGCATGATTATTTAAAACATAGACATGTTGATACTATTTTTGATGGCCCATTTGTTTGGCATATTTGGGAAGTTAATCAATAAATAATTAAATTATGAAAGTACACATTACAGACACATTTACAAAGTCTTTAAAGAAATTGATATGGCATCAGCATTGGATATATAAAACATATTCACTATTTCGTTACGATATTCCATTGTTTGTAAAAAACATTTGGAGGTTCAGAAAAGAATTAGCAAACCATCAATGGTGGGATTATCGTTTCAATTTAGAAATGTTATATCGTTCCCTTTCAATTACGCACGCCGGAATGTCTGTAAAGGGATGGGAAGTTAGGGAAACGCGTGAACCAAAAGTAAAAGCAATGGCTAGAGCTTTAGAACTTTTGAAGCACCAATTAGATAATGATTATGTTGAAAGAGCTGAAGCTGAATTGGGCGAAATCATTATGCACGATTGGGATTTTGAAGCAGTTGAAAATGGTAATTATAGATTAGTGGATAAAGAAACTAAAAAAGAAAAAGCGCATAATCGTAGAGTATTTAAAAGAGCATCGGCTATCGAAGCAAAAGAGTGGAAAGAATTGTGGAATATTTTTGAAGGTACAAAGAATTCAAAAGTGTACGGCGAAAATTACGATGGCACTGATTTGAGGGGTTGGTGGGATTAAAAATTTAGTATGAAACAAATATTATTTATAGCTGTTTTAGTTATGCTAGGCGTAACTTCAATGGCACAAACAAAAAAAGCAACGGGTGGATTTGAGGATGTATTAACTACTGATTCAATTTTGAATAACTTTATGACTCATTGGATTGGCAAACCTTATAAGTTAGGAGGTAAAACAGAAAAGGGAATCGATTGTTCACAATTCAATAAACGTTTATACAAAGATGTTTATAATAAAGATTTGGAAAATGTAGCATACAAACAATATAACCAAACCCAACGAATTAAAAAGGATAGTTTACAAATTGGTGATTTGATATTTTTCAGAAGTAAAGCATCACCATCGGGTTGGCATACGGGGGTATTCATTGGTAACACATATTTTATACACGCAGCAAATAGGTTCGAAGGTGTAAAGGTTAGTAGTTTAGAAGAGCCCCGATACAAAGTAGCAATTAGAGGTTATGGCAGATTGCCAGAGCCACCAAAACAATAATTTGGAAATATCAAAAAGTATTCGTATCTTTAAACAAACGAAAGGAGGTCAACTATGGCACTATTCAAAGAACTCAAAGAATTAAAAGAAAAATTAAAATACTATGAGGATATGATACCCGTCAATAATATGGGTAAGTGGAGCCGTAGTGTAGCAATTGAAAGTTATAAAAACAAAATAGCAAAATTAGAAAACAAAATAAAAAATAGTAAGCCCAAAACAAATGAACAAAAGTAAGTTTATTTTACTAATACTATTGGGAGTGATAGTATTTGAATTAAACGCTAAACCCAGATATCGTATTGAAACGTGGGTAACGAATGGTGAAAGGCAGTATTTGCCACAAAAGCGTGTTTGGTATAGAACCAACTACTTTTATTTACCATTCAAAGTTTGGAAGAGTGGTTCGTATTCATTTAAATACAAATCACAAGCTGAAGAAATAATTGAAAATTGGAAAGCAGATGAAAAAGCAAAAAAAGAATGGCGTAAAAGCACATTTATTGAAATCAAATAGTAAATGGTTTGTAGCAAATAACAAAGTACAAAAGAATAAAGATATAACAATTCTTTTGCCCGTTGTAAAATTTTGGTACAGCCAATGTTATTTTTTAGAAACAGGATGTTATACTCCGGCATTTGGAGTAGCAATTAGTTTCTTAAAATGGAATTATTATTTTACAATTCAAAAAGGATATTAAAAATGGAATTAAGAGAAGCAACTGCCGAATTACATAGAAAGGCTGAAAAAATGCCATTCAACCAAAAAATGTTTAATGGTGAACTTACTGAATTTGAATATTTAAATTATCTTTATACACAATCAATAATTTTTCAATGTATAGAGGAGCATGATTTATCAATATTCAATCCAAATATTAAAAGATTGAAAAACATATTTTCTGATATTCAGGAATTAGAAAAAACAAACACAAAAAAAATATTAGATATTCAAAGCGCTAAGGAATACGGAATTTACTTAGAGCAATTGAATAAAAGTAAATTATATCCACACATTTATCTAAATTATTTAGCCTTAATGTTTGGTGGGCAAATGATGAAATCAAAAGTTCCAGGTAGTGGTAAAATGTATGAGTTTGAAAACGTACAAGAATGTATCGGAAGTATAAGAGCAGTGCAAAAAGATGAGTGGGCTGATGAAGTTAAAAAAGGATTTAATTACATTATAAACATATTCGATGAGTTACAAAGAAAAACTTTCTAAATTAGCAGATAGTATTGAATCAATCATTATCAGTAAAGGAGGTAAATTAATACCTACCGAAGATTTTGGGTGGATTAATAATCGTTATGAAAGTAATGAATTTAGATTAGCACATATAGAGCGTTATAGTGATAAAAATTTGGATGTATTACATATAACGTGTTTTCCATCCGATTCATATGCGCATCCTATTTTTGGATTCGATGTTATTTGTACGGATAAAAAACCATTAGCAGCATTTTTGGATTGGAGCCCTGTTGATAATGCATTAGGATATAAATGTAGTTATGAATTTGAAACTAAATATAATTTGCCAGATTGGGCGAAGATTATATTTTCACCAACACCATTAGCGATAGTTCCGAATGATAATGAATTGGATAAATTGTTTGAAATTGTTTTAAATAATTTTGAACACTATATTCAAATTTTAATAGGTTCAAAAAAAAGTGAACATAGATTTGGATATATCAGAGCAGCACAAAATAGGTATTGTGAAAACCAACAAAAGAATGAAAGGACGTTTAATGTATTGAAAGCAAAATTGGGAGCGGATAAAGCAAAATATTTTATGGAAAACATTTTATTCCCTAAAATAAAAAATGAATCCGATTTTATGTACAATTGGATAAGAGAAAAAAGTGGAAAATAAAAATAAATAAGTTATGGAATTACAAATTACAAAAGCAGAGTTAGTAGAAAAATTACAAACCGAAGAGGTTAGTGTAACGTTCACAAAGGCGGATGGTAGTGAACGTACAATGTTATGTACAAAAATGGTAACTAAAATCCCCGAAGCACAACAACCAAAAACTGAAAAAGCACCTAAGTTGGACGAGAACGGAAATGTAATCGAAACCGATTTAATTACGGTTTACGATTTGGAAAAGGAAGGATGGAGAAGTTTTAATTTCAGTAAAGTAAAATCTATTCAATAGATGGAGCCAAAATATCAATTGGATTTAAATTGGGATTTATATAAATCATTAACACTTGCTACAATGGGATTAAAAGATATTGAGGAGCAAATCACAAAGGAAATCGCTAGGTTGAATAGCATCAAACCAATTCATTTTAAAAACCCTGAAAAGTTGAATGGTAGGTATGAATATGAAGGTAATTCATTGGAGGTTATGTTTATTGGAAGGGAATTATCTTTAAGTGAGGATAATTGGACGTGGTTAGTTAAAGAATTAAAGTATTCAAATAGAGAACATACACTAAGCATATTAAAATATCCTAAATTAGATGGATATGCTACAATGATTAAAACTGCTTACGGACAAAAAGAAACAAAAGAAATTCTAAGAGAAAATTTAGATAGTATCGAATGGATGCGAAGTGAATTAGTATCATTAACAAATTTACCTTTTTAATATGGAATATAGATATCACATTAGGCAGTTCGTTTGGAATAAAGATACGAATTCATTTTATGCAGAAGCACCTTTTTTGGAATGTGTACTGCCGGATGGTAATTATCATCCCGAAGCATTTCCGAATATGAAAGGGCAATTCATTATTGATAATCCAAAAACAGGAGGATTCAGACGTTTTAGATTTGTAAAAGAAATTACGGGCAATATCGATGGGTTTCATTATACTGAATGGGTATTTGAAAGTGAAGATAAAATTGAATGTAGAATAGCAATAGATTAATATATGCCACAATTACCAATACCACCAAAGCCGATGGGTAATGCGATTATAACATCTACTGCACCACCGGCTATAAGCATACATCAACCAAATTCAAATGTTGCTCAACAAATCAAAGATGTAGCGGAGCAGCAGGCTCGTATGGTATTGGATGAATGGATGAAACAATATAAAGATTTATTTGAATCAAAAGAATCTAAATTGAAAATTCATAATATTGATAAAATAATCGGAATGGAATATGATTCCAGATTTAGAGTAATTGGTGTGTTGGAAGAGAATAAGTACTATGAATTTACTTTGGGTAATGATTTATTGAATCAAACTGAAAGTATATTACTACATAGAAGGCAAACTGATAGTGGGCATTATATAATGGAATACAAAGGTAAAACATTATGGTTAACAAAGGATGAAATCGATATGCCGGAAAAAATTATAATTTGTATGAATACAATTTAATATGAGAACGATTTACAAATATGGATTTTCAAGAACAATTGAATTACCAATTGATTCGCAAGTTTTGAAAGTTGGGATGCAAAATGGTATTATGTATATGTGGGTATTGGTAGACCCAAATCAAAAACAAACATGCTATCGTAATTTTGAAATAATTGGTACGGGGCATACTTTTGAATTTGATTATTTAACTCATACCTATATTGATTCAACAATTGATGGCCCGTTTGTATGGCATATTTGGGAAATAAATAAAAATTAATATGAGTATAACATTAAATAGTGATAGTGGGAAGCTAACAATGCAGAGTAGTACAAAGGCTCAAATGAATGCATCAATTACGATAGCAGGTAGTGGAACGAAGTTACCAATTACAATAATTGGTGAGTTTAAGGATATCCCACCACACTTACATCAAATTTATATTCAAGCGATGTGGAGTTCGTATGGTGATACTAATGTGTACAATAACACAAAGGAAGAGCCTAAAACAATTGAAGAGCAAAAGAGTGAATGGAGAATAAATAGAATAGTTGAAATCCTAATGAGTAAATTCAAATGAAAAAACAAAGAGCAAAACTACAAAAGATAGTAAAGGAATACAAAGATGCTACCCTATATGAAATTTGGGAAAACGTTTTAGTTAATTTTACATTTGGATTCTTAGGTGCTACCTTAGTTGTATTCATTGCTACAAAAACTGATTTGGCTGTATTGTTAGGATATATAACATACTATTTTTTTATGGGTAAAATAGTTAATCGGCCAAAGTATGTAACCGATTTGGGTAAAATGATTGTGTTCCCTATTCCATCGGCATTAGGTGCATTTACGGGATATAAAATATCTTATATACTTTTAGAATTACTAAAATAAGAATATGAATTTAATAGAAACATTAGGATGGATAGCAACGGCAGGAACATTATTATCTTTTGCTGTAAAGGATATGTGGAAGTTAAGATTGATAAATGGTTTAGCATCTATATTGTGGGTTATTTATGGAATATTAAAAATAGATAATCCAATTATTGTAATCAATATATCGGTAATCATTATGCACTTATATTGGTTCTACAAAAACCACATCGGAAAAAAAGAAAATCGTATATATAAATAATGGAGTGTAATTAAACAAACATTTATGAAAAAAGAACTAAAAGAAAAATTAGCTTATTGGATTGAATTCTCGCTTTACTTAGGTGGAATAGCTTTCGGAGCAAGTATGTTAGTAGGTGGATTCTATGCATTGTATGTAGTAATCAAAGCACTTTTCAGTTAATATATGTTATTTACAATTTGGTTATTTACATTTGTAGTATTCATTACTATGCTTTACTATTTGGTAGGGTTCACAAATGTATTCGGAAAATACAAAATGTTTTTCAATAAGGAATATTGGATTAACTACAATACAATTGAATTCCTATCGTGGATGGCAAAAGCAATCATTATAATTCCTGGCTTAATATTTGGGTATGAAGTGTGGTGGGCACATTGGATAACACTAACAACTTCCTCACTATTAATTTGGGCAAGTATGAAAAAAAGTTTACCTACATTAATTCTATTCAATACAATTTGGATAGGTATATCGTTAACAATATTAATAAGATATTATTTCAGTTAAAGGGGGGTTGGGGGAAATCGTGTCGTAAAGAAGGAAAAATTTTTGATAGTATGAAAAATATAAGAAAAACATTTATAACAAAGATAGTATTAATGCTATCCTATATGTTGATATCCCTAATCGGAGGTTTAGCAGTTGTATTTGGTGAAGTAGATGATTCGCCGGGCTTAGGAGGTATTGGATTGATTTTAATTATCATATCGGCAGTGGGAACGTATAAGATTGTAAAACGAAAATAAAACCTATGGAGCAATTAATTGGCGGTTATAAGGAATTCGTTATTATTGAACGTACTGCTTTAGATGAATTGAAACAAAGAGCAATAGAGTTATTAAAGGTTGCGGATAATGATACATCAAAGTATTATGAGGCAATGGCTATAATGGATACTATAAAGTTTATAAAGGAAAGGAATATATACAATAGAGAATTCCAATTTAAAAAATAGTGCGGAAATGAATAAAAATAATTTCAGCTAAGATATGGGTACATTAGATAGGGATAACGTATGGAAAGGAAATATAGGTAGTAGAATACTAATTGTAGCAATGGGTAGAAGTGGGGGTTATAATTTAGGTATGTGGCTGAGTAAGGAATTAGATTACCGTTATGTACACGAACCTAAAATAAATAACTTAGATGAATCCGGCTACAATATAGTAACTAAGTACTTAATAACTGAATGGGAAGTTCAAAAGAATCCACTACTATACCGATACAATACAATAATAGGATTAATAAGGGAAGGGGATAGGGAATGTGCTATATCGCAGTGTTGGGCTGAACAAAAAAACCAATGGAGAAACAATTACACAATAAGTGATGAATGGATAAAAGAAAACGAAGGGTATATAAACGAAATGGAGGGATGGGTTAAGAGTAAAAGAGAATCCCTTTTAAAGATTAAGCAATTGAATTTCGTTGTATCTTATGAAGGTATATATGAAAGGAAAACTGATATTCAAAAGATATTAAATCATTTCAATATAACCGAACCTCGCTACATACACTTATTGGATGAAAGTAACCGATTAAGAGGTAATAATAAAAAACCTAAACGATTAATATAAAATGGATGAAAGGGAATACAAAAGGCGGTTAAACAAAGCCCGAATAAATTACTTTGGGTATATGATAGGCAAAGGAATAGGATGGCTGATACTGATATTAGCGGTATTGGGATTAATGGAATTACTGAAATAGTATATCAAAGTAACCCTATATCAAAATTAATATCAGTAGGGTAATAAGTGGGTAAAAGTGGGTATTTGTGTGAAAGTGTGTTAATCAAATATCCAATGTCAAAATATATTTGTATATACTAACATACTACAATAAACACTAATCGTTATAAAAGTGTATTAAAAAGAAACTAAATATCCCACCCTTTGGCGCTCACAGCAAAATTTTTTTTTCCACACGGGCTGTTTACAAATGTGAATAACTAAATTTGGAATTCTCGTTTACATTTGTTACATATTGTTACACATCGTGAAGCGGCATATGCGCTGCCTGATTAAGATTGATGGGCGTGCGGAGCGCAGAAAACTTACAAAGATACGAAAAAAAATCCACATAGCAAAGAAAAAAAGTTTTCCACACCCCTTGACTTTATCAGTTTTTTTTCGTACCTTTATAGGGCGGTTGCGGGTGGGGCAATTCGCAACTGAATATACATAACTAACTGATAATCAAAGCCTTACGGTAAATCTCTAAACAAATTCTTTTTTTATTAATGTATAACGAATTGGTAATCAATGAGTTATGCCGGCGCAGTTAAAGTAAATTATAACTTTAAAGGGAAGAGCATAATGAATTGATTACCAAACCGTTATGCCTTTCCCGTTTCGGCTTTACTTTTTGTTATATAACGGATATTATGTTAAATAGGAAGCGTGTTGAGTATCAATTAGTTACGGTGAAAAAAGCCCCAAAAGTTATATAAAATATATTATGTTAAATAGAGCCCGAAAGTGTTGAAAATCAGTGCCTTATAACGTGTTGATAATCAATAGAAAATTTTTCATATTTCCAAAACTTTTTTACTAAAATCCTTTGCTATATCAGGGTAATTTTGTATCTTTACTAAGTAAAGAGAGTTAATCATTAAAATCAATCAGTTATGAGTTACGCATCAGTTAATTACGAATCTTTTGGAAACATTAAAAACATCCCAGCTAATAAGGCTAGGGTTATTAAGGCTGGTACGCCAGTAGTTACTTATACTAATATGTTCGGTAAAACGTTTCACTTACCGTATCGTACTAAAAAACAATACGCTGAGATTGTTTCGTTTATTAAGTTATTCCGCCAGGAAGATATTACTTTGAAACGTATCCTTTCGGACTATTCAGTTAAGATGGGTAAGTATGTGAATGAATCTAAGTTAAGAAAGGAAATCAGAGACGAGTTTGGCTTCTCTAAATCGGCTATCGATTTAATCCTTTCTATTCACTAATCCTTTAAACTAATTGTTATGAAAAATTATCAAATTATTCTTACAGCTATCCTTTCATTCTCTGTGGCTTACTTTATTCTAAATGGTACAGCCGCTCAGTATGTACCATTTGCCGGTCCGATGAATGAATTAGGATGTGCCGTTATCGCCTTAACGATGGGTGTGTTATCTACATACGCCATTGATTGGAAATCTTTTATTCAATTTTTAAATAAATAAGTTATGAGTTATAGTAGATTCGACCGACACGAGCATATGAGCTCTGAAACACGTAGGGAGGTATTAGATATCATTATGGAAATCGGCTATGGTGAGAATACCTTTATGTTAACCAATTGTATGTATGGTTTATTTGATGGGTATCTTTACGATGAATTGATTCAGTACGCTGATGAAGTTACAATGAGTAAAGAGTTATACCGTAGGATATTAAAAGTATTTAATACCGTATGTAAGTATCCTAAGTATGCCCGATACGTTGAACCAACTGAATCATACAATGAGCCCGAACCAATAGAGTATGTGGAGGGTATGGGTGTGGCCGATGGTAAATTATATTTAGCAAGTTTATAAAACATTAAAAGATAATATATGAATACAGGACAAACTGATAACGAGTTATATGAAGCCCTATATGATATGGGTTATGATTTTGGTGAATTCGATACCGAAGATTTTGATGAAGATGGTTTCGCTGAAACAGCTGTGAACTTAGGGTATGAATGGAATGAGGAACAATCATTGTGGTATTATAACAAATAAATTAAAGTATATGAGTAGAAAAATCACAACGGAATCGGTACAAAAGTTTTTAGATGGCGTTCCCTTTAAGAAGTCCAATATGGAGGTGAGTAGGGAGGGTACTATATACTATCTAAAACTTCACGGTAATAAGATAGCCGCTTTAGAATCCGATGGTAAGATGTGGATATCAAACGCCGGCTGGAAATCCAATACAACAAAAGAAAGGTTAAACGGGCTGCCAGGCGTTAACATACACCAACGTAATTGGGAATGGTATCTGAATGGTATCCAATGGGATGGTAATCCAATATATGTTAGACATGTCTAACGTGTTGATTATCAACCACTTATAAATAAATTTGGCAATATCGAATATTATTCGTATATTTACATAGTAAATGAATCACATTATAAATCAATCAGTTATGAACACAATTCCTAGAGGTTACACTATTACCCCAAAAGTGAAGTTCCTTAGAACTAAGGATGGTAAGAAACGTACTAACTTAGTAGAGTTAGTCCACAAACGTAAAGGTATTAAGAAGTTATTCGGTAACGAAGAGTACGCTATTAAGTACATTACTAAGTTAGAAACAGAAAAAGTAACGTCCAACGCTTTGGCCGGTAAGGGAGCACCTACATTGGGTAAATCAGCTATCCTATCCGCTGGTAAGGACTTAATCGCCGCTAAGGAGTTAGCCGGTGAATTCGATGAACCTTTAAACGAAAACTTATAATATATGAGGTTATGTGAATACAATGGCTGGACCAATTGGGATACGTGGAACACGTATAACTGGCTAACCGAATCCGAAGGTATCTATAAGGAGGCTCGTAGGGTATCGGGTCCTAATCAAATGAGGCAATTGTTTATTGATATATTCGGAGCCGATTTGAACCCAAAGGACGATATCGATATCGATGAGGTGAATTGGGATGAGGTATATGAAAGTTTTAATGAATAAATTTGGCAATATCGAATTTTATTCGTATATTTGTATAAATCAAAGGTGAAGGTGGAGACCTGTATTAAACATCCGCTGGATTAAATTTTGAAAAATGGCTAACAAAGCAACAAAGGTTACCTTCAAAGGTAGCAAGAACATCGGTAACAACGTAAAGTTCACACCGGCTAAATCAACTTCAACTAAGGCTAACAGCCGTAAGACTGTAGCTAAGAAGAAGGCTTCTTATGAGACTCCAGTATCTAACATCCAAAAGATTACTTACCCATCAGGTAGAGTAGCTTATAGAGTTAGAGTAGCGGGTCAATCTGAATTCACAACTTCTTTAAAGAAGGCTCGTGAAATTAAGAAAGAGATGTTCGCTTAATATCACTAAGGGGAGGGACCGGTGGTGGATACCTATATAGCCGGTCCCATCCTTATTTAAACTTAAACTATTAGTTAAACATAAACAAAAACAAAGTAAGATGAAAAAAGTAATCGCAATTTTCGCTATCGCTGCTACATTGGTAGCTTGTGGTGGTAATGGTAACGGTACATCTACAACCGATTCAACATCAGTAGTAGTAGATTCAGCTGTTGTAAACGCTGATTCAACAACCGTAGTAGCTGATTCAGCTAAGGTGGATTCTTCTGTAGTGAAGTAATCAATTGGGGGTAGCGCCCCTACAAGCGGTGGAGGTGTCAATGGGTATGAGCTTTTCGAAGCTCTGGCACATCATACCCCCAGTGTGAAGGAGGTGGTTCAATTCCATCCCACCGCTCTAACGCATTCGGTTATTTGGTTATTCTCTGATTGATTGATTTACATTTACAACAAAGCGTTACACTATGAAAGATGGCTAACACCGAATAGCCATCTTTCTTTTTTATAATGTCTAAAACGGATTGAATGAAATGGAAACTAAGTAGTACTTTAAATGAAAGAAAGGATGTGGTCCGTATAGGTAAGATGGCTGAAACGTGGTGTAGGAATCATATGGGGCTGAATAATAAAAAACAACTTCAAATAATCGTATGTTATTGGAAGAGCTTCGAAGGTGATACCGATATGGGTGAGTATGACCCTCAGGACCACGCTATATACATATACTATAACAACATCGATAATGTAAAGGAGTTATTACAAACAATCATCCACGAATGGACTCATTCTCTACAACCCCTTACATCTAAGTGGAGGGAGTACAACGATATAGCTTATAGTAGAAACCCCTATGAGCGAGAGGCCTATAAATCGGAGGTCCTATATAGTGAGTTATGGAAAGTTATTAAACATAAATTAAATAAATAAACATATGGAAGAAGCAATTATTGTATTAGAGAAAGCGGAGGCGGTGTTGATGAAACGTATTCGCGCTATGAAAGATGGTAGTCCCAAATGGGCCGCCTCACATAGGTTAAATGAAATTAGAGATGCCTTAAAGTTGATAAAGGCCCACAACAGGGTGGAGGCGTTGGAGGTTGTATAACCCACCCCATCGGACCCCCTTATTAATAAAAATAAAATCAGCTAATATATGAGTAGTAATATAAACAACATACTAATAGAAGCGTATAGTAATATAGATAACATACATAGTATAGAAGAACAACGAGCTAAGACTATGGCTGACCCTAAGTTCCAACAATGGATGAAAGATATGAGAGTATCACAACTATATACTAATAGGGAACTGATACACAACGCTAATAGATTAATGAAACAATATACACATCGTATAGGATTAGAAGGTTAGTTAAATAGATAATTAGATACACATCTAAATATCACCCCATCCGCCCGTAGCCCGAAATGGTTACGGGCTTTTTTACGTCCATACCCCATCCACCTATTCGTATATTCGTTTACCCACATATACACATAGACCCCCCTAACTGAATTTCATGTAACCCAACTGATTTGAACACGCCCAGACCGGGTCGGGTCCGCTTAAATACTGCGGTCAGGTTTTTGACCATAGAGCGCTATTTTGATATGAGTGTTAACACACTAATTACTCCTTTAATGCGGACTCAACTGATTTTAATTTACTTAATATGATATTTATAGGAAAGGAATTCGATATGTTAAGACAGGATGCGTACATAAAGGCTTCAGAGGAATTTGGAGTTGCAGTTGGAATAGCAAGGGGAATAGAAGTATGGGATGCTCAATCACATAAACTTACAGACGATATGAGATGTAATGAGTTAATATATGGTACAATTGAGGATGGAACGTATCAAAAGGTTAGAAGAGAAGTATTAAGATTGGAGAAGGTAGCAAGAAGAGGAATTAAAGAATTAACTATATATAAGAAAGCAATTAAAGGTGATAGTAGAATTAACACAAAATCAGCAAAGGTACACTAAATCGGATAATCTATACTCCATATCTGCCAAAGAGGGATTAAAGCCCGTTACTATTCAGGTATTAGAAGAGGATTTAGATATCGAACCCTTATTACCTTTTGATATTAAAGGGGTTATTATTTATTTAAGAGATTACAATAGATACATAGCATCGGGTGAGTTAGTTGTAACCCTTGCGGACTCGATAGATTCCAACCCCCACTACACATACAAACAACACTCATCAGTAATGGGTGCCAAAATGGGAAAGACAATCCCTATCATACCAATAGATACTAAGAGGATATTAGATGAGATAGAGAAACAAAAGAGTAAGATATCCTTTTCAGGCGTTAAATCCGTAGAGTGGGAAATAGATGGAGAGAATCTATCTAATCTTATTAAGCAGATTATATGGACGTTATCTCCTACTTCACCCAAACCATTGGATACTTATACGACATGGGATTTAAATCTATCCGGTGATTACTCCGTAGGTTCTTTAAAGATTGAACCATTAGATAAGGATGCTAAAGTAGATGAAACTAAATTAGCTTCAAATCTGAAAGCGATAAACGATAGATTATCATCTCTTTCTTCCGACTTCAATACGATTAAGGATTTGTTTTACTTTGGAAAGATAAACGGAAGTTCTACAACCAAACATACTATTCTTGCTTCGGTTGATGATGCGGATGATTTGGCAATCCAAGTGATAACTAAGGAATCCCGTATAGAAGGAAAACAACCATTGGTAGCAAATCAACTTTCCGAAGCATCTGCTCAAAAACTGGCCGAAGTACAAACCCAAGTGGAAGCAGCACAAACAACACTTACGGAAAAGATAAACAAAACGGAAGATACCATACGAACTGCTCAAGCGGGAGATACTCAAGCTCAAGCCCTATTAAAGAAGCAGATATTGGATGCACAAAACCAATCATCGGCTACAACTATAAACTTAATAAGAAAACTAAAAGAAAAAGGAATCACATTAGAGTAATAGTATATGATTAAAAGATTTGGAGATATTGCTACTGTTCTAACCCTATTACCATTGTTAATCGTAATGGCTGTATTAGTAGGTTTATACTATATGGTACGTTTTCCTCTATGGTGGATACATAGGTTGTGGAGGACAAAGAAAAACTGGTTAAAATGGAGAGATATAGATATCGTATAAACTCAAACTATCAATAGGGATAACAAAAAATTTTCTTTTAAAAAACGACCGGGCCCCCAACC
>JACCDL010672033.1_pt1 | contig 14085 bp, 9 predicted proteins | sample 7441931 | NCBI WGS metagenome assembly JACCDL01 (sample SAMN15323437, study PRJNA562643) | freshwater metagenome | isolation source: river surface water | place: USA:Blue River Watershed | collected 2017-08-16 | reverse complement strand
GTTTGAATTCATCGATACCTATGTGGCTGGCTTGGTGCTGAAGGGAACCGAGATCAAGTCCATCCGAGAGGGAAAGGTATCCTTGACTGAGGCATTTTGTGTTTTTTTTGACGACGAACTTTTTGTTAGGCAGCTGCACATTTCTCCCTACAGCATGGCGAGCAGCTACAACCATGAGGCCGTTCGAGATCGCAAGCTCCTTCTTCAGAAAAAAGAGTTGGTCAAACTCCAAACTAAGTCTGCTGAAAAGGGACTTGCAATTATTCCTGTTCGTATATTTATCAATGATCGAGGCAAGGCAAAATTGGAAATTGCATTGGCTCGAGGAAAGAAAAATCACGACAAACGGCAAGACCTGAAGGATAAAGATGCGAAAAGGGAGCTCCAAAGAATGGCCTTTGATTGATGCCTATGGCATCGTGAGGCAGACTGTGCTGCCTGTGTACCTTCGTCCCAAAACGGATTCTGCTTTAGTTACCCAACTTCTTTTTGGAGAGTGTTATTTGATTACAGGCCTTACTCCTGACCGAGACTGGTTCAAGGTGTTTCACGAAGATACCCAGACGGGGGGTTGGGTATGGGCCAAGTCCATCAAAGAGATCACGGCAGAAGCTTACGACAATTTTCTCAACCAAGATTTCCAAGTAGTGACTAGCCCCATTGCGGCAATCGACTACCAAGGCACCCACTTGTACTTGCTACCCGGTAGTAGGCTTCATTTTTCAGAGAGGGAGTTATTCAATTGGCAGGACCACCTTGGTTTTACCGGTACCTATCGACCGCATGCACTCAAGGCTAGTCAAGAAGAGTTGCTGGAGCTAGGCTTACGCTTTTTGCATGCCCCTTTTCAGGCCGGGGGGCGTAGTATTTTTGGGATGGATGCGCTCCATGTATTCCCTTTGATTTTTGCCATGGCTGGCTATGCTTGGCCGACTGGAAAGTTGCCAGGTCGCCCGATCGAACCCGAGGAAATAGCACCTGGAGATATTTTGGTGGGGAGGGATGAAGTACAGGATCATACCTATTTTGCCTTGTATCTCGGAGCCGAACAAGTTTTTTGGATGGATCACCGCATGCAATCCGGGGATTTGGATGACTGGGAAGAATTTTTGAGTGAAAATACCCCCATCGAGGTGGAGATCAGCATGCATCGCTTATTGAATTGAGGAATGGAAAAGCGGGTCTTGGTATTGAATTTGGATCATTATCCTATCGCTGTGGTATCGGTGCAGAAGGCAATGGTCTTGTTACTTCTCGAAAAAGCGCAACTACTTTCAGCGTATGAGCTCCTTGAAATACGGACCGTTACCCAAACCTTTGCCTACCCTGCAGTGATTCGATTGGCCCATTACAAGCATATTCCGTACAAGGGGGTGCTACTCAATCGGGCCAACTTGTTTCGTCGAGATCGAGGCGAATGCCAGTATTGTGGGAGCACGAGACAGTTGACTATTGACCACGTCATTCCGAGGTCGAAGGGAGGCAAAACCTCCTGGACCAATTTGGTGACCGCCTGCAATCGCTGCAATGTGCTCAAAGGTGACAAGACGGTTGAACAGGCGGGGATGCAACTGCGAACCCCACCTTTTGTGCCAACGCTGTCCTATTTTTTGGCGTCTTATGCCGAGCGCCAAGCTCAGGAATGGCTGCCCTACTTGGAGACTGCAGTAGCACAACTACAAAAGAAATAGTGCAAAAAGACGCTTTTACTTCTCAAATTCTACGATGTATTCTGAAAAATACCGTCCAAGGTCGGAATACTTGAAGAAGAGTCGCGCTCGCTTGCCCAGTTTGAGGCTGGTGTTTTTTGCAGCAATGTCTTCAGGGGTATTGAGCGGCTGCAGGGAAGGGTACCAGAGCACATGTCCCGGTTTTTGTACGAGGATTTGAGGGGTAGACCAGGCTTGGGAATTGTTGCCCTCCCCTAGATCTCGATGTGGATTGAAGGAAATGTACAGTTTGTCGCCAATCCATCGCGGCCCTTCTACATGTCCCATCAGCATTACCCAGCACTCCAGGTAGGTATTCCAACTCACGGATGGGCCCCAATGGAAGCCGCCTGCTCCGGAAGAGGCTGGACCTCCACCTTTTTCTTTGGGGATTTGCAATGTAGAGATGGGTGCACCAAACTCATTCCAGGGAGCATTAAATCCTTTTCCATCCCATCGCTTGGCCTTTCCTAAGGGTTGATCCAAATCCGAAATCTTGACACGGGCCACGGAGATACACTGTCCAGACTGCTCGATGGCAGGGTCGTAGGTAGTAGGATCATAGGTACCTGGGTAGCCATACTCTCCATAGAATAAGTACACGTAATCGCCTACTGCTACTGCACTCGGGTCGCCCACGCCTCCGGCAAAAGTTTTGGAACTATTGTGTGGATTGAGGACCATGCGGGACTGTTGGTCCTCTAGAAGTAGGCCCTTATTGTCCCAATTCCAACCCCCATCCGTGGACTTCATCACCCCAATTCGCGGTACGGCTGCGGGGGTAATGCGGTCGGTGAGCCCCAAGGGCCAATTTTTGTCCAAGTAGCCTTCCCCAGTTTTGGGGTCGTAGGGGAGGGTTTCCGGGTAATTTTCGTTATGATAGATGGCGTAGAGTGTTTTGCCAGAAGGATCCCGCTCGTCCTGGTAAACCGTCTCAAACCAAACAGCGCCGTGGAGGCCGGGCTGACCTATGGGTGCATTTTTGGGAAGTGTGGGAGCGATGTAGTCTTTGGCTGGGGTACTGAATACTACATCGGCGTTGGGACCAGAGGCAAACTTTAAGTCTCTGGCATAGCCCCAGACAGGATCTTCTCCATACTTGCCTGGAAAAATGCGCAGCGTGTCCCCAATCCAGGCCTCGGCCATGTTGCAATCCACAAAATTATTGAAGGGAAAGGTGTCGGTTGGGATAAGCGTAAAGCGTGGTAGCGCTGTGCTGTGTTCCAAGATTACTTCTTCAGTGCTGCTGGATTTGCAGGCAAAAAAAGATGCGAGCAGCAGAAAAAAGAGGGGGGTCTGAGCTAATTGATTTCTAGCCATAGAAGCCTGTGGATTTGAAGAAGAAATATACATTCAAAACACGTTTTTTGAAAGTAGTACCCTTACTTTCTAAAGGCTTTGTGCTGCAGAGGAATTTCTCAACTCGGGGAGGAAAACTGTTGCTTCACCTTAGCCAGCAGTTGCTTCTCGCTCATTTTGTCCGCGTCGACTACCTCTATTTTTAGTTTACCGAACTGTTTATTTGCTTGAAGGAGGTGGAAAAAATGGGTTTTGGTCACTCCAGGACCCATGAGTAGCAATTCTTCTTTGCCTACCAGTTTTTTTTCCAGGAGATGAAAGTAAGCTTTGAGCTGTTGGCTGTGGATGTTGTTCTTTTTTTTCTCGTGGTTGCTCGCAGGGCCAGGGGATGGTCCCAGTAGCGTCCTGTCGCTTCCCTCACCAACAATCCTAGATCGGGATACAATACCTGAGGGGATGTCTTCAAGAAATACGCCTGCTTCATCGGCGTAACCAAGGAAGAGGGCATGGCTTTGGTCCATCCAAATTCCGATTTTTTTAAAGGCAGTTGATTCCATGTGTAGCTTGGTTTAGTTGAAAAACTTAGATCGTTTTGATTCCGAGTCTTTCAGTTAAGGTAGCTGGTTTACAAGGAGATAAACTATGATTTAAATCACCTATAGCAACCTAAATTTTCAAGTTTTTAACTAAATGTAAATTTAAGGTTACATGCTGATGCGTATTTTGAATTTAGTCTTGTGCTTAACTTAATATTTGCCAGATGATGGGTGTTGTAAGTTAATAGAACCATAATTCTTTAGTGACTGATTCTAGTTTTTAAGATTCCAATTTTGTTGGGAATCCATAAAACTAATTTATTCATGAAGAAAAATTTTACAACTGGCCTACAAGCAAAACTGAGCCTGTTTCTCTGCAGCGTGCTCGTTTTTGCTTTGCCTGAGATGAGTCAGGGAGCCACCGAGCTACGGACTGTAACTTCCGAGATTAATGCCCTTGGGATGGTAACGGGTACGGTAGTTGATGAAACAGGAGCACCTTTGCCAGGGGCTTCTATTTTGGTAAAAGGAACAACCAAGGGAGGCATTACCGATTTAGAGGGTAAGTTTTCCATTGATGTAGAGCCAAATGCAATCCTTGTGGTATCCTACCTTGGATATAGCTCAAAAGAGGTTGCTGTAAATGGCATGTCAACTTTGACTATTCAACTTTCACCAGAGAGCGCTCAGTTAAATGAGATTTTGGTGGTAGGTTATGGTATTCAAAAACGTTCAGATGTCACTGGCGCAATTTCTTCAGTTAAAAGTGACAACTTCAACAAAGGGGTAGTCAATAACCCAGGTGAACTTTTGCAAGGAAAGCTTGCTGGTGTTGCCATCACTTCGGTGAGTGGTGAACCAGGAGCCAACCAGGATGTGATCATCAGAGGGGTAGGAAGTTTGCGCTCTGGAACTCAGCCACTTTATGTAGTGGATGGCTTCTTGTTGGACAACTCTTCTACTGGCGTAGCTACCAACCCGCTTAACTTTATCAACCATGCCGATATCGCAAGTATTGATGTATTGAAAGATGCGAGTGCTACCGCAATATACGGTTCAAGAGCTTCCAACGGGGTAGTAGTAATCACCACTAAAAAAGGATCAGGACAAGGACAGGTAAACCTAAATTTGTCTACTGGCTTCTCTTCTCTTCCAAACCAACTTCCTGTATTTGATGCGGATACTTTCCGTGCGCAAGTAAAGGCTGTGGGTGGCACCTTGGTGGATTTAAAAGGAAATACCAACTGGCAAGATGAATTGACTCAGGTAGGTGTTGCTAAGAATGCGAACCTTTCCTTGAGCGGTGCAGCAAACGAGAAGTTCTCCTACTTTGCTTCACTAGGCTATCAGGATCAAGACGGTATTTTGAAAAATAGCAACTTGAAGCGCTATTCTGGTAAATTAAATATCAATCAGAAGGCCTTGAATGGCAAGCTGAATGTGGACTACAATTTGACAGCGACGCGTACCGAAAACTTGCGTCCTGCAATTACTTCTGTGATTAGCGATATGATCACCTTGAATCCTACGATTCCAGCTTATACCAATGGCGAGCCTACGCAATTGCCGACCAACTCACTCAATCCTTTGAGAAGAAATGAGATCTACAAAGATTTGGCTACTAATAATCGAATTTTGGCATCCATCTCTCCATCACTTCAACTTGCCAAAGGCTTGGTGTATAAGATGAACTTTGGTGTAGATTATTCAGCTACCAATCGTGATGTACAGTACAAGCCATTTCCTTCGGTCGTAAATGAAGGCAACATTTCGAATGGTACTTTGGACGTGATCTTTGATCCCAACTCCAACCAGCTCGTAGAAAATACCTTAAGCTACAACTGGTCTTTAAAGTCTCATAATTTGACCTTCTTGGCAGGACACTCATACCAAAATTTGCGTGACGAAAGTAAATCCATTTCTTTCCTTGGCTTTGTAAATAACAACATCGAGCCGAGGTATCAAGATCAGACCAGCTCGGCAACCTTCCCTACTACTGTAAATGCAGGGGCTGTTCGCAATGAATTGCAATCCTATTTTGGTCGTGTGAATTATGCTTTCGCAAACAAGTACTTAGTTACTGGTACCTTGCGCGCGGATGGATCTTCCAAGTTTGGAGAAAATAACAAGTATGGCTATTTCCCTTCCTTCGCTTTGGGGTGGAATGTGACCAACGAAGGATTTATGGCCAACTCGTTCTTCAATAACTTGAAAGTTCGTGCCAGCTATGGGGTAACAGGTAACCAAGAAATTCCTTCAAAAATCACCCTAGCGAGCTACACTGAAAACAGATTGGCAACCGGTGCAGGAAGCTTAAATACCTATCCCATCGATACCCAAGGAACTTCTATTGATAAATATCCATATGGAATCACCTACACCCGATTGGCCAACCCAGATTTGCAGTGGGAAGTATCCAAGCAATTGGATTTCGGGGTAGACTTTTCTTTGTTCAATTTCAGATTGACCGGTACGCTAGATTACTTCAGCAAGGAGTCTACCAACATTTTGTTGGAGGTAATTCCTGCCGATCCTATCCAACCTACTTCTACGTTCTGGAATAACATTCCCGACATGAAAATTGTCAACAATGGTTTGGAGTTGGCTTTGGATTACAACTCTGATCCAAAGGGTTCATTTACTTACAATGTGGGAGGTAATTTCACGTACATCCAAAATAAAGTAGTGGATTCTCCTTATGCGGTATTGGTAACTGGTGCTGCTCAGGGTTCTGGACAGACAGGCGCTACTATCAACGGATACATCAACAACGAGCCAATTGGCGCCTTTTACATGTATCAGTTTGAAGGAGTAAAGGATGGAATCAGTGTGTACAAAGATACTAATGGCGATGGCAAAGTATTAGATAATGACCGAGCTGTAGTAGGAAGTGCAATACCCAAATTCATCTACGGTTTCTATTCCAACTTCAACTACAAGAATTTCCAGTTGGGCTTAAACTTTAATGGAATGGGTGGAAGCAAAGTGTATAACCACACCACCATGACCTTATTCCCGAAGGCGTTATTGGCGCAGTCCAACAATACCACTGATTTTGCAGTGCAGTATCCAAACGAGACCTTGGCCAATGCCAACATTGTGTCTACAAGATACCTAGAGAATGGTTCTTTCCTTCGATTGAATAACGCTACCCTTGCTTACAACTTGGTTCCAAGCAAGGTTGGTTTAACTGATGCTTTTCAAAACATTCAATTGACAGTAACAGGTCAGAACCTCTTTGTATTGACAGAGTATACAGGCTTTGATCCAGAAGTAAATACAGGTTCTACTTCAGGTGGAATTCAAACCTTCGGCATTGACCGATTTACGTATCCTAAGGCTAGAACCATTTTGATTGGTCTTAACCTTACGTTCTAATCACAATTCAAGATTTTATAAAATCGATAAAAAATGAAAAAATCATTAGTATTCAAATTGTTGCCGTTAACTGTGTTCTTCTTCGCATTTTTCGGGTGTACAACATTAGAAGAAGAAGTTCTAGACGAATCCCTAACGGGTGCTGGTCAAGCGGAAGTAGTCAGTGGTTCCATTGGTCCAGTGTACGGGTTTTTAAGAGGAGCGATTTGGTTGCATACGACAAATTTTGGTTTGCAAGAGATTGCTTCTGACGAAGCGATTCTTCCTTACCGAGGTGGTAGAGACTGGTTTGATGGAGGTAAATTTATCGCTGTACACCAGCACCTCACTACGCCTGGAAATAGCTTGGTAGGTGATACCTGGACAAACATGACTATTGGTTTGTCTCGTGCTTTGATAGCAGAGGAGCGATTGAAGTTGGAAGTGAAAGAAGGCAATGCTGCTGCTCAGGATGCTGTTTATGAAATGGTGGCTATGAAAGCCTACATCAACATGATGATTCTGGACAACTGGGGATTGGTATTCAAGAAAGAAGCAACTACCGCCAAATCAGAGATTTTAAGAGGTCAGGAAGCCGTTGCCTACCTTGAAAAGGAATTGCTCTCCGTGAGAGATCTGATCAAAAGCGATAAAGGTGCGGGTCGATTAAACCAGTTTTCTGTAAAGGCCTTGCTGGCAAGATTGTACTTGAATGCTGCGGTATACCGTGATCCTTACGGAACTCCGAACTTCAAGAAAGAAGACATGGACAACGTAATCAAGTATACCAACGAAATCATTGCAGGTCCTTATGCGCTTTCTCCAGAGTATTTTGATGTTTTTGGAGACAACAATAGCAACAATCGCGAGTTAATCTTCGCGATGGATCAGCGCGGCGTATTGCAGACGGAGCACCAAAGATGGCAGTACTGGTCCATCTCTGGGGACCTAGTTCCAAGACCTGAGTTCCCAAATACCCGTGGTACTGATGCAGCGGCGATGACGACAGATTTTTACCAAACTTGGGTAGATGCATACGGTTCGGTAGACCCAGCAGTAGCAGATGCTCGTTTCAGCATGAAGCAGACCATAGTTCCAGCAAATCTTCAGGATTTGACAGGTATTACGCCTGCCAATGATCAGAACCACTACTACTGTGTGGATGCCAAGTCTTTCCAAATTGACCGTGGCATCATTCGTGGTGTGATTTGGGGCCCAAGAAAAGATGCAAGTGGAAAAATCATCCTATGTCCTGATGGCAAAGTGAGAATTTATCCAGTGATCAATGCAAGAACGAGCGGTGCCAACAGAACCTATGTGAATCATAACTTGCAGGTGGACTTCACCGAACAAGGAAGTTTGCATAACACAGGTTACAGATTCTCAAAGTACCAGTTCAGCAGTACAGGTCCAGATTGCTGTTCTTACAGCAGCGTAGACTTGGTGTTGATCCGTTTGGGTGAGATTTACTTGATGCGCGCAGAAGCCAAATTGAGAAATGGAGACAATGCAGGTGCCCTTGCAGACATCAATACCTTGAGAACTTCTAGAAATGCACGTGCAAGTCAGACACCTAAGCCTTTGGCTTCAATTGACCTCAACACTTTGTTTAGAGAAGCAGGTTTTGAATTGTACTGGGAGGCCTTTAGAAGAAATTACCAGATTCGTTTTGGTAAGTACGAAGGTACTTGGACAGGAAAGACGAGCAAAGATCCTAACAAGCGTTTGTTCCCAATTCCTCAAAAAGCGATTGATGGAGCTTCCAATGAAAAAGGATATTTAGTTCAGAACCAAGGTTACTAAACAAGGAATTCCAAAGTATAACTGCGAGGATAAATTATTTTTTAAACTAAAAAACCGATCGGCATTCGTCGATCGGTTTTTTTATGTTCTTCGGGCTTCCGTATGATTAGTGGCTACTTTTGATTTCGCTGCTGTGGAGGTCAATCACAAAATCATCCGATGGCAAGCTTTGGATAAGGCTGGAAAAGATGCCTAGAAAGTCTACTAGCTGACTTGAACGTGGATTAGATTTCGTATCCTCTGCTTTTATTGCTGCAAAAACCTGCGAATAAGTATTCAATCGTTCTTGGGGAACCAAGGTCTTGCCTAGATCTCCTCCATTTTTTATCAAATAAAAATCCTCCATCAAACTTCCCACCTTAAGTGCACCAAACGGTAAAGCTTGTTGGTCAAGTAGGAGTTGATTGAGGTAGGCTTCTTTTTTTTCTTTAGGGGATGCAGCCCACTGTTGAAGGGATCTGGCATCAAGGGCATTGACGAGAAGTCCGAGATCCTTGGGCCAATCTGAGTTGATGAATCGCAAGCGAATCAGTTCCCGCAAATGAAATTGGGTATAGGCAAGGAAATCGGTAGCCTTGAGAATTTCCTTATTCCACAGGGCCTTTGGATTGGCAGTAGTAAGCCAACGGTGCTCCAAGCTGTAGAGCTCAAAAAACTCATCCATGCGGTTGACCTCTTCCAAAATCTCCGTTTGAATGTGGAGCTGTCCAGGTTGCTTTTCTTCCAGGATTTTGTAGGCAGGAGGGAAGGCCGCAAGGGATGGGACCTGAACGTTAATCAGCTGCTCGCCTGTTTGCGTCTTGTGTGCGCTAGTTTGGTTGATATGCATGTGGCCTGCAAAATGGACTTGAAGGCCAGTCTGGGCGTAGGCCTCGCTCACGGCCTTATCGGGCACGCGGCTCAGTTGGAATTTCTCCTTTCCAAACAGGTCCTTCATCTCTTCGGAAGCACCATTGTGAAAGTCTACCAAGGGATAGTGGCTAAAGGAAATCAGTCTTTTTCCTCGTTTTTTGGCTTCAGCAGCTATTTTTTCAATCCAGGCGAGCTGGTAGGATTTTACTTTTGAACTCAGGTTTACCCCGACGGAGGAGCCGGACCAATCTTCTGGCTTTGGATTGCTTGTATTCGGTCCAGGACTGTATGTATTTCCGTCTAGGGCCAGGAGCCAGATTCCTTCCACGGGCTCTACGAGGTAGGAGGCATCAGGTATCCGAAGCTGCGTTCCCGGGAGTAGGTAGGTTCTTTTGTCCAAGGAGGCGCTGGATTTCGCATTAGCCCAGGTGTAGCTATCGTAGTCGAATGTTTCAAAGGGGTGGGTCCAAAAGAGGTCTTTTTTTGCCGGAAAAAAACCAAAATCTGCTAGGGCTTCGCAAATTTCGGCGTAGCCCCAGTGGTAGATTTGGGTGGTGATTGCGGCGTCAAGGCTGGGAAAAATACCCGTATTGCTTGCAATGGCCTGGTTTTGCCCTTCGGTACCCAGAAAATCAGTTTTGCCTCTAGGACCCCCAAAAGGGGAGACCGGATCATGGTTGCCCGTAGTGATGAAAAAGCGCATTTCGTGTCTTGCTGCATAGTCAGCAAGGATTTCTCTGAGGGCGCGCACATTCATCGGCTGACCATCGTCCGTAAAGTCACCTGGGAGGACGACCAGTTTTACTTTTTTCTTTGCCAGCTCTTCCAAGGCCGTGAGCAAGGCAAAGTAATTCTCGTTGAAGAGTCGGGTGGAATTGAGCTGACTACCCATGGTCCGGATAGTAGCTAGTTTCCCAGTAATGGGATGGGGAACACCCTTAAACTTTGCGGAATTTAAGTCCGCATAGACCTCTTGAAGATGGATGTCCGAAAGAAAGGCGATCGCTGGGTTTCGCTGCGCAAAAACGGAAGTACTGTATAGTTGGAGCGCCGTCCCAAGGGCTACTGGAATCCAAAATTTAGGTTTCAACTTAATTTTTACTTGGGTTAAGTACTGGATTGGCTCGTTCATACCGGTTTCCTTCAAAAGAAACTTTGTAAGTAGATTTGAATAGCTGGGACGGGAGATAGTAATCGGTTGAGATGACCTGCGCTCCCGAGGATTTTGCTTTTTCAAATTGGGTATAATCTTCCGTGCGTGCTTCAGTTGTGCCCGAGTCTGATCGGGTACGGATCATGTAGCCTTTTCGAACCAATTCTAGGATGTAGGTTTCGTTTTTCACAGGATCGTTGATGATGCGGAACCCAGCCTCGGGGTTGCCTTCCTTGAGGTTGACGAAAAATACGGCATTGGCTAAGCCGGGCTTTTTGGTCAGGTAGCGTTGGATTTTCTCTTCGCTTTCGTCCAATACAAACAAGAATTTACCTCGGGCTTGGTCTAGCGTTGGCCAATTGCCATTGAGGACACCTTGCTCCAAGGAGGCAAAGCTTCCCTTTACTTGGTCTGGGATGATTAGCTTTTCCATGCTGAGGTGCGTTCTGATTTCCAAGTCAATGCTATCCAAGGCCGCAGCGGTGAAGGGTAGGGGACGAACCGTATTGGGGACGGGAGCATCCTTGGCATTGACTAGAATAAAGATGGGGTGGTGATCCGGGTGTGCGTTGCTCCACTTTTTGAGTGCCTGAAGTGCTTCCGCAAAAAGGAGGTAGTGTGACTGAAAATCAATGTCTTGCACATGGAATAGTTTGAGTCCAGGGATGGCCAACTTATTCTCCGTATCGAAGATGAAGTTGGGGTTTCCTCCCTTTTTGATTATTTCGATCCCCTTGGGCTGCGTGTATCGGCCTCCTTGAGGATCGTGAAAAACATCCAGCTCGAGGTTCCGCAAGCCCATGTCGAGTTGTTTTTCAAGCGGTGCATGCTCGTACTCCAGTCCATTGGCCGTATTGGCACTCATGCTGCGGAGGTAGGTAAGGATCTCAGGTGCCATGGCGCTTTTGTAGCTATTGTGGCTGCCAATGATTTGAGTTTGGTTGAGCTTTTGCGCAAACATCGGAAAGCACGACAAGAAAGAAAGAGCGAGTAAAAGTATGTTTTTCATGTCCTAGAGTTTAAACAATGAAGTTCTCATTTATTCGTATGAATCAAATCAAAATTACATCATCATAGTGTTATGATACCATGTTTTGGGGGTAACATTATTCTTTTGTTAACTAATGATTTTGAGTTGCTTAAGGAGCGCAATTGCCGGTAGATTTGGAGATGAAACTTTTCAAAAAACTCCTATTCTTGGTTGGTATACTTGCCTCTTTTAGCGGATATGCGCAAAACAAAGCGGCATTTGCAGTCCATTCGCACAACGACTACCTACAGCCTGTCCCTTTTTGGGATGCTTTCATTGCGGGTTGCACCTCCATCGAGGTGGATGTGATCTTGCAGGAGGGCAAGCTTCAAGTAGCCCATGAAAAAGCATCGATAAAGCCAGCGCGAACTTTGGTGAGCTTGTACCTAAAGCCTATCCAAGAGGCCGTGGCTTTAGGCCTTATTCAGGACTTTTCCTTCCACCTCCTGGTGGACCTCAAGACAGAGGCCTATTCCTCCCTTGAAGTGTTGCTGAAGGATTTGGCGCCCTTTGCGGAGCTACTGTATGGTCCACAAAATCCAAAGGGGCTGAAGCTAATCATCTCAGGAAATAGACCCAAGCCTGAGGATTACAGCAAGTATCCCGATTGGTTATTGTTTGATTACCAGAGCAAGGAACTGACGGCAGATCTGCCTTGGGAGAAGATTGGGATGGTGAGTTTGAGTTTTTCTCGGTTTTCGGTGTGGAATGGGAAGGGGAGAATCGTGGAGTCCCAGCGTCAGCAGCTCCAGGCATTTATCGACTTGGTTCATTCCTATGATCGTCCCGTTCGCTTCTGGGCTTCGCCTGATGGCAAAACAGCCTGGCGAGCCTTTCACGAAATGGGCATCGACTACATCAATACCGATCGACCTACTGAAGCAAACAAGTACCTACGCGGGCTAGCAAAAAATGTCTTTGCCAATCCTAATCCACAAGAAGTTTATACTCCTACCTATGCGGTTGATGGCGCAGACGTCCCCGTCAAGCAGGTATTTTTGTTGATTGGGGATGGCAATGGATTGGCTCAGATTTCTGCTGGACTTCTGGCCAATGGAGGTCAATTGTCGCTGGCTCAACTACGGAATATGGGATTGGTCAAGACCCAGGCGGCAGATGATTTTACCACTGATTCTGCAGCAGGAGCTACTGCCATGGCTACGGGCCAAAAAGCAAATAACCGAGCGCTGGGACTCAATGCGGCGGGAGATTCGATCCCAAATCTTCCCTATTTCTTGAGCCTGAAGGGCTTCAAAACTGGTCTTGTGACGAACGATGAGCTAACTGGAGCTACTCCGGCAGCCTTTTATGCACACCATCCCGAGCGAGATGCTGTGCTGGAGATCGCGAGCTACTTGCCTAAAAGCGCCTTGAATTTGGTCATTGGTGGTGGAGGAAGGTCCTTTAACAAAGAAAAGTTGAGCCAAGCAGGATTTACCCTAGCGTTCGACCTGCAGGGGCTTGCGGAGGTGAAAGGGTCGCGTGTAGCACATTTTGCAAGCGAAGGAGGGATGCCGGGAATGGAGGCAGGTAGGGGAAATTTCCTTTCTCAGGCCTTTTTGCAAGCAAGTTCCTACCTGGGGAAAGGTAAATCTCCATTTTTCCTCATGCTGGAGGCTGCAAAAATTGACTCAGGAGGACATTCCAATAGCCCTTCTACGATTGTGACAGAGCTATTGGACTTTGACCGCACCATTGCGGAGGCCATTCGCTATGCCGACACCCATCCAGGCACTTTGGTGCTGGTCACGGCAGATCACGAAACAGGCGGTGTGACCCTCCCCCAAGGGAATGTAGACAAGCGGGAAGTGGAGTTGGCGTTTCACAGCGACGACCACACGGGTATTTTGGTCCCCATTTTTGCCTATGGAGCGCGATCCGGTGAATTCAGAGGGGTGTATTCGAATACGGAGATTTTTAATCGGATTTTAAAGGTGGTTAAGTAAAGAAAGAGGTCTTTGAGAAACTTTGTAAGCATACTACCGCCAAGGAAAGGCGTAAAAAACAATCTCCCGGTAATTGTCCCGCTCGTAAAGAATGCCGAGGGTAGCCGGGTCAAGTAGCACCAAATCCGAGTAAGCCGTCCAGGAGTTTTTTTTAGGGTCCGATGTGGAATCAATGGGGATGAAACGATCCCAAGTCCTGCCTTCATCTTTGGATATTTTTACGGTCAGGTGATTCCGATCCTTGGGATCTGCTGCATTTGAATGGGCAAGGAGTGTTTTTCCTTTTTCGGTTCCCAGAGCTAATAGGGATCCTTGGCAAACCGGGTCGGGAAGCTGGGCCTCAAAGTACTCCTCCTCCCAAGTGGTGCCCCCATCCGAAGAGTAGGCAAGGATCCGCTGC
>JACCDL010093387.1_pt1 | contig 14108 bp, 16 predicted proteins | sample 7441931 | NCBI WGS metagenome assembly JACCDL01 (sample SAMN15323437, study PRJNA562643) | freshwater metagenome | isolation source: river surface water | place: USA:Blue River Watershed | collected 2017-08-16 | reverse complement strand
TTTCTAGATCTCCTTAGATCTTCTCGCCACGAGCTTTTAGCTCGGCAACTACGGCCTCGATGCCGCGAACGTCAATTACCTTGATGCCGCGAGCTGAAAGGGTGAGGGTTACGTTGCGCTTCAACGAAGGAACGAAGTAAGTCTTCTTCTGGATGTTCGGGTTGAAGCGACGCTTGGTCTTGTTCTGAGCGTGCGAGACGTGGTGGCCGAACTGAGGTCCGGTCTCAGTCACCTGGCAATACGCAGCCATTTGGTTCTCCTTTAGAGGGCAAGCCATCAGAACAGAGAGTTCAAAGGCTTGATGAATTCGGTCGCAAGAGCAACTTCACAAGTTTAGGCGAAAAATCAGGGCTTAAGCAAGCCCGAGAAGAAAAATATCAAGCCAGATTGGCCTTAATTTTTCACGGATTTATTGGCAGCTCGAGCAGGTGCCGAAGATGTCGATTGTGTGACTCGGCTGGGTGAATCCGTGCTCTCTTGCCACCTCGTCTGCCCAGCTTTCGACCCTTTCTGCCTCGATTTCAACGGTCTTTCCGCAGTTTCGGCAGATCAGGTGATGGTGGTGGTCGGTCGTGCAGGCGCGGTAGAGCATTTCGCCATCCTTGGATTGCAGTGAATCGGCATCACCTGCGGCGGCCAGGTCGGCCAGAGCCCTGTAAACCGTGGCCAGGCCGATTGTGCTGCCGTGGTTGCGCAACACCAGGTGCAGCTGCTGGGCACTCACGAAACCGATGGCCTCGCCGAGGGCGTGCTTTACGGCATCTTTCTGCCAGGTATTGCGTCTTGTCGGCTTCTCGGTCACTTGCGCACCTTTTCGATTATGCGGGCAACCATGTAAAGCGCGAACGAGACGGTGGTGATGTATGGGCTGATTGGCAGTGAGCTGCCGAGCGCCAGCAACATGCCACCGATCATGGCGATAAACGCAAAACTAACGCTAATCACCGGCACCCAAAGTTGCGAGGTCGAGAGTCTTAGCGCCGCGGCGGCCGGGGTTACCAGAAGTGCCAGCACGAGCAGCGCACCAACTACCTGCACCGCCGACGCAACCGTGACGCCAAGAATTGCCATGAACGCGATGCCGAGCAGTTTGGTGTTAACCCCGCGAGCCGCAGCAACTTCTGAATCGAGTGACGCAAAAGTTAGCGGTCGCCAAATCAAGAGCAAGCTCAACAGAGAGATGCCAACCATGATTGCCATCGAGAGAAGTTGCGGATCATCAACCGCAACGATCTGACCGGTTAGCAAACCGAATTTGTTTGCCGCTCTGCCCGGATAAAGCGAAAGCGCAAGAATTCCCACACCCAAACCGAATGGCATCAACACCGCCACGATCGAGTTTCGGTCTTTAGCTTTTTCACCCAAGAAGGCGATGATTGCGGTTGCGGTTAGCGAACCGACTAGTGAACCCAAAACAACGTCGAGCCCGATTAGCAAGAAGATTGCAGCGCCGGCAAATGAAAGCTCAGAGATTCCATGAACGGCAAACGAGAGCTGCCTGGTCATTACGAACACACCAACTAAACCACCAACGAGAGCAAGCAGTGCTCCGGCAATCAGCGAGTTGGTCACCAACGGCAAGAGTTTGTCGTAGTCGGTGAAGTCGAAGAGTTTTGTCCAGTCGATCACGACCACTCCTCGCTATCGTGATGCGCGTGATCGTGTGCACCGAGCACCACGATTCGGCCTTGGTTTCTAACCACGTCGATTTCTGCGCCGTAAAGATTAGAGAGAATGTCTGACTGCAAAACTTCGTCTGGGGTGCCGATCGAATACTTTCCGGCTGCTAGGTAAAGCACCCTGTCAACGAAGTCGATGACGGGGTTAACATCGTGTGTCACGAAAAGCACCGCGGAGCCAGCGCTTCGCTGCTGAGCAATCAGAGAAGCAATAACCTGCTGGTGATGCAAATCGAGAGCACTGAGCGGTTCATCAGCAAGGATGAGTTTTGGTTGCGAGATCAACGCCTGAGCCACACGCACCCTTTGCATCTCTCCGCCCGACAGAGAACCCACGGGCTTCTTGGCGAGTGCGTCAACATCAACATCGATGAGCGCTTGGCGAACCAGGTCGCGCTTCGCCCGACTGGCCAGAGGCACACCAAACTTGTGCCCGTCTAGACCCAGCCGCACAGCGTCTTCAACCCGAAGGGGAAGCTCTGCATCGATTGCTCGATGCTGCGGAATGTAGCCGATGGTTTCACCACCGCGAGCGCGCTGGTTGTCACCAAGATGAATTGACCCCGAGGTCAACTGCTGCTGGCCGAGTATGCACTTGAGCAGCGAAGATTTGCCCGAACCATTTGCACCGATAACGGCAATAAACTCGCCAGGCTTGACCTCGAAATTTAAGTCAGACCAAATCGCGCGGTCGCCAAAGGCGAGCGTCGCGTTTTGCACGCTAAGTGCAAAATCGTGTTGGGCTGCTTTCATCGTGTGACGAGCCTAGTCTCTTCGTGTTTCTATCTTGAAGCTTCTAACTTTGTGAGCAGTGCGGCAAACCACTCCTGATAGCTCTGCCCCTCTGCGAGAAGTTCGTCGAAAGTCAAAACCGCAATCGATTTCTCTTCAGCAAGAGTCTTTAGTTTCTCTAACGAAGGCGATGTCACCTGTCTGTTTACTGCCAAGAAGTCGATCTTGTTCTGTTCGATTAATGCGGTCGCGTCGCTCATGATTTTCACGGATGGTTCGAGCCCGGCCTCTTCTGCCTCTGCGAAGCCTTCGGGCGTTAGGTTAGTGAACCCAAGCTCATCGAAAAGCAGCGTTGCAAGCGGGTGAGCCTCGAAGTAGCTGAGCTTCGCGCCAAATGCCGCAACTCTCTCTTCGAGCGCAGCGATTTCAGCTGCAAAAGCTTCTGCGTTAGCGGTGAATTCAGCAGCGTTCTCTGGCTGCAATTCGCTCATTCTCTTTGCGAGCAGCTCCGCTGTTAACTCTGCAACGTGTAGGTCATACCAGATGTGGTCTGAACCATCGTGCGCGTGTTCACCTTCGTGGCCTTCGTCGCCGGCGTGGTCGCCTTCTTTTGAGTGCTCCGCACCGTGCTCACCTTCATGCAACTCGTAGACATTGAATGGCTCAACCTTCGCTGCGGTTGCGAGCACGTCTGCGAACTCGTCGTAGCCACCGCCGTTGACGATGAAGATGCTTGATTCAGAAACCGCAAGTTGGTCTCGAGCCGAAGCCTCAAACGAGTGCGGGTCTTGTGCCGGGTCGGTAATCAGAGCCGTCACCACGAAGTTATCGCCGGCGATCTGTTCGGCTACGTTGGCCCAGACGTTTGTGGTAGCAACGATGGTTGGTGTGCTCGAGTCGGTTTCGGCTGCCGAGCAAGAGGTTAGTGTCATGGCCGCTGCAATAGCGAGGCCAACAGCTTTCTTGAACTTCATGCAAGAAGTCTAGAAGTTATTGATAATGATTGTCAATAACTGTTGTGGCTAGTCAAGCAGCAGCGCTGGCTCTTCCATGACCGAGGCCACATCCTGAACGAAGCGCGATGCCACGTCGCCGTCGACCACGCGGTGGTCGAAGGTGGCGCCGATGGTGGTGACCTGGCGAATCACGATTTCGTTATTAACCACCCACGGCTTCGGGCGAATCGAGCCAAGGGCCACAATGCCCACCTCGCCGGGGTTCAAGATCGGGGTTCCGGTGTCGACGCCGAATACGCCGATGTTGGTGATCGTGATTGTTCCGTTTGCCATGTCTGCAGGAGTCGTGCGGCCTTCGCGAGCGGTGGCCGCAAGTTGCTCGATTGCCTTGGCTAGTTCAAGCAGCGACATCTGGTCGGCGTCTTTGATGTTTGGCACGATCAAGCCACGCGGAGTGGCCGCCGCCACACCGAAGTTCACAAAGTTGTGCACGATGATTTCTTCGTCTGTCCAGGTTGAGTTGACTGTTGGGTTTCGGCGAACGGCCCAAATCATCGCCTTGGCCATAATCAAAAGCGGGGTGACCTTCACGCCCGCGAAATCGGTCGAAGCCTTGAGGCGCTTCACGTACTCCATTGTTCTGGTTGCGTCTACGTCAACGAAGATGCTGACGTGAGGTGCGGTGAATGCCGACTTCACCATCGCGCTAGCAATTGCCTTGCGCACGCCTTTAACCGGGATGCGCTCCTCGCGCTCGGTTGGCGGCTCTGGAGTCGTGAGGTTTCTGAACACGCTCGCCTGTTGCGCGCCACCGAGCACATCTTCGCGAGTGACTTCACCGGCCAACCCGGTAGCAACAACTTTGCTCAAATCGACGCCGAGATCTTTAGCTAGTTTTCGAATTGGCGGCTTCGCGATTACCTGTTCGCTCGAAGTAACCAAATTGATTAGAGCTGTGGCAGGAGCACCGGGAATTATCGGAATAGCGCTCGTCGACGGAGGCACAACCGCAACCGGATCAGCTGTTCGATTGCGACGCCTCGACTGCGCACCGTGATTTGCAACACCATAGCCAACCAGCGGCTTCATGGTTTCTTCTTGCGAGAGCGACGCCGCGGCTTCGGCTACGGCCTCATGCGCAGTTTGTGCGATCTCTGGTGAAATAACCGCAATCGAAGATGTTGCTGTTGCTCCCACCGCTCCGTCAGAAACCGTCGCAGAAATAATTGGTCGACCAACTTCTACGGTGTCGCCCTCTTGCGCAAAGAGTTCGGCAACCACCCCCTCGAAAGGACAAGGCAGTTCAACAAGCGACTTTGCGGTTTCGATTTCTACAATGATTTGATTCACCGCAACGCGATCGCCAGGTTTAACTTTCCACGAAACAATTTCGGCTTCGGTTAGGCCTTCGCCGACATCCGGCAAATTAAAAAACGCTAGCTGACTCATGTTGTCTCCTAGAACGCCAAGACTCGGTCGACGGCATCAAGAATGCGATCTGCGTCTGGCAAAAACTTCTCTTCTAGTTTTGCCGCTGGATATGGAACATCGAAACCGCCGACGCGAATTGGTGGGGCTTCGAGGTGATAGAAAGCGATTTCGGCAACGCGAGCCGCAATCTCTGAAGAGACAGACACAAAGGTGTTTGCCTCGTGCGCGATAACGAGTCGACCGGTTTTCTTTACCGAGTCAACAATCGTCGCAAAGTCGATTGGCGACATCGAGCGAACGTCGATCACTTCGATGCTCTTGCCTTCTTCGGCTCCGAGAGCTGCCGCCTGCAAGGCAACGTTCATCATCGGGCCGTAGGCAACAAGGGTTACATCGGTGCCTGGCACAACAACGCGAGCCTGGTGCATGCCGCCAGGTGCAGCGTCGAGATTGACCATGCCCTTCTGCCAGTAGCGACGCTTGGGTTCGAAAAAGAGCACCGGGTCGGTTGACTCGATGGCCTGCTGAATCATCCAGTAGGCGTCGTTAGGCGTGCTCGGGCTAATTACCCTGAGCCCAGGTGTGTGGGCGAAATAAGCTTCTGGGCTTTCGCTGTGATGCTCAACCGCGCCGATGCCGCCGCCGTATGGCACACGGATAACCACTGGCATCTGCAAGAAACCCTCGCTGCGGTTCTGCAACTTTGCCAACTGGCTCGTGATCTGATCGAACGCCGGAAAGATGAAACCGTCAAACTGAATTTCGGTTACCGGGCGGTAGCCGCGCATGGCCAAACCGATTGCCGTGCCAACGATGCCAGATTCGGCAATCGGGGTATCGAAGATTCTGTTCTTGCCAAACTCGGCGAGCAGCCCTTCGGTTACGCGAAACACTCCGCCGAGCTGCGCAACATCTTCACCGAACATGAGAACTTTGTCGTCTTTGCGCATCGCCTCGCGAAGACCAGCAGTAATCGCTTTTGCCAACGGCATCTCTACCATGTTGCTCACTACTGCTCACCGCCGAACGATGCCTCGTATGCCTCGAGCCACGAATACTGCTCGTCGATCAGTGGATGCTGCTCAGAGTAAACATGCTTGAACATGTTTTCGATTGGTGGGTTCTTCAATGCAAAAGTGGCTTCACGAATTTCTGCGCTGAGCAGTTCACCGGCGTGCTCAACCTCGTCGAAGAAGTCTTGATTGATTCCGTTGCGACGCAAGAATTTTTCTAGTCGAATAATCGGATCGCGCGCTTTCCAATATTCAACTTCTTCGTCGTCGCGATATTTTGTCGGGTCGTCAGATGTTGTGTGTGCGCCGATTCGGTAGGTAACCGCTTCGATAAGGCTCGGGCCTTTTCCGGCGCGAGCGTCATCCATGAGTTTTGCTGTCACGGCGTATGAAGCCAAAACGTCATTGCCGTCGATGCGAACACCCGGCACACCAAAGCCATCGCCACGCTGGTAAAGCGGCACCTTGGTCTGTGCACTCGAGCGAGAAGAAATTGCCCACTGATTGTTTTGAATGAAGAAGACAATCGGTGACTCGTTCACCGCGGCAAACAAGAAGGCTTCGCTAACGTCACCCTCGGCGGTTGCTCCGTCGCCCATGTATGAGATGACGGCGAGATCTTCGTCTTTGTTGCCGGTGCCCACCTTGCCGTCGAACTTTACGCCCATCGCATAGCCGGTCGCATGCAGAACCTGGGTTCCGAGCACGATTGCGTAGAGGTGAAAGCGGGTTTCGTCTGGGTTCCAGCCACCGTGGTTTACACCTCGAAGCATCTTCAAGATCGACATCAAGTCGATGCCGTGGGTCAGAGCCACACCGTGTTCGCGGTAGCTAGGAAAAATGTGGTCGTTGGGTCCGACACCGTAGCCCGAGCCAATCTGCGCACCCTCTTGGCCGATTGCCGGAATCCATAGGCCAAGTTGCCCCTGGCGTTGAAGTGCTGTGGCTTCGTTGTCGAAACGGCGAATGCGAGCCATGTCGCGATAAAACTTTAGGTAGTCGGCCTCTGTGAGGTTCTTGAGATATTCGCCATATTCAGCCCACTGCGCGGGCACACGAACATCACCCTCCATCGAGAGAAACTGCACCATAGGCATGTCAGTTGGGTCTTGACTCACAGGGTCAAATCTACTTGTTTATGGCAGAATCTGAGCATGGTTCGTTTTGCTCTAAACACGATGTTCAACGCCATTGGTCTCTGGGTAGTTACCTTGGTGATTCCAGCAGTTAAGTTGGCACCCTACGGCGGTGACTCTTTCTGGACCCGCGTTGGCTCATTCATTATTGTTGCGGCAATATTCGGGCTGGTCTACGCGATCATCGGCCCAATCATCAAGATTTTGTCTGCACCTCTATACATTCTGACTTTTGGGCTCATCAATTTCGTCATTAACGGTGCACTATTGCTGTTCGTGGCCTGGCTTTCGCAGCTGATTGGGTCACCGATTTTCAGCATCGACGGTTTCGATCGCGAAGGCCTTGCCATCACATCTCTCGGATGGGCAATTCTTGCGGCTCTAATCATGAGTGTGATCAGCGGTTTTGGTCGCATTGTCTTCAAGCGCACGCTCACTCGCTAACGCTGACCAAGCTCGAAGTAACTTACCCGACCCTCACCGGTGGCAAAGTCGCTTAGCCTCTCCATTTTGGTTTTGTTCTCCCCCGACGCGAGCATTTGCGCCAAAATCTCTTCGTAAGACTCCATTCGATGCGCTTCAACCGGGTCTTTTTGCACGTTGCCCTCCAAAGTGAGCCAATTGTCTGCAGCCGCATTCTCTCTCAACTCGAGTTTCGGCACAACATCGGCTCGATTCTCGAACGAGAGCACGTTAGGCAAGTCATCGGCATCGTTTAGCGCCGCGGGGGTGCCAAAAGTAATCACGTGTTCAACTCGATAAGGCGTCACACCAGCAGCCGAACGCCTGGCGAGATCTAGCGCAATTAGGCCACCCTGCGAATGCCCAACCAGCATCACCTCATCTTGATCTTCTATGCCAGCCCTTCGCATGGCCAACTCGGTTGCCCTGCTGGCTGCGCTTCGCCCGCCGGCCAGCAGAAGCAGATTCGATCTCATGTCAAAGGGGTTGCTGGTTGAATTCAGGCTCAGGTTTTGAGTGCCGGGAATGTAGACAATGAATCGACTGTGCTCGCCGAATCGATACTGTTCGATGCGCACCACGGGTTGCCCCGAATTGCTGAGCAAACGCAACCTAGCCGCAACCTGCAACAGCGTAGGTGGCGAAGAAACAGCCAAGTTTGTTGCGCGCGGGCTTGCCCAGGCAACCGTTGAACCCTCAGCCAAGCCCGGCAATCGGTTGGCTAGAAGGGGCACCGCAGTGCGAAAGTCGTTTAGGTTGCTGACCAATGACGATTCGGTGTCAACGTAGCCGATAAGGGCCGAATCGCAGGCAATAACCAAGCGCCTTAGCCGCAGCAGCACAGGCCCGAGTCGCATTAGCAATTGCCCGAAGCTCACCGGTGTCAGCAAAACCACGGCGATTGCTTCAACCGAAAGCAGTTCGATTGAGGCCACGATTGCCGAACGCACGCGCTCTATCTCAGCCGAGCTCGCGCGACTATCCAAGCTGCAGCCGTTCAAGCATCGAGTAGGTGTTATTGCTGAGAAGATCGAGAATCACCGCACCGATTTCGCTGGCGATTTGCTCGAGCTCGGTGGTCAGGGCTGAGGCGGCCGGCCCGCTCCAAGACTCTTGTGCGGGAATGCACTCAGACAGGTTGCTTGCCGCCATGCCGAGCCGTTGAACCAATTCATCCATGCTGAAATTCTGAGTCGAAGAGGCTATGCGGTTGCTATTGCTCTGCCTTCTGTTGAATGCATAAGGCAGAATTAGACCTGTGAGTAATCTTTCAAACCAGCCCCTAAGCCCGCTCGACGGAAGATACAAGTCGGCCGTGGCAGATCTCGGGGTACATCTCTCTGAGGCTGGATTGAACCGCGCACGAGTGCACGTTGAGATCGAGTGGCTAATTCACCTCGCCAACCGCAACCTTCTCAAAACCAACGCACCCCTAGACCTCACCGAGGTTGAGTTGCTGCGTGAAGTGGTTGCAAACTTTTCAGACACCGACGTCGAAACTCTGGCCGCTTTCGAGGCGCAAACCAAGCACGACGTTAAGGCGGTTGAATACTTTGTTCGCGAGAAGCTTGTGGAGATTGGCCGACCAGATCTGAGTGAGCTAGCTCACTTCGCTTGCACGAGCGAAGACATCAACAACATCAGCTATGCCCTAACTGTTCGCGACGCGATGAACGATGTTTGGTTGCCGCGCGCGCGAACCCTAGTTGAAAAGCTTGCTTCACTTTCTGCTCGATACCAAGACGCAGCAATGCTGAGCCGCACACACGGTCAGCCAGCGACCCCAACCACAATGGGCAAAGAGCTCGCGGTGTTTGTCTATCGCCTAAAGCGCCAGTTGCAGCGAATCGATGCTGCCGACTACCTTGCCAAATTCTCTGGAGCGACCGGAACTTTTTCTGCACACGTCGTCGCTGCTCCGCACGTTGACTGGATGAAAGAGTCGCGCGACTTCGTTGAATCTTTGCAGCTCACCTGGAATCCGTTGACGACACAGATTGAATCGCATGACTGGCAGGCTGAGCTTTACTCTGCTGTTGCCTTGTTCAATCGAATCTTGCACAATCTATGCACCGATGTGTGGACATACATTTCGCTAAGTTTCTTCAAACAGATTCCGCAAGCCGGAGCAACCGGTTCTTCAACGATGCCGCACAAGATTAATCCGATCAGGTTCGAGAACGCAGAGTCGAACCTCGAGCTCTCAAATGCACTGCTAGATAGTTTGGCCGCGACATTGGTTACCTCACGCATGCAGCGCGACCTAACCGACTCGAGCGCACAGCGAAACATCGGAGTAGCTATCGGGCACTCGCTTCTCGCGATCGATAATGTAACGCGTGGTCTGGCTGAAATCGAGTTGAACCAGGCGGTTCTTGATGCTGAGCTATCTGAAAACTGGGAAGTTCTTGCAGAGGCTATTCAAACCGTGATTCGCGCAGAGGTTGCCGCCGGCAAGTCGTCAATCAGCGACCCATACCAGTTGCTAAAAGAGCTCACCCGAGGCAAGAAGATCGGCCACGACGAGCTAGTTACCTTTGTGAATTCGCTAGAGATTTCGCAAGACGCCAAAGACAGATTGTTGGCGCTAAAGCCTCACAACTACACCGGCCTCGCGGCCGAGTTGGCAAAGACCTTTATTTAAGTCTTGGCTCGTCTGGAGCTGGCTGGTCGTCTTTTACGGTGAGCGCCAAAGTTGCTGTTCCGACTAGCGCCACGATGAAAGTTACGCCGGCCCAAATCAAAGATTCAACCGGCCTTCTGGTTCCGCCCAAAACCAAAACCCCTACGAACGCTGCCGCAGCAAACGAGAGCAATAGAAACGAGGTTAGAGAAGGATTCTTTTTGGCCATGTTCAGAGTCTACTTTGACGAAGCCGGGGTAGCCGCGGCGACGCCAAGCTGAACACCAGACATGATCAGATATGCGCCGAAGAACCCGACGGCCGAAACGATGTCGAGTGGCGCAACCAGAAAAAGAAGACCGAGAACCGCGCTGAGTATTGCGCTCATCAAGTATTCGCGACCGTTGGTTGACTTAAATGATGCTCGTCTCGCGAGATACATTTCGAATGCTCCGGCAACCAAACCCCACACCGTTACGAGCCCGATGAAAGCTGTTTGCGCTCCTTGGTTCGACAGGTTGCTATCGAGGCTCAGAGCCATCAACGAGAAGACACCGATCAGAAGTGAAACAACGGTTAGCGGCATAGCTTCGATTGCAACGAGACCCTTGCCCCAAATTGCGCTTGAGAGACCGTTGGTCACCGCGAATCCAAGAGAGAAAATTGCCAGGGCGAGTAGACCGATGGTTGCGGCATGCGATTGCGAGAAAGTGATGAACAGGCCAACGCCAAGACTAACTGCGGCTCTTAGTGCGTTGGTTTTTCTCATCTGCTAACTCTTTAGGTCTTCGAATTTAGAGAACTGTCCTAAGAAGTTAACCACAACCGGACCAGTTGGTCCGTTACGTTGCTTGGCAACGATTAGCTCGGCCAAGCCGTCGCGCTCTTCTTCTTTTTTGGCAATGTCGTCGCGGTGCAAGAGAACAACTACGTCGGCATCTTGCTCAAGCGAACCAGATTCGCGCAGGTGCGAGAGTTCTGGCTTCTTGTTTTCGCTTCGCTCGCTGTTTCGGTTTAGCTGCGAGATGGCAATAACCGGAACGCCTAGCTCTTTTGCGAGAAGCTTTAGAGCACGCGAGAATTCAGAAACCTCTTGCTGTCGTGACTCAACCTTCTTGCCAGAAGTCATCAACTGGATGTAGTCGATGACAATCATTTCGAGGCCAACGCGCTTTGCTAGGCGACGGCACTTGGCTCTGATCTCAACCAGGGTCATGTTTGGGCTGTCGTCGATGTATAGCGGCGCAGAATTGATTTCGCCGCGAACAGATGCGATTCGCGACCAGTCGTTGTCGCTCAGGTTTCCCTTTCGCATTGCCTGAAGGTAGATTCGCGACTCCGCAGAAAGCAGGCGCATTGCGATTTCGGCTCGACCCATTTCGAGCGAGAAGAAGATCACCGGCTTGTTGTGCCTGATTGACGCGTTTCTTGCGATGTCTAGGGCGAGCGTTGACTTACCAACCGCTGGTCGCGCCGCGAGAATGATTAGCTGCCCGGGGTGTAATCCGTGGGTCATTTCGTCGAGTTTGTGGAAGCCGGTTGGAACACCAACCATTTCGCCACCGCGCTTCTGCGCGCTCTCCATGAGCTCAACTGCGGCGTCGATCGAGTCGAATAGCGGCACATAGTCTTCGCCCGCACCGGCCTTGCTAACCGCGTAAACGTCTGACTGCGCTTGATTCACTAACTCGGTTATGTCGCCCTGAGCGGTGTAGCCCATCTGAGCAATCTTGGTTCCAACCTCAATCAACCTGCGAAGCGTGGCCTTCTCTTGCACGATGTCTGCATAAAACGCGGCATTGGCGGCCGTCGGCACGATCGAGGTAAGCGTGTGCAGGTAGTCTGCCCCGCCAGCTCTAACCAACTCGCCGGTCTTCGATAGCTGATCGGTAACGGTGATTACGTCAGTTGGCTCGCCGCGGTTGAATAATTCAAGGATGGCGCTGTAGATGATCTCGTGTTTTGGCGCGTAAAAGTCTGGCCCGCGAACCACATCGAACACGTCGGCGATTGCCTCTTGCGAAAGCAGCATGCCACCGAGGGTGCACTGCTCAGCAAGCATGTCGCTGGGAAGCATTCGCTGCTCGCTGGGTTGCCCCTGATCGAGCAACTGTGCGTCTGACGCCGCCATGAGACCTCCTAAAAGCCGGTAAAACTATGTTTAGCATGCAGCTACGACAGTGAAGATTCAAAACACCCTGTGTAGCAATCTGTGGATAACTTGACAAACACGCCTAACAACTTTGTCGCTTCTGTGTAAACACCTGTGGATAAATCCACCAAATCTGCGATTTTGGCCAGTTATTTCCTGGCTTTTGCCTTGTGAGTAAAGAAATCTTTGAAACCCTAAACCACATCATTAGGGTTGTGTATAACCTTCAACCAATGGGTCAGAATTATCCACTTACTAACAAGTTATCCACAGGCCCGAAAGTCGATTGGCCTTTACCCGTAGGTGTCTCTCGGGCCGCGACCGGGCACAGACCTTGGACCCTTTTTCCAACTGGGTGCGTCTGGGCCAAGCAGCTTTAGGCTCTTGATCTCGAGGTCGGGGTGGGCCTCAGTTACCTTCTCAAGAAGAATCGCCTGCATGAGTCTAAGCTGGGTTGCCCAAGCGGTCGATTTGCAGCGAATTGTGAGAACGCCTCCCACTAAAGTCTCGGGTTGAGAGTTATCGGCGTTTTGCTGACCAACCAGCTCTGCCCAGCGATTGAACAAGTCGGCCTCGGCTAGTTGGGCCTCCCAGCGAAACTCTTTCAGCACTCCGTCGAGAGTCTGGCCGGCGGTCAGCGGATCGCGGCCCTTGTCGAATGGTCGAGATTTCTGGGTCTTGGCTTTCTCTTGGATGCGTTTTGCGTCTCGAGAGAGCCTGCCGGTAGCAGCCTCGCGCATTCTGAAGTAAAACTCCTGGGCGAAATCACGCGCCATCAGACACCTCCCCTGCTGAAACACTAAAGACTCTGGCCTTCAACTCGGCGGGAACATCTTCGCCCACCGCAGCCGTAATAATAACCTGCTCGTTGCTGGCCACGAGTTCGGCAAGTCTAGACCTTCTGCCGGCATCGAGTTCTGCGAAGACGTCGTCGAGAATCAAGATCGGATCGCCGCTGCGGGTTTCGGCTCGAAGCAAATTGATTGACGCGAGCCGAAGTGCGAGAGCAAAAGACCAGCTTTCGCCGTGGCTCGCGTAGCCCTTGGCCGGCAGATTGGAAAGCATGAGCACAAGATCGTCGCGGTGCGGCCCGACCATGGTGATGCCTCGCTCGAGCTCGTTTTGGCGAATCTGGGCCAGCTTGGCTCGAAACATTTCTTCGACCTCTGCCACATTCGAGCTCTCGATGTTTTCGAGCGCACCGGTGTCTTCTTCGTCGACCAGGGTTGTGCCAACCAGAGAGCTTTTAGTCAGAATGCGTGGCTCGTTGTTTGCGATTGCAATCGCCTGGTAGGCCTCGGTTAGCAACGGTCGCAAACGCTCAACCAGAGCAACCCGCGCGGCAACTATCTCGGCACCGAACTTCACGAGGCTTTCGTCCCAAGCGTCGAGCGTGCTCAGCGCGGTTCCTTTGGCAGACGTTTGTCTTGCGGTGCGAAGCAAAGTGTTGCGCTGCTTGAGCACTCGTTCGTAGTCGGTGAAGACTCCAGAGAATCGCGGTGACACCTGCACCAAAAGCTCGTCGATAAATGCGCGACGGTTCGACGGATCTTTTTTGATGATGTCTAAATCTTCTGGCGCAAACGTCACGGTGTTCACATAACCAAGCACATCTCGCAATCTTGTTGCGCTTGCTTTGTTGATGCGCGCACGATTTGGCGATGATCTGTTTAGTTCAACCTCGAGCAATGCGTCGCGGCCGTCGTGGTTTGCAAGAACACGGATGACGGCCTGCTCGATCTCGGGTTGCGCGTGCCTGATCAGTGGAAGGTATCCGGCGACGCGGTGACTTGAGAGTGTCGAAAGATAACGAATCGCTTCGACCAGGTTGGTTTTGCCCTGACCGTTGGGGCCGACAAGAAGATTTACTCCAGGCGAAAGAGATACTTCGGCTGTTTCGTAGTTTCTAAAGTTGGCGAGCGAG
>JACCDL010911331.1_pt1 | contig 14109 bp, 10 predicted proteins | sample 7441931 | NCBI WGS metagenome assembly JACCDL01 (sample SAMN15323437, study PRJNA562643) | freshwater metagenome | isolation source: river surface water | place: USA:Blue River Watershed | collected 2017-08-16 | reverse complement strand
TCGCACTTCCTTTACAATTTTTAGCTCAAGAAAATCCAAAGGCCAAAGAAATTGGCGAAGCCATTAAACTCATGGATGCAGGTCAATTTGCAGATAGCCGTTTGAAACTAGAAGAGGTATTGAACGAAGACCCAAACAATTACGATGCTTGGTATGAATTTGCCTACAGTTATTACATGCAAAAAGATTACAAAAAAGCGGAAGAAATCATGCGCAAGCAAACGGAACATCCGCAAGCCACCGACCAGCTTTGGCAGATGATCGGCAACGCCATAGACTTTCAAGGGAATCCGGAAGGTGCAATTGCAGCTTATGCAGAGGGCTTAAAAAAGTTTCCGAACAGCGGGCGCCTCTACGTAGAGACGGGCAACATTTATTTGATGCAAAAAAATATGCCACTCGCCATTCAGAGTTATGAAAAGGGCATTGAAATGGCGCCTGAATTTTCTTCTAATTATTACCGTTTGGCCAAAATTTATTGTGATTCTGAAGATGAATTGTGGGGCTTGATCTATGGAGAGCTTTTCATGAATTTGGAGCGAAATACCAAAAGAACCAGAGAAATGAGCCTGTTGTTGTATCAGACTTACCAGAAAGCTTTAGTTTTTGACAAAGGCACAATTTCCGTGAGTTTTGCAAAATCGATGAGCCCATTTAGTATGGAATTTGAAATACAAATGGGAATGGCAGCAACGAAATATTTACTGAACAATAAAAAAGTAGATCTAGATGTCCAGACCCTCCTCGAGCTCAGACAAGAATTCTTGACCAAATGGCAAGCAGCTCCAAAAGCAGCAGCCTACAAGGTAGTTTTGTTCGATTTTTGGCAGCAACTCAATGATGTCGGATTTATCGAGCCTTACACCTATTGGTTGTTCAATATGGCACCGGATAACCAATTTGAGAAATGGCACAAAAAACATGAGTCAGACTTCACCTTTTTTACCAAATGGTACAATCCAAACCCGATTCAAATTACGGCTGAAAATTACTTTTCCAAACAAAAAATAGGAAACGAAGCTATTATCGAGATTGGAGATTAAGGAGTAACAGTTAAAGGCGTCCGCAACACGTAGTTTTGGTTTTCCTTGGCCAATTGAATCATAAAGCAAGTGGTCGGATACGCAATGAAAAGCCCTTTTTGTCCTTTTTCTATTACCAACGGCACTTCTTTACCAAGAAGGTCATAGCCTTTGATCGTGTTAAAATCTGATGAGAAAAGCTGAAGTGCAGCGCCTGCTTTCCACTGATATTGAAGCGTTTCTAGATCTAAACTAGCAGCACTTGAGAGATTGACATCAATGAGCAGGGTGTCGGTGTCACAGAGCCCGGTAGCTATCAGCATCACCTGATACGTACTGAGGTTATACTCAAAGCCAATGTTTTGGCCTACCTCAATGGTCATGTCCGGAAAATACCAAGTATAATTGGCCGCCTGATTCGCATTTGCCGTGAAGCTCAATAAACTTGCGCCGGGAATGCTGCTGTAACTCGCTGTGACTTGCAATTGCTCACTAGGAAGTACCAAGCCCCAAGTACCCAAACTATCCAACACGATGCTACTTGCTACTTGCTGTAAAATAAAGGCGTCCCCGTGTCCGATTCCGGGGTTAAAAGTATTGTTTAGGCAACTTTTCTGAAACAATGCGCTGTAAAAAACGCAAGCAGCCAAATAGGATCCTTCTAGACTCGGGTGTGAACCATCTTGCTGATATAAATTGATATTCGGATAATTGTCTCGGACATATTTCCAGGCAACTCCTACGGGTGATACCGCGGCAGCGGCTGAATCTGCGATGCGCAAATAGGCGGCTCTGAGGCGCGCATTCATTTTGTCAAAGGTATTGATAGAATCCCATTGTGGATCACCGTTTTGGCGCCCCCAAGTCATGAAAAAATTGACTTGACTGCAAGGTTGAATGCTTTTGGCGCTATCGGCGAGCTGCAAGGCATAGGGTAAGGTTTGGGTGTTGACTTGCTGAACAGGAAAACTTGGTTCTTGGCTTTGGCCTTGCAGAATGATGTAGTCCCAGGCTTGTGCTTGCATCTTCTGATAATTGATGGCATTATTGGCATGCATTTGAAAGGTTTGACCGCCAGGTGTATTGCTGTCATAAATGAGGTGATCTCCTTGCGCATGAGCCACCTCACTCACCAAAGTCGGTAAATTATTGACTGCCATATAACTATTGCCAATGAAAAGCGCTCGTAGTGTATCTTGGCCATAGGTCAGCGCATTGAAACCAAATAAAATAGCACAACAAAGAAATAAACGCATCATTCTGAAAGGGTAATAATGGGGCTTTGTAAGTGAATGTCTTTTGACGAAGCACCAATTTGTAAATAAAACTGAGTAGGAAGGGCCGTGCTTTTGGGCCCTGTCGGAATACCGAGTGCAGCAACTGGAATTTTGTAGTGTAAATAGGGCTGGGTTTCTCCATTTTTAAGACGCGTTTTTTCAGTACGGATGAGGTACTGAACCGGAAGCGTTTCTGAACTGTAAATAGGCTTGATATAAAACTGCAAAGCTTCAGCCCCTGGATATGCGCCTGTGTTTTGGATCGTGAAAGAAAGGTTAAGGGTGTCGTTTGAAGCAAGGGAAGCCTGCTCTATTTTTAAATCGTGGTATTCAAACTGCGTGTAACTTAAGCCATGACCAAACGGATAAAGTGGTTCTCCAGTGCCATTGACGTAGTCATTGCCGCGCCCCGTAGGTTCATGCCAATAAGAAAGCGGAAGCTGCCCTTCATGTTGCGGAATGGTTATAGGAAGTTTACCCGACGGATTCACCTTGCCAGCCAAAACATGAGCCAGTGCAGCACCACCTGCCTCGCCCAAATACCACGCATACAAGATGGCACTGCTTTGCGCTTGCCATTCTTGCATGGTTACTGCGCCGCCGCCATTGATCACGACCACTACTGGTAAGCCGCATGCTTTGAGTTCCTTAATCAGTGCTATTTGCTCAGGAGCTAAACGCAAAGAGGAGCGGTCTTGAAATTCTCCCTCTGGAAAATCCACTACAAAAACTGCTACGTTGGCTTTTGCTATGGCTTTTTCGAGTTGTACAAAATGCTTTTCAAGATGTTTTTTTGTTTCGTAGAACAGCCTGATGCGGCCATTAGCCTGTGGTTCCTTAAACTCTAGTTTAAAGCGGAGTTTTTGACCTTTATGAAGTTGAAGTGCATGGGTGCTTGCATGAAAACCCGCTTTTTGCCACTGATCAATGACGCAAGTATCATTGATGAATAAACGAAAACCGTCGTTTCCTTCTATGCCGATCACACAAGTGGTATCTTTTATTGCTTTCAATTCCGTTTGCCAACGCGCCGAATAGAATCCGTTGCCTGTTTCTGGGCACGGCCCGTAGAGTGTCCAATGATGATCAATTTGTGTTTCAGTTCTGGATAATACTGGCGCACCACTTAAATGAGGGTTGTTGAAGTAGTTGGTCTGAAAACTCAGTGCTTCAAAAAATGGATTCTCAGCAGTTAGCGTCACTTTTGAATCGGCCCAAGGTTTTTCCGGAATGGATAGGTAATTGATATGATCCGCGCCAAAGGTTTCTGTAAGCCCTGTTAAAAAGCTCTGGGCCTTGTAACCTTTGCCGCTGTAGCCGCCAAGTCTTATTTGAGCAGCCGCTTCTCCGAGCAATAAAATGTTTGTGTTTTTTGAAAGGGGCAGGACTGCCTTTCCGTTAGTTAAAGTATCATTTTTCAGTAATACGATGGCCTCTTCAGCGCAGCGCTCGGCAAGTTCCCAGCCCTGATTCAATAGCTTTTGAATTTCTTTTTGGCTGGGGCTTTCTAAGTAAGGATTTTCAAATAAACCGAGTTCAAATTTGACACGCAATACCCGTGCAACGGCACTATCTATTTGATTTTTTTGAAGTTGTGCTGAGAAATAACCCGCTTCGAAAAGTTTAAAATGCGCACAATCGGTCTGAAAAATCACATCGAGGCCTCCATTCAAGGCGTGTTCGCCACTTTGGGCATAGCTATTGGCAGTCTGGTGTAAAACCAACTCTCCGCCAACCGCATTGGCATCTGAAATAACAAAGCCTTCGAAGCCCCAGTCATTTTTGAGTGTTTGTTGAAGTAACCATTCTGAACTTGAACAGGCACTGCCATTTAAAGAATTGTAAGCGCTCATGACAGATCTGGCCTTGCCTTCAGTAAAAGCGGTATAAAAGGGTCTGAAATGACTCATGTAAAGCGCTCTGGAACTCAGGCCAATTGGGTAAGAGTCACGGCCGCCTTCGCCTACATTGAGAATAAAATGTTTAGGCGTACAAATGACACCGGAAAGCTCTATGTTTTTTATAAAAGCTATACCCATTTGGGTGGCTAAGTAGGGGTCTTCACCAAAAGTTTCTTCGGTGCGGCCCCAGCGTACATCTGAAGCTAAATTGAGTACAGGGCTTAAAACTTGACGAATGCCGATAAGGCGCGCTTCTTTGGCAATTTGCAGTGCTGCATCGGCCATCAGGTTTGGGTTGAAGGTTGCTGCCATGCCGATGGCCTGCGGAAAACTCGTGGCTTCAGCCCTAACTAAACCGTGGAGCCCCTCATCAAAGAAAATAATCGGGATGCCCAAGCGCGTTTGCTCCACGAAATAGTGCTGAATGCTGTTGGCCTTGGCAATGAGCTCTAGATTTCCTTGGCCATTAGAATAATTCAATAGTTGCTTTGTAGGATCTTGCTGCCCATTGGCAAATAGCTGTATACCAAAAATGCCGTTGTCAAAACGGCATTTTGTGGTGTCAAAATCTGAGGGAACCATGAAAAGTTGCCAAGCTTTTTCAGCTGGCGTCATGCGGCTAAGTAGGTCTTGAACTCTTGTTTCTATTGGGAGCTGAGGGTCTTTATAGCTTTGGGCTAAAAGACTTGAGCTCAATAAAAGAAATAAGACCAGCTGCTTCATGGTCTACGAAGTTACGGAATCTTAGAGTCCGTTGGCAGCCATTCTTAACTTTAAGTCAAGGTAGGCTTGCTCATAGGCTTCGCGTAGTTTTTTGTCGCGGTTGGAAAGGTCCATGCGCCCAAGTGTTTGTAAAATAGCATCCGCTTCAGAGGTGTTGCGCATCGCAAAATAAGACTCAAGTAAGTTGAAGTAGATGGCGATCGTTACATCTTTGTCGATGCGGGCTTTTTTGTTTTCAATATCGGATTCTTCAAGCGCTTTTTTCCAGATAGCGTTCGCTTCTTCCAATTTGATTTTTGCCTGCGCTTCGTTGGTAGTGAGCATTTTGAAACCTAGTTGAGCTGCGTTAAATGCATCTTGAATGTCATTGTGAGACTCATTTTTTGATTTTACATAATATAATTCAAAGGTTTCGTCTGTTTTTTCAAAGCCAATTCGGTCGTTGACCAAGTGGTTGATCACCTTCAAGTTGTCTTGCAAACATTTGTCTTCCATTGCTTTTTGTGCAGCACTGACATCCATAGAAGGTTGGGTTTTTGATGCAGCACCTTTGTAAAGCTTATATTCTGTGAATTCTGCCGGAGCTGCTGCATAAATTTCTTGGTTTGCTGCATTGGCTACCCTGAAACTCATAGGGTGGCGGTAGGTGAATTCAATGTGGTAGTAATTGACATTGTTCGTGGTTTTCACATTGTTCACGATGCTTACCTCTGCTTTTTGTTCGGTAACGATTTTAGCAGGCGTGGCATCAAAACCTTGAAGTGTGACCATATAATTCAGTGCATTGTTGCTACCTTTTTCAACACCATCAATAAAGAGGTAAGTGGAAGCCAGGGAATTGTAGTCATAGGAGGTTTTGAGCACTGGTGGATTGATCGTGCGGCGATACGGTTGGGCTACATAATCTTTTACCGGATGGTTGTTTTCATTTAAAACTTGTTTTTCCAGGATTTTAGAAGCGGTAGACTTCGCGTTCCAAGCTTCCATTTCTTTGGCATATTTGTCGTCAGCAGCCTTCAAACGGTTTGGATATTCAGCCATATCACGTTGGTAATCAGCCTCGGCTTGTGCTTTGTCGGCCTCAAACTGCGCCAATAATTTTTGATTTTCAACTTCGTAAGCCGCAGTTACAAAAGATTGATAATAAGCTGGTTTAGGTTTCACAGGATTGCTCGGTAGTTTCACGTAAGAATAGGTGATACTTTCGCCTTTTACAGACTGAGCAAATGATTGAAACGAATTGAAAGCGAGGGCGATAGCCACAAATAAGGTAGATTTTTTCACAAAAAAGGTTTATAAATACGGGGTTTTAGACGTAAAAAAGGGGGGTAAAGTTGCTTTAATAAAAAAGTAAAATGACGCTTTTTTATAAAATATATGATAATTTTAGTCCTCAAATTAATCAATCATGCATATTTCCTTCAAATTTGCTTGTATTATTGGGCTCTTATCCCTTAGCTCTTGTACATCCTTCTTACTTCCTGACACACAATCGGTTGTTTTTATTACAGATTCTGATTCAAGCCAAGTACTGGCCGATAACAAAGAATTAGGTAAAGGAAAAAATATTAGCACAAACATTGAAAGGGCTGGATTGCAAGAAATCGTCATTCATACGCCAGGTTTTAAGGATGAGCACCACTTGCTTATTCCCGAAAGAAGAGACCCTTGGTTTTATCCGGTTGCTATTTTAGACCTCCCGCTTGTCCTTGTAAATTGGGAGCAAATCGTTCGTCATCCCAATTCCTTGCTTTATGCCAATGAAATACATTTAGTTCATCAGGTATTTTTCGAAAAAAGAAAAGCCGAACAGCGCTATGTCAATATTCACGATGTCAAAGTTGACATCAAAAATTTTGAAGAAGACATTCAATTTTATGTTGTTCCTCACGAAAAAGATATTGAGCCTAAATTAATTGAGCAAAAGCAACTGCGCATCAGTGAAAATTTGGAAGCAAAAAGGTTAGAGGAGGAACGCTTGGCTCAATTGTCTAACAAAAAACGCAAACGATTAACTATTGCACCATCCTTGGAAAAAGCAGATGAACGCAAAAGTTTGTTTGCTGAAAACACGGTTTTTACAGAAGATTTGTTTGAAGTGCTTCTACAATCAGGATTCATTGACACTGTGAATCGTGTTTTTCAAGACAACAATAACACCATTTTTTTAGAGGCAAAAATCAAAGAAATCGATGAATTTTTGATTTATGAAGGTACTGAGAACTACAGAAAGATAGGTATTAAAGTTGTTTGGACGAACTTCAATACGTACGACGAAGTCATAGATTCACTTGAAACGTATAGTTTTTCGGATCCATTTATCTCAGAATATGGTATCAGTCCAAATTATGTAGGCATGATCAATGATGCCTTGGCTCAGAGTTATTATGAGCTCAAACAAATGGCTTCGTTTCAACAAAAGTTACCGATGCAAAACAGCTTTAACTCTCAAGAACCAATACTGAGTTTGAACAAGCCTGTGAATTTGGTAAAAGAGTTATCTGATGCCTCATTGGCTTCAGTGATCATCAAAAGAGCAGACGGGGGGCATGGTTCTGGTTTTGCCATTACGCAGGACGGTTATATCCTGACAAACTACCACGTCATTTCAGGCAAGACCCAAGACAAACAATCTAATATCAAGGTAATCCTTTCAAATGGCATCCTTGTAGATGCTGAGATTGTTCGTTTTAACAGAGCTCGGGATGTTGCTTTATTGAAAGTGGCTTACAATTTTGAGAAAGTATTTTTGCTTTCAGATACCAAAACATTCAAAAATTTATCCGAAGTCTATACAATTGGCGCTCCAAAATCCGTTGAACTAGGCCAGTCGGTAAGTTTGGGTCTCATTTCCAATGAAAGGATGACCAACAATAATAATTTACTTCAGTTAAACATCAATATCAACGGCGGAAACAGCGGTGGTCCGTTATTTGAGAAAAACGGAACACTACAAGGAATCATTCAGTCAAAATTGGTAGGAAAAGATACCGAAGGCGTTGGTTTTGCTATTCCTTCTTATTTAGTTTCTTCATACCTCAACATCCAATACAAGAAATAATATGAAAAAGAATCATTTCAAATATTTCGTCTTCCTTTTGAGCTTTTTCATAGGACTTATTAGCTTTTCTCAACCTAATTATATCAAATTTGGAGGTACTTTACCCGGGAGTAGCGTAGGAGCTCTTGTCGGAAAAGGAGCCTGTTTATCCTTGGGTAAAGAAACAGAAAAAATATTAAATGTTCGTGCTAGGGTGTCTTTAGACCTGTTTTATCACAAAGGAGCTTCAGAGTCATTCTATGGATTCAACCATAATTCTGGCAGTTTTGGTGGTGACTACCTTGAATCTGCTACCTATACGAGTTCACTTTTTCTAAATGGCCAATTGGTATCGAGCTTGGATTATTTTTTGTTTGATAAGTTACCAAATATCTATTTCGGTCCTGATGCTTTTTTATCTATAGGTCTGCACGCTTACAATCAAAAATCAGCAGCAATTTATACAAGTGGTGGTGGCTTGAAAGCACATTTAGGTTTTGAGAAACCTTTAGGTAAAAAACTAAAGATCTTTGGTGAATATGCGGCAAGTTATGTAGTCACTTCTCCATATTTTTTAATCGAACAACCAACTTACAGTACTGATGCTGAAAAAAAAGTATGGTGGTACACAGCCTTCCATCAGTTTGGTATCGGTTTCAGATTTTAAATTGCACAACATGAAAATATTTCTTCTTTCCCTCTTAGTAACCTTGACGTTCGCTTGTACGAAGTTTGAAACGGCAAAGCCCACCATTTCAATGACCCGATCTGGCTTGAACAATGAATTTGTCAATGCTACAGGCAATTTTAGTGAGTTACCACGTGAAAAAGTCTTGTATTATGGCGTTAGACTTGATTCAATAGCGAATGCGCCACTAAGTAATGCCTATGCACAAGTTGGTTTACCTTGTCCAACATCCTATACAAATATCTATGGTGGCACCTTGAGTTTTATGGTGCCTGGTCAAACCTATTACCTCAGATCTTTTGCTGCATTAAAAACGGGTGAACTCCTTATTTCGGAGCAGCTAGAATTTATATTTTAACCAATCAAGGCGTTTCCGCTTCTAGTTGTTTAAAAGCAGATATTGCAAAAGCGCTTCTTTGGGGCGCTTTTTTTATGGCAAACCGAACTAAACCTCTTTCGTTTTGTTTAACAAATAAAACAAAAGATGAAACAAAACGGTATCAAGGTAAATAACCACATGATTGACGTGCTGCTAGATGAAATTGGAGATGAGCACGTAAGTACCTCCGTAGAAACACCCCTGAGATCAGACGCTTTTGCGCTTTCAGATCACGAGAAAATTGATCAAATTGCTCATCATTTTGGGCAAATCATGGATATTTTAGGCCTGGATCGTACAGACGACAGCCTCAGTGGCACACCACGACGCGTTGCCAAGATGTATGTCCAGGAAATATTTAGCGGCCTCAACCCGGCCAACTTTCCAGATATCAAACTCTTTGAGAACAAATATCAATACAATCAGATGTTGGTTGAAAAGAACATTTTGTTCTATTCTAACTGTGAGCACCATTTTGTTCCTATTATTGGAAAGGCACACGTAGCCTACATTTCTTCCGGAAAGGTGATTGGCCTCTCCAAAATCAACCGCATTGTACAGCACTTTGCCAAGCGCCCACAAGTTCAAGAGCGCCTCACCATGCAAATCACCAATGCCTTGAAGCAAGTCCTCGAAACCGAAGATGTAGCAGTGGTTATTGATGCAACGCACCTATGTGTCTCTTCAAGAGGAGTAAAGGATGTAAACAGCAGTACCGTAACCGCTCATTACTGCGGGAAATTTGAAGAAGAGCAAACCAAAAACGAATTTTTGAAGTATTTGGAGTTGTAATAATTCCATAAAGTATCTCTTTGAATATCTGCGATCCTTTAAAAAAGGACTTATCTTCGTGTAAACCTTTTTTTATGAAGTATCTGTACTCCTTAATGCTTGTTTTGTTGAGTTTTCAAGGTCTAGCACAATGGACCAACCAAACAGCTGTTAATACCGAAGTAGCTACTTCTGTTTCTAGTGATATGAAAGCACTGGGCACCGTTAGTGGTAAAACCGTAGTGGTGTTTTGGAAAGCTGTTGCTGGGCCAGTCAATTACGAATTGCGTATGCAGGTCTTGAGTACGGTTGGGCAAAAATTATTGGGGCCTGAAGGCGTTTTGGTCAGCAACAATATGTCCATGAGTACCTCGACAGCCATCATGAAAATTGCGGTGGATCAAAATGAAAATGTCTACATTGGGGCAACCGGAACAAATGGTGGAGTTGGCTTTGCTTTCAAACTCAATATCAATGGCGTGCATCAATGGGGCACCAACGGCATCAATCTCGGAGGTGGATACGTTGTTACAATTTTACCTCTTTCTAGCGGTGAAGCTGTCATTGCATGGAATGCGAGCAATCAGACTTTAATGCAAAAATATTCAGCCAGTGGCTTGCCTATTTGGTCTAGTAGTCAGCAAGTTACTAATGGTTTGACGAGTGGTAAATCTCCGGCAGATTTATTTGAGCTCACTAACAACGAATTTTTATTGGTTTTCCACGTGCTTTCTTTTGGCATCAACTCGACACTTTGGGCCCAGAAATACAGTTCAGCCGGTTCGCCACTTTGGACCAGCCCCATTCAATTGTCCAATAAAACTACAGCTTGGAATACCATTTACAGTTCGGCGCAAGACGGAAATGTGGTCTATTACGGTTACAAAGGTGCTACCGGAACGCATTTTGATTCTTATTTACAGCGTATCAATTCGGATGGAACACTTCCTTGGGGAATCAACGGAAAAGACTTCGATATCGGCACCATTAAAAATGAAATGGATACCAAAATTGCTTTTAGCGCAGGCTCTAATTATGTTTGGTCCATTTGTAATTACACCAACAGCTCGCAAAGCACCTATGGTGTTTATGTACAAAAGTTTGATAAACTCACTGGAGCACGCATGTTGTCAGATACGGCAAAAATGGTTTATCCGATTGGATCTTGGCGCGTATTCTCAGGTGATTTATTGCTTTATAATGAGCAGCCTATTTTCTTAATGAAAGATGGTCTAGACAACGGAGCAAGCCCTGTAACACTGAATGCCTGCTTACTCAATAACCAAGGTAATTTCGCTTGGCCGTATGAGTTTACACCAATGGCCACCTACAGTGCCAGTAAGTCAAGAATTCATTTGTCCAAAACAGCTAATGGAAAGGTAGTGGCAAGTTTTGTCGAGACCAAAGCCAATGGTCAGACACAAATTTATGCGCAAAGCACGCCTTTATTTAACAACGCCTCTACATTTGTCACTTCTGCTTGTGGTAGCTATACCTGGATCAATAACGTGACCTACACTACAAGTACAACCACACCAAGTGTGGTTTTGACCAATGTCAACGGCGGAGACTCTACGGTTACGCTCAATCTTACAATTGTCCCTACAATCAATGATACTTTAGTAGTATCCACTTGTGGCTCATACACTTGGAATGGTCAGACCTACACCTCTAGCGGAATCTATCAGGGTGCAACTGTCAATTGCCAAACAAGTTATTTGAACCTACAATTGCTCTCTAATAGCAATGATACGCTCGTTGTGAATTCTTGCGGTTCATATACTTGGAATGGTCAAACTTATACTGACTCAGGAATTTACCAAGGTCCAACAACCAATTGTGTAACGACTTATCTTGATTTGAATATCACCGCTCCTCAAACAGATACAATTTTCGCAACTAGCTGTGAGCCTTATCTGTGGAATGGTAATAGTTATAATACAAGCGGCGTGTATCAAGGAACAACTAGTAATTGTGTCACTTCTTATTTGAACTTGAGCATGACCCCGGTAAGTAACGATACCACTTATGTAAGTAGTTGTGATGCTTATTTTTGGAATGGGCAAAATTATAGTGCGTCGGGTGTGTATGAAGGGCCAACACAAAACTGTCAAACGGCTATTTTAAATTTAAATATCATCCCTTTAGAGGTAGCAATCAGTGTTGCAGGCATGACGCTTACAGCTACTTCCACAGCGCCTAATTTTCAATGGATCAACTGCGAAAATAATACACCAATTGCGGGTGCAACTGCAGCAAGTTTCACACCTTCAGATCCTGGTAACTATGCAGTTGTTGTGAGTCAGGGCACTTGTTCAGATACAAGTATTTGTGTTACTGCAACAAATGCTGCTGTCTTGAATTTGTATACTACTACACTTACCATTTCACCAAATCCGAGCAAAGGCATTTTTGAGCTCAGTGCTACCGAAACCATAAACGATATTTTTTATGTTTATGATGCACAGGGTAGGGTAATTCTTGAAGGAAAAATTTCAGGTGCCAAAGCTCAAATTGATTTAAGTACTTATTGCACTGGCATCTATATACTTAAGTTGGATGTGGCTGCTTCAGTTTATCGTTTGGTGAAGGAGTAAATATTGTCAACGATAGTTTCATTCAATTCCGAAATGACCCAACTACAACAACTCATCAATGAACTAGAGCTGCAAGCCCATCCGGAAGGAGGCTATTATAAAGAAACGTATCGCTCTGCGCAAACGCTTGACGGCCAAGATCGACAATTACTAACGTCCATCTACTTTCTACTGACGGCTGAAAACGTATCTAGATTTCACCGCATCAAAAGCGACGAACTTTGGTACTTCCACGCCGGCAGCCCTTTAATAGTACATACCCTTTCAGAGCGCGGTCATGAGCAACACCATCTAGGTCTCGACCTTAGCAAAGGCCAGCAACCCTTCCTCTGGATTCCCAAGGACACCATTTTTGGAAGCTCAATTCTAGATGCTGAAGGCTATGCTTTGGTTTCTTGCGCCGTTGCGCCAGGCTTCGACTTTAGAGATTTTGAGTTGTTTACTGCTGAGCAATTGTTGCTTAAATTTGCAGCACACAGAGAAATAATTGAGCGTCTTACCTAATATCTTTTTACCTTGAACTTTCGGGTTTTACTTTGGTCGTGCCTTTCTATTTTATCACTACAGGCACAAAAGCAGCCTGACACGACGCAGCATAAGAAATTTCTAGGTTTCGCGCCTTTATCAGATACGATTGCCAAAGACAAAAATGGCATTTTTGCCTTACCACTTCTTTACTACACTCCAGATACGCGTTGGGCAGCAGGTGCAGCAGGTGTTTACTATTTCAAGGTAAAACCCTCCTTAAATGCGGCTCTGCATCCTAGGGTCTCTTATTTGCAATTTTTAGCGGATTACACCCAGAATCGCCAACTAGATGCTTGGGCAACATGGCATGTCTTCACGCAAGACGAAAACTATTTATTGAAAGGCGATCTTCGCTTTCGAGATTTTCCCGATCGCTTCTACGGTATCGGGAACAATACAAGTAAATCTCAAGAGGAAAAATATAGTTACAACTTATTTGTACTGAAGTCCTTGCAATTGAAAAAAATCAAGCCAGGTTTATTTGTGGGTTTTGATTACGAGCTAGAATATGAATACGGTTTTTCGTATACAGCTGGAGGACTTTTGGAAGCGGGAAATATTACTGGTTATCAAGGGGGTGTAGGCTCCGCACTTGGTATTGTGGGTATTATTGACACCAGAGATAACATCATTAATCCTTACAAAGGGCGATATGCTGAATTTTCATCCTATTTTTTTCTGCCTCAACTCAAAAGCACCTTTAGTTTTCAAACAATCAATGCCACTTATCAGCAGTATTGGCAAATCAGGCCGAAGCATATTTTGGCTTTACAAGCAAAAGGTCGCTTCACTTTTGGGTCGGTTCCCTTTCTGGATCTTTCAACACTGGGCAATGATGATATTTTGAGAGGCTATCCTAAAAATCGTTTCAGAGACCGACATTTTATGGCGACACAAGTCGAGTATCGCCTTCCTCTTTGGTGGCGCTTCGGGGCTGTGGCATTTGCCGGAGTAGGAGATGTTTTTGGCCCAAGCTCAGATTTGAATTTTCAAAATCTAAAATACTCAGTCGGCACTGGCCTGCGCTTCGTTGTAGACCCAGCCGAAAGACTCAACATCCGCCTCGATTACGGCTATGGCACCGAAGGCGGGTACTTTTATTTTATGGTCGGGGAGTCGTTTTAACAAAAAAGCCCTCTTTCCGAGGGCTTTTTTTGTGGAGTCGGAGGGGTTCGAACCAAAT